>SDBV01000088.1_pt1 | contig 100358 bp, 84 predicted proteins | sample 2277081 | NCBI WGS metagenome assembly SDBV01 (sample SAMN10402039, study PRJNA504765) | marine sediment metagenome | isolation source: marine sediment core GS10_PC15, 223 cmbsf | place: Arctic Ocean: Southern Knipovich Ridge | collected 2010
TTCAGAAACAAGACGTCAAAAACGGAGTTTAGCATCGCTAAATGAGTATTTTGATAACGCTGTAGCTGGAAAAAAGAACAAGTTGGGAAACAAAATAGAGTTATTAGAGATGCCCTAAAGAAACCAAATTTACTAATGTCTCTAAATCGACCGTATGCTTATGCTTTTCCAAGTGATTTTTCCGTTAAATTGCATCTGATAAAAACATTAAACAGAGCTATAAAAATTTGAAAAGGAGTAAAAAACCAAAGCCCGAAGTAGAAATTGTGAGTTATGGCAAATATTCCAATTGGGATAGGGATAGTAAGGAGTTACCGGAATTGCTTGACCTGACCGAAGTGGTGAAAGCTGAAATCGATGTTGAGTTTGGGATGATCATAGAGATTTTCAAAGCCAAAGGAAGGTATCTTGACTTTGTGATCGATCATCCACCTTTCAAGGATGAGTATGGGAATATAGCCCCTCCCTTCGAGGGAACTTACCAAATCAAGAGCAATCCATTTTCTTTTTTTTTGGGTGATACAATCTGGGAACCGGTAGAAGACAAAAAAGGCCCCTGGACGATGACGGTCTTCATTGATTATGAAAAAGTAGCCGGCAAAACGATTTTACTGACATAAAATATTATACAAAATCCATGAAGGACAGCTTAAGAAGACTTAGGATACAGTTAAGCGGAGACTTGTATATTGATGATACCATGAAGCGCTTGTATGCTACAGATGCATCTGCATACAGGGAAATGCCTGTAGCCATTGCTATTCCAAAATCGGTAAAGGATATTAAAAAGCTGATCCTTTTTGCCAAACAAAACAAGACCTCTCTCATCCCTCGAACAGCAGGCACCTCGCTGGCCGGGCAGGTAGTTGGCGGAGGAATAGTTGTGGATGTCTCGAAATATTTCAATAAAATTCTTGAAGTCAATGTACAAGAGCGATGGGTGCGTGTGCAGCCCGGGGTTGTTCGCGATGACCTTAATTTTTATTTAAAAAAATTCGGGCTCTATTTTGGTCCGGAAACCTCGACCGCCAACCGGGCTATGATGGGGGGTATGGTAGGAAACAATTCTTGTGGCGCTAATTCCATCATTTATGGATCTACACGTGAACATCTCCTCAGTACTAAAGTAATCTTAAGTGATGGTTCAGAAACAGAATTCAAGGCCCTGACACATGAGGAATTCGAAGGAAAATGCTATTCCAACAATCCCCTTGAACAGGAGATTTATCAGGAAATAAACTCATTACTTTGCGATAAAAAAAATCAGGCCTCTATTACAAAAGGGTTTCCAAAAAAGGTAATCCCAAGACGGAATACAGGTTATGCGCTGGATTTGCTTATGAATTCAGTCCCTATTAATGGAGTAGATATCCCATTTAACTTTTGCAAGCTCCTTGCCGGATCAGAGGGCACGCTGGCCATGATGACAGAGATCAAGCTCAACGTGGTGCCGCTGCCTCCTAAAGAAAAATTGCTGGTATGCATACATTTCGAAACCATCAACGAATCCCTTGAAGCCAACCTGATCGCCCTTAAATACAATCCATTAGCTTGCGAGTTGATGGATAACTATATCCTGGAATGCACCAAAAACAACATCAACCAACGTAAAAACAGGTTTTTCATCAAGGGTGATCCGGGGGCCATTTTGGTTGTGGATCTTTCCAGGGATTCTATGGATCAGGCTCAAAAGGATGCTGAAGCAATGATTTCCGAATTGAAGAACGCAGAATATGGTTATCATTTCCCAATCCTCACAGGAGCGGATACCACAAAAATCTGGGATCTCAGAAAGGCAGGGCTTGGCTTACTCTCAAATATTAAAGGTGACGCCAAACCGGTACCGGTGATCGAAGACACGGCTGTTGAGGTAAATGAATTACCGGCCTATATCCGGGAATTCAATGAGCTTCTGAAAAAGCACGGGCTTAACAGTGTTCATTATGCACATGCTGCAACCGGGGAATTGCATTTAAGACCTATTCTTAATTTGAAAACATCGGAAGGCACAAAGCAATTCAGAACCATTGCTGAGGAAATTGCTACGCTGGTAAAAAAATACAAAGGATCGCTAAGTGGTGAGCATGGTGACGGTAGGCTACGAGGGGAATTCATTAAATATATGGTGGGTGAAGAAAATTACGCCCTTTTTGAAAAGGTGAAAAAAATCTGGGATCCGGATAATATTTTCAATCCCGGCAAGATCGTGAATACCCCTCCGATGGACACCATGCTGAGGTATACACCTGAGCAAAAGACCCCTCAATTTGAAACCACCTTCAATTTCGATGATTATGAGGGCATTTTGCGAACTGCCGAATTGTGTAATGGTTCCGGCGATTGCCGAAAAACGCATTTTTCAGGAGGAACGATGTGTCCAAGCTTCATGGCCACAAAAAATGAAAAGGACACCACACGTGCCAGGGCAAATATCCTGCGGGAAATACTGACCAATTCCACCAAATCCAATCCTTTCAATTCCAGTGAGATCAAGGAAGTAATGGATCTTTGCATTTCCTGTAAAGGGTGTAAATCGGAATGCCCGTCGAACGTTGATATGGCCAAGCTCAAAGGCGAGTTTCTTCAGCAATATTATCGTGACAGGCTAGTCCCCTTCCGTACAAAGCTGATCAGCAATTTCACAAAAATGAATGCGCTGGCATCCATTGTTCCCGGTCTTTACAATTTTGTAGTTAGTAACGGATTAACTGCTCCAATAATTAAATTAATCAGTGGTTTTACACAAAAACGAAGTTTGCCAAAACTGCACAAACAAACCTTAAAAAGGTGGTATCTTAAAAATAAAGCTACCGGTTTTGATGTTCCGAATCCATTGCCTTCCAAAGGCAAAGTGTACCTCTTTAGTGATGAGTTTACCAATTTCAATGACGTGCCCGTTGGTATTGCTGCTATAAAGCTATTGACCAAACTTGGATTTGAGGTAGAAATTCCCGAGCATAAAGAAAGTGGTAGAACATATCTCTCGAAAGGATTATTGGAAAAGGCAAAAAAGCTGGCCTTTAAAAATATTAGGTTGTTAGCGGATAAAATTTCTAATAAAACACCATTGTTAGGTATAGAACCCTCGGCCATTCTGTCGTTCAGGGATGAATATGTCAATTTTTCAATAGGCACTATACATGAGAAACCTGCGCAAAATTTAGCTAAAAACTCATGGATGATTGATGAGTTTTTGGATAAGATGTTTGAAAAAGGCGAAGTTGACAAATTGCTGTTTACTGATGAACAAAAATTGATCAAACTCCATGGTCATTGTCATCAAAAATCCATTGCCTCCATTGTCCCAACAAAACGGATGCTTTCATTCCCCACCAATTTCAAGGTGGAATCGATACCCTCAGGATGTTGTGGCATGGCGGGATCCTTTGGATATGAGAAAGAACATTATGAAGTGTCGATGAAGATTGGTGAATTGGTACTTTTCCCTACGGTGAGAAATCAGTCGTCAAAAACGATTATTGCTGCCCCTGGCACAAGCTGTCGAAATCAGATCGAAGATGGAACGGGCAGGACAGCCAAACATCCGGTGGAGATTTTGTGGGAGGCGGTTTCACTATAAAATTACTTAGTGTTCCCTGTGTAATTCTTAGCGCCCTCCGTGGTTTAAATAAATAATGACAAAGAAAATAGAGTTGAATAATAAACTTTATCACCCTATGAAATATGTACTCATCACAATACTAGCAATTTTAATTCATACCTTATCCTATGCGCAACAGGTAAAAATTACTACAAATCCCGGGGAAATTATTGTTCAATTGGAACCGGAAAAAGCACCAATTACTACAAGCAATTTTTTGAAATATGTAAAGGCGAACCACTATAAAGGAGGTTCATTCTTCAGAACTGTGCGAGCGGATAATCAAGCAGATAATCCCGTGAAAATTACAGTAATCCAGGCTGGTGTACATCCCTGGAAGGAGAACTTTTTATTTGACCCGATACCATTGGAAAGAACAAAGCAAACAGGGATCAGGCATCTCAACGGCGCCATTTCCATGGCGAGGGACACACCCAATTCCGCACAGGAATCCTTTTTCATTTGCATCGGAAATCAACCGGAGCTCGACTTTGGAGGCAAACGTAATCCGGACGGGCAAGGCTTTGCCGCTTTTGGGCAGGTGATCGAGGGCATGGATGTGGTGAAAAAAATAAATGAATCTAATGCAGAAGGGCAAGCGTTGATGTTGCCAATTATGATCCTGGATATGGCGATTATTAAATAATTAATGTATTTTTATATAGTAATTAGCTTTTTTAATGTATTCAACTTGCCTACTATGAAATGTTTATTAGCAACCTTCATTTTGATTATGCTTCCTTTCAGCATGTCAGCACAATCAAATCCTGACCTTTCCGATGATGATATTTTAAAACTATACCATGGATTGCGTGTAGCAGATGTTTCAGATGGTATGGATCTTGTTGGTCTTAAAGATGTTGGCTTGCTCAATCCTGAAATAGAGGCGCTATGGAAGGATATTGATAAATTCAAACATATGTTTTGCGGTATCGCTGTTACTGTCCGGTACGTTCCCACCAATCGCGTATTCCCTTCCAATGTTTCCAAAGAAGAATACGAGAAATGGAGAGATGAATGGTATGGAAAATTATCGCCGGAACCATTTATGGACCATCTGAAATCAGGAAGTGTTGTTGTTATTGACAATGCCGGAGATGGCGATACAGGATCTACCGGTTCTAATAATTCCATGCTGTGGGTAAGAAAAGGGGCTGTCGGTATAGTCTCTGCCGGCGGAGTGCGTGATACGGATGAGATCATCAAACAGCAAATACCGGTGTATATGGATATCTCCAAAAGAGGTCGTGGTATTCGTCCAGGAAGAAATGAAGTCGAATCTGTACAAAAACCGGTGGTTATTGGAGGTGTATTAATCCGTCCGGGTGACATTATCGTAGCAGATGGAGACGGAGTGATTGTAGTTCCCAGGGAGCAGGCTATACCGGTAGCCAAAGCAGCGCATGAAATATTGAGTATCGATAAAGCCCAACGCAAAAAACTGTATGAGGAATTAGGCATTCCTCTCGACTTTACGGTTGAGGAGTAAGCCCTGCGTTACTGTCAAAAAGATGGAATGAGATCTCTAATCCTCACAACTTCATTTATAATATCGCCACGTACTTAATAAAAAACAGTGATGCGAAAATCCTAATGGTCTATTAATCTTGTGCCTGGCTATGAACCAGTAGATTCTAATCATGTGCTTTTGCAATGGACACAAAAGAGTTAACAGATTTTAGCCATCACCAATCCTTTCAGATAATATTTCACCAATTCCTATCCAAAATCTTGGTAATAGTTTCCTCAAAACATGGAATATATTCCGCTGAACCTTGCGTTGGAATATATTCCACCTATAAGGAACGATAATCCCCTCCTATTTTTCATAAATTGTTTTTCTTGATTGCGCATTAATTGAATCGTGAAGGATATAAATTTCTTTCGAAAAATTATGAAACAAGCATTTTTAGCAACCTTATTCCTTTTTTCTGCATTTTTTGGAAGTGCCCAAAAGAAAATTGCTGTTGAGCAGATAAATCCTGATCTATTGTCAAAAAGATGGGATGCGGTATGGATCACCGACCCGGGAATAGCAAAAACTTCATACGGCGTATATTATTTTCGAAAGATATTCGAGTTATCCTCAAAACCTCAGCAGTTCATCGTTCATGTTTCAGCCGACAACCGTTATGAATTGTATGTAAATGGACAGCGTGCCGTATTGGGTCCTTCCTGGGGAGACCTGCATCACTGGCGATTCGAAAGCATTGATATTGCACCATACCTGAAGGAAGGTGAAAATATAATTGCGGCTCAGGTGGTCAATTTTGGCGCTTTAAAAGCGATCTCGCAATTCTCTTTTAAAACGGGATTTATCCTTCAGGGTGATTCAGAAATCGAATCGATGTTGAATACAAATGCGGATAGCTGGGAGGTACTTAAAGCAAAAGCCTACAAGCCAATAAAGATAGACTGGAGGGTATTATCTGGCTACTATGCCGCCAATCCATGTGATGCCTTTGATGCCCAACATCATTATTGGAATTGGAAAGAAATACACAATGATTATCCCTGGCAGCGCCCAGAAAGAGGTGGAGCAGGAACACCCAGACATGCCGGTCATTATTTCAAGGATCAATCGCCCTGGCTGTTGGTGCCCAGGAAAATACCATTTCTGGAAGAATCAAAGCAATACTTTGTAGAAATTGAAAAGACGGAAAACATATCAGTTGATCCGGGTTTTCTTTACGGAGATAAAAAGTTGATTATACCGGCCAATACCAAAGCCACTATATTGCTGGACCAGAAAGAACATTCCAGGGCATATACGGAAATCTATTTCAGCGGGGGTAAAAACAGCCGCATTAAAATTGAATATGGGGAGGCCCTTCAGGACAGTCTGCGTAAAAAGGGAAACAGGGATGATATTGAAGGAAAATATTTAAGAGGCTATTATGATGTCATCCTTCCCGACGGTGGGCAGGACAGGTTTTACAGGACTCTCTGGCATAGGGTTTTTCGCTATGTCGAAGTTCAGATTGAAACTGAGGACGAGCCTCTCACTATTGATTCGCTATATACCCTATATACGGCCTACCCTTACGAGTTAAGATCAAAATTCAAAACAGATCAGCAAGTGCATGAGCAATTGTTCGCAATGGGATGGCGTACTCTCCGCAACGGTACTGCTGAAGTATTTGAAGATGGCCCCTACTACGAGCAATTGATGTATGCGGGTGATGCCAGGACAGAATCCATTGTTTCACTGTATATGAGCGGTGATGAACGGATGTCGAAAAACATCATCGATTTGTTTGATAATTCCCGCATGCCTGAAGGCCTCACTCTGTCCCGATACCCTTCCAACCATATTCAGATCAATCCACAATATTCCCTTTGCTGGATCCAGACCATCCACGATTATTGGATGTATGGTAGCGATACGGCATTTGCCGGGAATTATCTGGATGGCATTGCTGCGGTATTGAACTGGTACACCAAACTTATCGATGAAACAGGTATGCTTGGCGAAGTGCCCTGGTTGCGTCATATCGAAAATATGTCGGGCACCCCACGACATCCGGAAAGGGGGCACTCGGCACAGCAAACCTTGTTTTTTGCCCTTACACTGGATTATGCGGCTGACTTGTTCCGTTATTATGGTTATGCGGAAAAAGCTGATGAATATCAATTACAAACTAAAAAACTAAAAGAAGCAACCTTCCGGCTTTGCTGGGATCAGGAAAAAGCACTGTTGGGGGATACCCCGGAAAAGGATGTGTATACCCAACACGCGAATGTTCTGGGCATCCTGACCGATGCGATACCTGAAAAAAAACATAAGCAGGTGATGGAAAAAGTCCTTGGAGATACTTCGCTTGTACAATCTTATTTGTTCTTTAAGTTCTGGATTTTCCAGGCCATGGACAAAAGTGGTTTGGGCAACGAATATCTTGACAACATTGGTTCATGGGAAGAGTTGATCGATTATGGCTTGACGACTTTTCCGGAACGTTCTGTTGAATCCCGCTCCGATTGCCACCCCTGGGGGGCACACATCAATTATTTTTTCCTGACCACCGTAGCTGGCATAAAACCAGCAGACCCGGGATTTAAACATGTCCTCATTAAACCTCATCCCGGTAAAATGAAATTTGTGCAAGCGACTGTCCCACATCATAAGGGTGAGATTACTGTTTATCTGGACCTGAAAAAGAAAAAACAACAACAAGCTGTGATCACCTTACCGGCAGGATTGTTCGGCACATTTATTTGGGAAGGTGAACAGAGGGATTTATTTCCGGGAAAACAAACATTCAGCCTTTAATTACATGATATGAAAATCTTAATACCAGAAAATGATTGCATTATAAATCGGCTTAAGAATAATTGCCTTTTGTCAGCGCTAATATTACCGGTTTTATTTCTTTCACTATTCCTGCTTACAGTTTGTTCAGAAAAGGAAATTAATAATCAGAAAGAGGCTTCCTATAAAAATGTAGTAGTGATCGTAGGCGATGACCACAGTTATACCGCATTAGGAGCCTATGGAAATAAGACTATTCGAACACCAAATCTGGATAAACTGGCCAACCAGGGTGTGAAGTTTACCAATGCTTATTCCAGCTCACCCTTGTGCAGTGCTTCCCGTCAATCCTTATTGACGGGGAAATATCCACACAGCACAGGTGTTAACTTGCTATTTACCCCTTTCAATGATCAAACAAATGTGACCATCGCTGAGCACTTAAAAGATGAAGGCTTTTCAACAGCGCTGATTGGCAAAGCGCATTTTAACAACCATATATGGTGGAGCCTGTTTGAGGAATTTCCAACATACGGTTTTGATACGCTGATCAGTGGAAGGGAAAAATCCATTTGGCAGAAAACACATCCTCCCAAGGCTATACCAGAAGATATTAGAACCTTCCGTTCGCCATCACGCTATCCAAAGAAAGTAGCTCGTATGAATCCAGAAGTGCTTCCGCAGCCCTATTACGACAAGGATGGCACAGGGACATTTTTAGCCCAATCTGCACTACAATTTATCGATGACAACAAACAAAACAGGTTTTTACTTTGGCTGGCCTTCCATGAACCGCATGCCCCTTTTGCTTTTCCAATAGAATATGCAGGAAAATACAATCCGGAAGATTTCACTTTGCCTGAAGGCAGCCCGGAAGACGATCGATGGATTCCCGAAAGATTCAAAGGCTTTACCGAAGAACAGAAAAAAGGCATTATTGCCTCCTACTATACTTCGGTCGAGTACATGGATAAAAATGTGGGTTTAGTGATTGATGGTTTGAAGGATCAAGGAGTGTATGATGAAACGCTGATTGTATACCTCGGTGATCAGGGCTATTTGCTTTACGACCATAAGCGATTCGAAAAACATACCATGTGGAAGGAGTCCATCAAAGCACCTTTGATCGTTGCCGGGTCTAAAAACATGCTTAAAAACCAGTCTTTCGATGAGCTGATAGAATTTATAGATATCGCCCCGTTGATTTGTGATGCCCTTGGCGTAAAACCAATGCACGAAGCCGAAGGAAGTAGCTTTTTTAATCTCTGCACCGGTTCTACATATCAGGAAAAGGAATATGTATTTGCTGAGTTTCTGGAAGACAACAAAGCCATGGTAGCCAACAAAGATTGGAAATATATTTTTACTACCGGCAAACGTGATTTGGGACAGGGATACCTTACGGGACAAGGTCCTTCAGGCATAGTACATCGTTTATATGATCTGAAAAACGATCCCGGAGAGACAACGAATGCTGCTTATAAAGAAAAAAATCAAGCGCATCTAGTCCGGATGCAGCAAATGATGCTTGCCCGATTTATGGAAACACATCCAGATGCTACTGAATTGCCTGATAAGCTAACGATGGAAGGAAAACTTGTATGGTTTTGCGAACCCAGAGATGTGGGTGCAGAATATGGCGGTATCCCTTTGAAAGCTTTTATTAAAGAAAATTGAAAAAAAACCAGATGAAAAATCTTTTTATAAGTTTTATTGCCACACTAATTTTTGTAACGCAAAGCCACGTATTTGCACAAGAATCTTACAATTTTCCCAAAGCAATCTCACGGATTCATAATCAAATTACGGTAGGAGTTTTTCCGCAGGTTGAATTAATTTCAATCGTACAAACAATTAGTAAATACCCTACATTTCTTGGTTTTCTAATGGCGCAAGATTCTTTCAAATATAAAACCGATGTCATCAATCATTTTGAACCGTATAGGGAGCATCCCGCTGTCCTGATGTTTGACAGGTTAAGCCAAAAGCCTGGAGGCTTGAATTATAGTGCCCCATCAAACATTATGCTCTATAGCGATAAATCACTTCGTCTAAGAGAAGACATTGAATTAGATGATTTTGTGGTCGGCCGTGCCGGGGGGAGTGATTCATTAAAGGTATTTTTAAATCTCCTTGGGGATTTTGCCATTCAATCATCATTCAATAATTTTTTCGAAGCACATCGGAAATTCTATTTAAACATCGTTGACAATACGATTAGTAATCTTGGTGCGATAAATTATATAGCTGAAATGGAGACCTTCTATGGCAAGAAACAAAAGAGCTACAATATCATTTTAGTTTCCCTGTACAATGGGCATGGGTTTGGAAATTCATTGTTGTGCACAAATGATCAGCGCGAGTTATACAATACAATGGGACCACAAATGGTAAAAAGTAATGTGCCATTTTTTGGAGATGAGCAATATCTCAAATATATGATACGGCATGAATTCAGCCACCCGTTTATCAATCCTTTAACAGAAAAATACTGGGATTATCTGAAAAACCATGCGGAAAAATTTGATTTAATTCCTGAAGTAGCACGGAAAAAAGTATGTGGTGATTGGCAGGAATGTATTAATGAATTTACAATCAGAGCGATCACCACTCAACTTGCCTACAACGAATCAGATCAGGTTGGATTGCGATCATACGATAGAGAAAAATCAAGAGGAGTTTCATATTTAGACCGATTGCTAAATAAAATCAAATACTTTCAATCAAACAGGGAAACATATCCCACGTTTGATTCATACTACGTGAATATTCTTGATGTTTTTAAAGAGGAATAAAATTACGATGAAGAAATATTTGAAGTCGACTGTTTTTCAAATATTTAATCTTGCCCTTATTAAAGAAAATACAATTACTCATATGTCAATTTTAAATAAAAAACCGAGTACCTTAAAGATAAAAAAAGCCTTTCGTGAGATTCTTACGGACCATTTGTCTACCGAAAGGCCTGCCTGTCGCAGACGGATTTACATGAGCTTGGATATACTGCTTATGGCGAGGTTTCTATAAAATATATACAAATGAAAAAGATAACATGGATTCTTTTAATACTGACTAATGTCGGATTATTTCAGTGCCAAACCCACCAGGGAAACCGTCTGCAATCCACGGATAAAAATAGCTTGCCTCAAAAACAGATTTTTTGGGGAGACATACACAATCATTGCAATGTCGGATATGCCAAAGGATCATTGGAAAGGGCCTATGACATCGCACAAAGTCATTTGGATTTTTACTGCTTTACACCGCATTCACAGTGGCATGACCAGCCAGACAACAGCAGTCTCCAACGGTTTACAGAAGCTTATAAACTTGTTCAGCATAGTTGGCCTAAGGTTACGCGTTATGCAAATGAATTCAACAAACCAGGGGAATTTGTATCCTTTATTGGTTACGAATGGCATTCCAGTATGTACGGTGATGTTTGTATCATTATGCCTGACCAGGAGGGCGAATTGGTATACGTCGATGATATAAAAAAATTACAAGGATTTGCCAGGGATAACAATGCAATCCTCATCCCACATCACCCAGCCTATCTGCAGGGTTGGAGGGGACAGAATTGGGATGTGCTTGCCCCGGTGGATGTTTCGCCGGTGGTAGAAATTTTCTCAGAGCATGGTAATGCGGAATCTGACCGAGGACCAAATCGTTACATCCGGCATAGCATGGGAGGCCGGTATACCAAAAATACCCTTCAATATTTGTGGGGACAGGGCAGGCAGGTAGGGGTGGTAGCTAGCTCTGATGATCACTTGGGTTATCCGGGGGGATATGGAGAAGGACTGGTTGCCGTGCATGCAGATACGCTAACCCGTGAAGCCATCATGGAAGCCATCAAAGCCCGACGCACATATGCAGTGAGCGCAGACCGGATCGAGTTGGATTTCAGATTGAATGAACACTGGATGGGGGAAACCATAGCTACCAACCCAACAAGAGATATATTGGTGGATGTGAAGGGAAAAGATGTCATTGACCGGGTAGAAGTGTTACGAAATAACAAGGTGATTTATCGCAACCATCCGATAGACCAACCAACCGAAGCTTCCAGCTGGGACAAACCTGTGCTTTGCCGGATAGAATTTGGGTGGGGAGCCTGGGGCGGTTTTGATATGGTAAACATCGCCGATTGGAAATTTGATGTGCATATCACCAATGGGAAAATACTTTCAGCCACACCTTGTTTCCAGTCCGGACCGTTAAACGAGGAAGGAAGAAATGTACTAACCAGGATTGATGATCACCACTGCCAGATCACCTCCTATACGTCCCGAAAGGATGCCTATGAAGAGCGGGCCACCAACAGCATCATTCTGGAGATACAGGGTTCGGAAGCAACAGAATTGGCGGTATCACTGACACAGCCAATTGAGATAGTGCACAAGAAAACTTTAGGGGAGTTGGTAGAGTCGAGTGATATATTTTTCACCGGAAGTGTGCCTTCCGAATCCGTAATGATACATCGTGTAGTTTTCAGTGAAAATTACCAGACAAGCTTTGAATTTACAGATCATCATGAGACCAGTGACACGGATTGGTACTATGCAAGAGTAGTGCAGGCTAACGGCAGCCTGGCCTGGTCAAGCCCCATTTGGGTAGAAGCAATGAAAAATTGATGGTAATATGATTAAAGCTACTAAAAGGTTTAAGGCCATGGCGATCTATATAAGACCCAAAACAACCAATTCTATTGTAAATGACAAAAGATTTAAGAACGCATTAGATAGCTTTTTAGAACTCATGAATGAGACATTCCGCTAGTGGTTCTAAAGAATCGTGTATCAGTACTTCGTTGGCTGAAAAATGGACGCCACTCATATGATTATAGTTAAAAAATAAAGCAAAAATGAAATATATAAATCCTAAACTCTACATCCTACTGCTTCTATTTACGGCCGGGGCTTGTCGGCCTGGTATAAAGACCCATAACCACACCTTATGGTATACTTATCCTGCTAAATATTGGAACAGCCAGGGATTGCATTTGGGCAACGGTTACTTTGGAGCCACATTTTTAGGTGGGGTTAAAGAAGAAACTATTTCTATCACAGATGCCAGCATGTGGACAGGAGGTCCGGTAAATGGCGATTGGGCAAAAGCAGGTATAAATCCAAAGGCACATGAAAGTTTACCTATGATTCGCGAGGCGGTTGTAAATGGAGAAATCAAATTAGCAGACAGTCTGACCAAGCACCATTTTTTAGGTAATTCCAATTTATATGGATACTTCACCAGTATCGGTGATTTGAAAATTGAATTCCCATCCGCTGAGGGTACATATTCATCCTATCACCGTGAACTGGATCTGGCAAACTCGCTCGGCAGGGTAAGCTATAAACAAGAAGAAACAACATTTTCGCGGGAGTATTTCTGCTCCTATCCGGATAAAGTATTAGTACTTAAATATTCCTCTGACAAACCTAATGGTATAAGTTTAAATCTAGGCGTAAGCATCGTTCAAGATTCATCCCTGGTGATCATATCTGAAAATGAATTTGAAGTACAGGGATTTATTAATGGCAACAATCGTCCGTTCAATGTATTGATAAAAGTGAAAAATCAGGGAGGCACCATAGGTCAAACAGATAAAAAACTCACCCTTAGAGGAGCAAATTCTGCAGAGCTTTATGTGACCATGGCCACAAACTATAAAATGGAATACCCTGCATATCTGGGTGATGATCCTGAATTTACGAATCAAAATGTACTGGAGAAAGCACTGATAAAATCCTACGATGAACTTAAAGAAATTCATATTCAGGATTATAAAAGCTTATATGACAGGGTAAACCTTGAAATTGCTGAAGATCCTGATTTGTCAAGTATGCCAACCAATGAAAGGTATGAACGACTAAAGTCCGGCGGCATTGATCCGGGATACAAAGTGATGGCATTTAATTTAGGGAGGTATATGGTAATCAGCTCTTCGAGGCCCGGGACATTGCCAGCCAACATACAGGGTGTATGGAATGTCTTCAATTTTGCTCCATGGGCGGGAAACTATCAGAGCAATGTGAATGTGCAGGAAATATACTGGTCATGCGGCCCTTTGAACCTTCCCGAATGTCAACAATCCTATATTGATTGGATTGACAATTTATCAATTTCCGGAAGAGAAATAGCAAAACGCGTATATGGCACCAATGGCTGGATAAGCCATACCATTGGTAATATATGGGGGCATGCTGCGCCAATAGGTGGGATTATGTGGGGTATGTATTCCATGGGTTCGGCCTGGCACTGCCAACATGTATGGGATCAATATGCATTTACTCAAGACCAGGATTATCTAAAAGACCAGGCTTTTCCATTGCTTAAAGATGCATCAATTTTCTGGCTCGAAAACCTGGTCCCTTTTCAAGGCTATTACATCACCAGCCCTACGGTCTCTGCTGAACATGGAGCTTTATTGACTGATGAAGGATTGAATCCTGCATTTCATGATTTTCGGAGCGATAAGTATAGATATAGCCTTCCGGGTGTATACCAGGATATGGAAATGCTCTGGGATTTATTTACCAATACTTCTGAAGCGGCGAATATACTCGGAGAAGTTGAATTTGCAGACTCCCTGCTTGCTGCAAGGGATAAACTGCTGCCATTAAAAATAGGAAAGCACGGCCAATTGCAGGAATGGTATGAAGACATCGATGATCCTGAATGTCATCACAGGCATATCGCCCATCTATACGCTGCTGCTCCCGGACGACAAATTCATCCCACAACCACTCCTGAGTTGGCAGAGGCAGCAAAAAAGTCTCTGGATATGCGTGGTGATGGAAGGTATATGGAGCAAGAAACAGCTTCAGGAGGAAACTGGGCCAGAGCGCATCGCATGTGGGCCTGGACCCGGCTGATGGATGGTGAGCGGGCAAATAAGATTATGACTGAACTATTGACTGAAGAGGGATTTGAAAACGGCCTCACCTACCAACATGCCCCTTATAGTGGCAATGGTGGTCCGGAATTATTCACAGAACCGGATGGCATGTTTTGTAATTTTCAGTTGGATGCCTCAGGTGCGCTTCCCGGATGTATTGCCGAAATGCTTGTTCAAAGTCACCTGGGAGAAATACAGCTACTTCCTGCACTACCTCAGGAATTCAAAACTGGTAAAATCACTGGAGTTCAGGCTAGAGGTGGCTATACAGTAGATGTAGCATGGAAAGATGGAGAATTGACTAGAGCAGTTATTACCAGCCATTCGAAACAAATTCCAATCATAAGATTGAAGGATAAGCTTATGAAAGCAGAAGATGACGAAAGAATTGAGATCATTTTATCCAACTAACGATCATACTCAGAATTATGAATATAGTAAAAATAATTGTTCCGTTTCTGATTATTCTGAACTGCCTATTGGCCTGTCAGCCAGACAAAGTACAAGAAAGAGGTGCAGCTACCCCTCCAAACATCCTGCTCATTATGACCGATGATATGGGTTACGGTGACTTAAGCAATATCGGCAATCCTTATATCAAGACACCCAACCTCGACAACATGTCAAGGCAAAGCGTGAACTTCAAAAATTTTTATGTCTCCTCGGTATGCGCGCCAACCCGGGCAAGTCTGCTTACCGGAAAATACCATCAGCGTTGCGGTGTGCGCAGCGTTACCAATGGCTATGAAGTGATGAATCCGGATGAACATACACTCGCTGAATTGCTGAAAACACAAGGATACGCCACCTCCATATTTGGCAAGTGGCACCTGGGAGAATACTATCCCTCCTTACCCAATGCCCAGGGCTTTGATGAATATTTCGGATTCAGAACCGGCCATACAGAAAACTACTTCGACCCGGTGTTGGAACACAACGGGAAGATGGAAAAAACCGAAGGCTATATTACGGATATCCTGACCGACAAGGCAATGGATTTCATGGAAGCAAACAAAGAAAGTCCTTTCTTTTGCTACCTGGCTTACAATGCTCCACATGGTCCTTTGCAAGTAGACAGTTCCAGATTTGTTCACTTTTTAGATTTGGGACTAAATAATAAAACCTCCAGGGTATATGGCATGGTGGAGCAGATTGATGAAAACATTGGCCGGATTTATACCATGCTAAACGAAAATAAGCTCATAGACAATACCATCGTGCTGTTCCTAAGCGACAACGGTCCGATAAGCGGATGGAAAATACAGCAGGAGGACATGCGTTTCAATGCAGGTTTACGCGACCAGAAATTCAGTGTTTTCGAAGGAGGGGTGCGTACCCAAAGTTATTGGTATTGGAAAGATCATTGGACGCCCCGATACGATACCACAAGCATAGTCGCTCATATTGATGTCGTTCCTACCTTGTTGGAATTAGTGACAGGGAGGATTGCCGATACCTTAAAAATTGATGGCATTAGCTTAGCAAATGTGCTTATTGGCGATGATGATCTACAGGACCGGATATATTTTGAAAACTACTCCCTCGAAACACTCAGGAATCCAGCGCCATTTCCCGGGGGAATTGCCCGACAGGGCAAATGGAAGATGGTTAACGGAACCGAACTCTACAATCTAGAAGCAGATCCGAGCGAACAACACAATCTGGCAGAAAAACACCCCGACACTTTTAAAAAATTGAAGGACGCCTATCTCGATTATTATCACGACACCTACAAAGAAGGTAAGTTTCAACCTTTAGCTATAAAAATGGGCTACCCCCAGGAAAATACAGTCCACATCCAACCTCATCATGGCCTTGCGTTTGGCAATGTCCAATTTCTGAATCCTGATGGCTGGCCGCATCCTATGGGTGTAGATGGTAACCACTTAGGAAACTGGAAAGACAAAGGGGATAAGGTAACATGGAAGTTACAATCTATTGTAACTGCAGACTATCAGGTAGGTTTGAAACTGAGAGGAAAACTGGATGGCTGCAAACTGACATTCACTGCAAATCGTGAAACAAAAGAAGTCACCTTGCCACCACATAATGAATTGGAAGAATGGACGTTTGTTGATCTCGTCAAAATGCATTTTGAGAAAGATGCCATCACTAAGTTCAGTATCGAATTGGTGCGCATTGGAACGAGGGATAAACTGGAAATAAAGGAGGTGATATTTGAGGTTCTTGAGGTGTAGGATAAACATACTGGTCTTAGGTACTAAGACCAGTATGGGGAATTAGCTACATCAATTATCTACAATCTCTCTTGCCGCCAGGTAACCGTTGTAGAAATTCGTATCGCGCCGTTTAAAGATTTTCATCACCTTGTCCAGCTTGGTTTTGAGTATTAAATCTGATTCTTTGAACAGGCTTTCCAAATCTTTTGTGGCCTGGATGGATGCAATCTGATATGCCCTGGGTTTGCCAAGCAACTTTAGAAAAGCATTCAAATCAGTTTGCAGGTCGACAATTTGATCATCTGTTACCCCATATTCGGCAATCAATACATCTTTATGATTGGTTACCTCGGTAACGATCTCCTTAATGCTTACCACAAAAACTTCATTTTTCAGATGATTTAGCTGAGAAGCAGTACCGGCCATTTTATTTTCCAGTTCAGGCTTATCTGTTACTCCGGCAAAAGCTTCTACGGCGTCATTCACAATATCTCCTTTATCTGCGATGATCTTTTTCAATTGCTTCTTGTTTTTTCCCAATTTCACCTGGGCGCCCTGCTGGGCTTCGTGTGCAGCTTCAATTTGTGTGTTATTCAATTCAAAATCATTTTTGAATTCTCCTACTTTGGAGATCGATGTCCACTTAAGCACGTTATCATCCATGAAAATGACTACGGCGTCGTTCCGCTCTTTGCGGTTAATTTGGTTTTTATTCATAATTATTTATGGTTGGATTATTCTGTGAATATAACAAAATATATTATAAAACAAAAGTCAGCAATTTATCGTGGTGAATGGAAGTAACAGGAGAGGTGGCATTGAAATGGAAATAACAGGAAGTAGAAATCGTGAGATTCCGCTTGGAAGCTTACCGCATGTAACCTGCTGCTTTTAGCTTTTCGCTATCACTCTTTAGTCTTTTGCATTTAGCTTTCCTCTTTTAGCCTTCAGCCATTATTACGATGTTACATCCGAATTTAACACCTGTTTACCTGCATAAAACATGCGTTTACCTACACGATATCATCGTCTACCTAATTAAAATAATCGTTTACCAACATTAAATCCGTATTTACACAAATAAAATGCCATTTCAGTAAATAAAGTTGTATTTATTCGGATAAAATCGCCATTTCGGAAAGTAAAGTAGCATTTATTGACATTAAATCGCCATTTAGGAGAACAAAGTCGCATTTATACAAATAGATTTGCCATTTAGATCCATCAATTCATCATTTAGCTAAATCAAATCGTCATTTAGGTCCATTAATCTGCGTTTGGGCCGATCAATTTGCCATTTAGATCTGTTAAATCGACATTTAGGTGCATCCATTCGGATTTATAGTGGACAAATCGATATTTGGTAACATTTAAGTGTATCTACACATCACAGATGATTATTGAAGATGTGGCGACATGACAAATGGGGCTGAGGGTGGGATTTCTTTTATATCTTACTCATTCGCCGCATTGACCGGATCACACCTGGCAAGGCAGAGATTTTACCCGCTTTTTTTTTGACAGGCCTGCTTTTCATTTATAGTTTGAAGTCTTCCAATCTCCAAACAGCAGGTTATATTTACCTTTTGCTAAAACTATATTAAATCATGGAAAAGCCATTATTTGTACGACTCCATTTCTTTATCAAATAAAGTCAAGTAATCTATCCCCAAGTACTTTTTTAAGAAGGCTCTAACGTTGGGAAGTTGTAATATTCGATAGAATGATTTTGCACTTGGCTCATCATAGAAATTCAAAGCAAGACAGTAAAATCCACGAGCTATATCGGTGGAATCAAATATTAATTCAAGAAGCAAATGTTTATCAAAATATGCCCTTGCAACCCAAATATGTTTCGGTAAAATACTTAAAAGCATCTTTCTTTTAAATTTATCAGATATGTCGTCAGAATCACGAATAGAAATTTTATACACATTACTGTAATCTAGATAGATATCCCAGTAAAATGATTTGGCTCCAACCACAATGCTTTTGAAAAGAAGATTGGCAAGTTTTATTTTAGTAAGAATGTCTTCGTAACTGATCCTGATTTTTGGGTGAACAGGTACTATCACACTCTTGACTTTTGCCTTCCTTCTATTAATAAAATCATTTTTAATTGGCCAGGCTGTTAAAATCGGAAAATTTGAATCACCAGAAAACTCTAGCCTTGAAAACGGGCCAATTTGATCATCGTGGGCATAGAATTTTATAGTTTCAGAGGCGAGAATTGATATATCACCATCTGGTTTTGGAACACTATTTGGTTCTCTATAGCCCGTCAAAGTAATCAGATGAAGCCCTTTATTTTCAATCTCAATACCTAATAAAATTGGAATCCCCGCCTTTAAATATGAATAAATAAAACTTTTAAGCCAATATAGTTTTTGAAGTTGGTTTTCATTATTTCTTAGCTCCGACACTAAGTTATTGCTCTCAATAGCTTTACCAATTTGATACAAATCCAGACCATGAGTTGGAAACGAACGTCCACTGTTAAAATATAAATTGCCAGCCGATTTAGTTATTTCACTCGGATTAGGTACAGAAGTCTGAAATAGTTTGACTGTTTTATGAAACACACTCCAAATTGCTGTAGTGGCGCAAGCGCTGACGATCGTATCTTGTTCTTGAAATGCAAGAGAATGGATGGCTAACTTTTTTCCAAAAATATTTAAGTGATATTTTCGTGTACAGTAAAACCGCTGTTTTCCATTAAGATTACCATATGTTTCAAGAAGTGTTGGCCCAATAACAGCATCAGGCAATGGCTTTGCTACTATATAACCCAGGTAATTTTCCCATATTCTATTAGATTTACTCTTTGGATTTTTAATTGCAGAGTTGAACGTTCGTAATGCAAACTCAGATGAAAAAAATGTATTCTTTTCGTTTCTCGAGCATATGATTTGTAACAAAGAGAATAATAACTAGCATAGTCATTTAAGAAAGACTTACTAATGTAGTTATATTCTAGAACCATAGTCTTAGCTTTTAATCCGTCATTCCCAAAATAATCGGAAAAATATCTAAGGTATTCGCTCTTTGAATTTTTAACTTCTTCGGGGTCTATATAATCATTTGAAAGCTCTGCAGCTAAGCTATCTATATCATATGGTATTACTTTAGGCGATGAGTTTTTAAGTAAATTAAATTTCAAATCTGAGTTTTAAGTTTTTAGAATCTACCTGGGTGCTTTCAATTAGCTTGTGATTTTCCTTTAAAATTTTCTCTGCTCCCTGCTTTCCCTTTTCAAAATTAATTTTCTCAATTTTTGAAAGATTCAAAAATTGAATTTTTTCACCTTCGTGTTTTGCAGTCATGATTTTTTGTTTCTTGGCATTAATAGTAATAATCACTGGATTTGTTACTTTCTCACATTATAATGAGATTTCTGAATATTTAAGATTGGTTTTTTGAAAGTTCTTCTTTCAATCTAAATAGCGCTATTTCTAATTGCATTTTTGCCGCATCCTCTTTTAGTTCTTCCTGATTTTCAATGTCACTAACACTTTGAAAAAATAGTTTTAGTCCTTTGTCATTGCTATTTAATAATAATGGCTCAATTTCTCTAGAAATTCCTTCATTAATTCCGCTTGAAATACCTTTCCATTTTTCTAATGCTCTATTAAGTAAAGTTATTCGGTCTGATTCTAATAAGCTTTCTACCTTCCTTTTAAACCCCTCTATTTTGGTTAGACCTTGTTTCACCAATACGGTTGATTCAATACCTTCTTGATTTAATACTTCATCAAGAAGTATATTTTCATCATTGGAAATAGCTTCAAACATTTTTTCCAGTTTATTTAAGCTGTTTTCCCTTTTCATAAGATTGAATTTAATAATGATTTTTTATCCAAATCCTTAATAATACGTTGAAAACGTCTATAAGCATTATTAAAGTCGCTGAAAGTAATCCCATGTATTTCACAGATATCTCCTCGTTTCAAGCCATTACAATACCCATCAAAAATCAGTAAAGCTTCTCTGTCATCTCCGATTTTCATTTTGATGAAATCAATGACAAGTTTAGCATTGTATTCTTCTGACGCAGAATGAACCATAGTATATTGATTCAATACTAAGTTGCAATCTAAGCCAGACGAATCACTTTTAATAACTTCTTCACTTCGCGCAAGATTGGATACCAGTCCTCGAACCACATGATATTTTAAATATTGTAATAATTTAGACTTATTTGGATCCCAATTCCACTCTCCAGTGTAAACTTTCTCAATTGCCTCATATGCAATCTCTTGAGGTGAATATCCTTTGACACCCTTGTCGCTTACTAGTCCCCAAAACTTGAATTGGTATAAAGCATAAACAGTTAACTTTTTGATTATAGATTCCCAATCTTGTTTATTAAGCTCATCAAATATCTCTCTGTTTAAACCCATTTAAGATCTTTTTTAATGCTTCTCATATTAATATGTTGGAAAGTTCAGAAAAAATTCTTTCAAATGGAAATTTTTAATGATTGGTTAACATATAGAGATAAGATGTAAATGTTAATTCTTTAAAAACAAAATAAAATGAACGAAAAAGAGCAAAAAGAAAATCCAGGAAAAGGACATGATAAGGAAGTTACAATTATCGTGAACGGTACACCAAAAACCTTCGAAAAGAAAGATATTTCATATGAAGAGGTGGTAATATTAGCATATGGAAATTTTGATCCTGATAAGCATAGCTATACTGTGACCTACAAAATGGGTCAAGGAAACAAGCCAGGAGGAAACTTGGTTCTCGGAGGTTCAGTAAAAGTAAATTCTAAAATGATATTCAATGTCTCAAGAGCTATTAGGTCGTAGTAAGGACCTTCTGAAACTGAGAGATGAGGGCTATGAAATAGAAATTCGCAGCAATTACCTCATAGTCCATCATGTGCCGTATTTGGATAGTAACAAGGCTATCCAGTACGGCAAATTGGTTTCCGAGTTAACCATTTCTGGAAGTCAAACCGTGCAACCGAGCACACATGTAATTTATTTCATAGGTGGATTTCCATGTCAGCTTGATGGATCCGAGATAAGTAGTCTGAAAGGAGGTGTTATAAACAGGCGGCTTTTTGGTGATGTAATTGTGAACTGTCAGTTTTCAAACAAGCCCGTTGAAACTGGCAAATTTCCTTCATATTATGAAAAAGTAAAACACTATGCAGATTTCATATCTTCTATACCACGATATAAAGATCCATCAGTAACGGCAAAAACATTCAAAGTTATTGCCAATGAAAGCGAGGATTGCGTATTCCATTATCCCGATACAAATTCTAGTCGTGCTGGAATTGTAGCCGTAGCTGATCATATAAAAAATCAGAATATAGCAATTATAGGAGTTGGGGGAACTGGGTCTTATATTCTCGATTTTTTGGCAAAGACTCCGGTTGGAGCCATCCATCTTTTTGATGAAGATAGATTTAGAGTGCATAATGCGTATCGAGCTCCAGGTGCTCCGAGTATTCCTACGCTAAATAAAGGAATGAGAAAAGTTGATTACTTGGCGTCAATATATTCTAGAATGCACAAGCATATTATACCCCACGGCGTGAATATTGATGAAGCCAATATCCAATTAATCAAAGACTTGGATATCAATTTCGTCTTTGTAAGTGCAGACTTACCATCTTGTAAAGAGGTTATTCTTACAAATCTTATTAAATGGGAAATTCCTTTCGTAGATGTTGGGATGGGGATAGAATTAGTCGGAGAATCCTTAATTGGAACCATTAGAACAACAACTGGTACAACTCATAATTATAAACACATTTGGGACAAGGATAGGGTTGGATTTAAAGGAGGTGAAGAGGATGATGAATACGCCGACAATATCCAAATAGCAGAGTTAAACGCTCTTAACGCCTCGTTTGCAGTAATAAAATGGAAGAAACTGTATAGCTTCTATCTTGATGACGAGAAAGAATCCCATTCTACTTATACCATAAATACAAATTATCTAGATAGTGATGACCATGAAGCATAAATTTGTACAATTTATTCCTGAAAAATTGGACGAGAGAATACTTTATATTTCAATTGAATATGCTACTATAGTTCATAGTTGTGCTTGTGGATGTGGCGAGAAAGTTTTCACGCCTCTTGATTCTGAAACAGGATGGAAAATGACTTTTGATGGCAATTCTATATCTATTTATCCTTCAATAGGGAATTGGAGTTCTGATTGTCAATCACACTATTGGATAACGAAGAATCAGGTGAAATGGGCTGAGGATTGGACTACTTATAGCTCGAAGAAAAAGAGAAAACCGTGGTATAAGTTTTGGTAGCTCTCCCCGCTCGGCTACATTTATAATGTCGCCGCATCTTCACAGATCACTTACAATAATCGATCAACTTATTTGCCTTGAATGAGACTCATGAGTCAGCCAAATGAAAAATTCCAATGAGGATTAGATAGTCACAACATTGCCCCTTTTGATTGGAATTGAGCAGGGTAAAACTTTAAATAATTGGATTAACAAAATATGAAAACGGGTATTAATTAAAGCATAGTAACACTTTATTTAATACCCGTTTTCATATTTTTATTAGAACATTTTACGAGAGGGATAATCCCTATTTATTTAAGTTCGAACCCCTCTCAATGTAGATTGCATCTACATTAACATATTAATCCATGTATTTGGAAACCTGATTTCATATATTCACCACTCTCAGGGAATATATATTTGTACGTAGTAAAATACTACGCTCAGGGAGGATTCCATTAGACTTTCAATGTATTTGTCAAGGAATAAAGACCTGATATTATGATAGATGGATGCTGTCCGCTTTGTTCACACTGATTTTATTTTTTGTAGCTGATGGCTAACCCACTGCCGGAGTCATCTACTGTGGTTGTGTAATTGTCGAGGCCCTTTACATATTCTAAATAAGCCCTGGTTCCGGAACTACCTCTTCGACCACTTCCTTCCGGATGTACATTGTGTGCTGAAAAACAAGCTCCTGATTTTAATTTCGGAGAAACATCCTTAAAATAGTTGATATACCAATCTTTATCGGCATCACTAAACACAAAATCAAAAGGTCCTTCAACTTCTTTAACCAGATCATGTGCATTGCCAAGCCTTGCATCTATGAATTCTGATAATCCGGCTTCCTTAAAATTTGCAAGAGCCTCTTTGTGGCGCGATTCGTCAATTTCCATGGTAATCAATTTTCCTCCGGTCTTACTTAGGGCCCAGGCAATCCAAATAGCAGAATGCCCTGTCGAGGTGCCAATTTCCAAAGCATCTTTATACCCGTTTTTTACAATAATATCGTAAAGCAGTTGGCCATCTGAAAAAGGAACATTTAAATCATGCCATTGACCTCCTTTACTTTTAAGAAAGTCTTTTACCTTAAGGTTCAACGCTGAATCTTGTGCACTTGTGCAATTCGTCAGAAACAATAAAATCACAAATAATATGGAACAAGTCATTTTGCAATAGTGTGGAATGGTTTTCATATCTATTGTTTTTAATATATAAACTATAAAACAATACTAAATAGAATCTGAAGTTGGTCGTGTAAACACCTCCAACTTGCTGTTTATTCTGATAGTCCTTATTGCTTTGGATTTTTTTATGATAGTGTACGTTCATAAAGTCCGCTATCTGCGTTATGCTTGCTCTCAAAATGGTCAATCCGACAGTATCGTCGGGACTCACATTTTTCGAGCTGCGCAAGCCCTGCCTACCGGCCAGGCAGGCTTGATAGCAAACTTTCTGAATCAGACACCAAGTTTATAAACAGGCTCTAACTAATCTGAACTGAAGGGTGTTCTACGGATATATATCCTTCAAATTATTTGACTGATGCAATTCCTTCCGCAATGGCGCCCGGGATAATTCAACAAGTGGCCGCTAAAAATGCTCCCATTACAGCAATTGCTACATGACAAACATGAGGGATAAACATATGCGTGTTGATCAGACCACCTAGCATGTTTCTATGATCGGTCGTTGTAAAAGTAGTACCGTAGATATTCGCGGGTAAGCCTTGCGAAACTATTACTTTTACAAAATGTTGTGTGCAGGCTTAATTTGATATTAATTTTTCCAGTAAATCACCTACAAAATATGACACTAATGCCGCGGCTGCACCTAATACTAATGTTTCCAAAATTCCCCTCCAAACATTTGTCTGCGTGACATAGGTTTTAAGCGTTCCAATTATTATAAATCCTAAAGCTGTCAAAGCCGAGGACCATACGAACAAATTTTCTGTAACTGAAATGATCCGATCCCAAACGTAAATCGATAATGGAATTAATCCAATCAAAATAAAGGAGACATATGTAACTATTCCCATAATTAAAGGTGATTTTTGTTCTTCTATCATCTCAAGTTCTTCTTTCATCATTATATCAACCCAATTGTCTTTATCTGAAGTAATCACTTCAACAATTTGTTCTAATAATTCTCCTTTAAATCCTTTTGTTTGATAGATCTCTCGTATTTCATCTTTCTCAATTTCTGGCATATTTTTAACTTCCCAATACTCAATTTCCTTGTGTTTACTATAATTATCCTTCTCTGATTTTGAAGATAAATACGCTCCAATCGACATAGCAAATCCATCTGCAAATAAATTCGCAAATCCAAGTATTATAATAATTGAACTTTCAAGCCCAGCTCCTACCGCTCCTGCGACAACCGCAAACGTAGTGATACATCCATCTATTCCTCCATATACAAATTCACCTAAATAGTCTTCGAATTTATTGAGTATTGTATTTTTTTTATGAATGACTTTTTCACGGTGTTCCATATATAAATATTTTCACTCGGACTAACCTGATTTCAACGTGCTGGTTATTAATGATTTAAAAACCTTCATTTTAAATTCAATTTTATACCATTCCCGATTTAAACGTTAGCTTGACAAATCAATTTCCCTTCCATAATAAGGGAGGTTGTGCTGAGCTTGTAGCTCCTGCCGACTACCCATCTCAGTGTAGCTTGCATCCACACCAACCTATTAATCCAATTAATTGAAAGTGGATATCAAATCCTTGTTCACAGGGATTTGATATTCGAGCTTAGTAAAATACTGCACTCAGGGGGAGGGAAGATTCAATTAGACTTTCAAAGTATTTGCCAAGGAATAAAGATCAGTTTTTTTTATAGATGGATGCTGTCAGCTTTGTTTACATTAATTTCATTTTTTATAGCTGATGGCTAATCCATTGCCGGAGTCATCTACAGTTGTTGCGTAATTGTCGAGTCCTTTAACATATTCTAAGTAAGCCCTGGTTCCGGAACTGCCTCTTCGACCACTTCCTTCCGAATGTACATTGTGTGCTGAAAAACACCCTCCTGATTTTAATTTCTGAGAAACATCCTTAAAATAGTTGATATACCAATCTTTATCGGCATCACTAAACACAAAATCAAAAGGTCCTTCAACTTCTTTAACCAGATCATGTGCATTGCCAAGCCTTGCATCTATGAATGCTGATAAGCCGGCTTCCTTAAAATTTGCAAGAGCCTCTTTGTGGCGAGATTCATCAATTTCCATGGTAATCAATTTTCCTCCGGTCTTACTTAGGGCCCAAGCAATCCAAATACCAGAATGCCCTGTCGAGGTGCCAATTTCCAAGGCATCTTTATACCCGTTTTTTACTATAATATCAAAAAGCAGTTGTCCATCAGAAGAAGGAACATTTAAATCATGCCATTGACCTCCTTTACTTTTAAGAAAGTCTTTTACCTTAAGGTCCAACGCTGAATCTTGTGCACTTGTGCAATTCGTCAGAAACAGGCATAGCATGACTAATATTGAGCACGATTTTCTGTAGAGGTCAGGAATTGTTTTCATAATTATTTTTTTGTCCTTTAATTTATAATCCAATGTTAAATAGAATTTGAAGTTGGTGGTATATACACGCTCGTAATGATGGACAATATAGTTTTCTTGCTGACACTAGTTAAGAATTGACATTTAAATTGTCGTACACCCCAATTTTTCTCATGGCCACTTCTTTAAATGATTCAGAGATTAAACCAATAGGTCAATTTTATCACGAGCGCCCTGGATTTAGGTCGATTGAAGTCAATGAATCTGTTCTCAATACCTGCAACATAGTTATCCGTATAGACAATAAATAAATCTGAAACAGGCTTATAACGCCATTGAAACCTTGTATTTACATTTACATTATTTATCTGATTATTGTATTGAATATAGGTAGTCCAGAAGATATTTTTCGAGAATGTAATATCAAATTTTGGCCCGACCAGGTATAAATTGGCATCATTGTATGGTGAGGGCAGGCGTATTCTGTTTAACTCAAAATTGACAGAAGTGATTGCCCAGGGAATAAAACGATAAGACAGCGTTCCTTCCAGATTTATCCTGGTACCATTGAAATACTGCCCGGATCGGGTGCTTAATTCATAGAAAAAAGATTTACGCTCATCAGAAGTATACCTGGCAACAATAAAATTATACGCGTATTCCGAATCTGCCGGTAATTCCGGACCATCCGTACCACTGGGATCAAAAGATTCAAATAGGTAGGTGTACTGTCTTCTCAATCGCATGCTAAATTGGGCTGTATTCCTGAAATTAATTCTGTATAAGAGGTTGACGTCCCAATCCGTATCGCCATAGGTCTTATTACCTAATATATCATAATCCAATCCCGGAGCATGTGATTGAATTGATCCTTTCGACGGATAAAAATTATAATACATGGTTGCACGCCATTGATGAAAATCTTTTCTCGGGGTAAATCCAACTTCAGGATTATAATTAGCTCCTATAGATCTGTAATCGCTATTAATTTCCCATTTGTAGGTCTGATAGTTTGCAGCAAGTCCATATGAAAAAGTAGAATCCAGACCATTTCCTTCAAATGAGCTGTGATAATATCCCTTGCCGCTCCATTTGTTGTCCGGAGTAGCGAGATTTAAGTCAAGGCCAAAGGTTCTGTTCCAGTTGGATGGGCTTGTGGTAAACTCTCCACCTATTGAATCCTGGAAGGCTTGCTTGCTTACCATCAAGGCTGATATATTGGATCGTTGCCCAATGCGATGCTGGACAGAAGCAACGGTATAATTAATGGATGGCAGATCTATATCTTTTTCTTCGGCAGCTTGAATCGTCATCACACCAATCCGCCATTTATTATTGATATTTCCGCTCATTCTACCTCCAAAGTAAAGAGGATTCATGATATTCGTTCCAGTAGATGTGTCAGAAGCTATTCCTATTCGTCTTGAAAAAAATGGTCTGGCACCGCTACTGCCAAATGAGCCAAATAAGTCAGCGTTTTCGAGAAAAAACTGTCGTTGTTCCGGGAAAAAGATCTCAAAGCGATCAAGATTTGTCACCTGCTGATCAGTTTCTACCTGGGAAAAATCCGGATTAATGGTAAGGTCAAGATTCATGGCAGATGAAAGTGCTATTTTAGCATCTCCTCCAACTGTTAGTTTCGTTTCGCCTGGTGTTTGCTCTTCATAATCCTTTACAGTTTTCAAAGCGGTATAGGGAATTAAGGAGATGTTTTTACCGGGATTACTTAAAGGTTGATCCCATTTTAATTCCTTATTGAAAGCCAGGTTAATCATTTTAAAATTCCTTGGGATTGGAGCCCATGTGGAACGCTCGGCATATTCACTATCAATACGATAGAAATTTATATACCAGGAATCCATATTTTCCTTATACCGTAGTGTTTTGAAAGGTATAGCCATTTCGGCTATCCAATAATTGTCATAGATCTTGGCTTCAGAATACCACTTATTATCCCATGTAAGTGAAAATACACCACTATCGCCGCGACGTCGTCGTCCTTCATTTCCACCATCCACGATAAGGCCTTCCCGTTGTACTCCATAAGGATTTATACCGAAGACAAATGCATTCGTTTTGTCTTTGTATGTGTCTAAGATCAAGGTGAAACCATCGTAGGCTTCTCCACGATAATCACGTCTCAGCGAAGGAACGATATACTTTCTTGGACCAAGATTTTGCATAACAGCAATCAGGTATACAAAATCTTCATCATACGTCATCCTGACTTCTGTAGGCGTGACTGCCTCAGAGCTGTCAGATGGAAAATTTTGCATAAACCTGTCTGCCACATCAGCCCCCTCCCAGGCAGCTTCATCCATGATTCCATCAATGGTAATTGGTGTGCTTGCCTTCTTAATCCATAAATCCTGCCCTTTCACTTCCACGGAAAACCATGTCACTAATAAGGCTAAAAGTGAAAGGAACAGGTTTATTTTCATTTTTGTATCTAAACTGTTATTTACTATGCTTAAAGATTAACTAATTATTTTGAGAGGTTCAACTCCACATTGCAGGTTAATTGAATATCCTGACTTACGGCTAATCCTCCCGCTTCAAGTACACTATTGTATTTAAGTCCATATTCGAATCTATCTATCTCCCCATTTATTTTAAATCCAGCCTTTTTTCCTCTTTCTCCTAAATCTGCTATACCATTAAATGTCACATCAAACTTTACAGCCTGTGTCACATCCCGCATGGTAAAATCTCCAACTAAAAAGTATTTTCTTCCCTTCTTTTCTATCTTACCTTTGAATTTTACTTCAGGAAACTTTTCAGCATTAAAAAAATCATCCGATTTCAGATGATTATCACGCCTTTCATTGTCGGTACTTATGGAAGCAACTTTTGCTACAAATTCAACTTCTGCCCCGTCAAAATCTTCAGAATTACTTGTAACCGTTCCATCAAAAGCTTTAAACTTCCCCTCAACTTCGGTAATCACATAGTGTATGGCTGTAAAACGAATATTGGAATGGTTTTTATCCATAACCCATTTTGTCTGTGCATTCACCACCTGGTTACACATTAAAACAATCACAAGAAACAGTACTGCTTTTTTCATCCTTTTCATAATTCAAAATTTAAGTTAATAATTGGTTATAAATGAAATTAATCTGCGTATCCATCAGGTTCATCATATGTAGTTTCCGTTCAGAAACTATGTAGCGATGAATCTTGTTTTATTTATTAGAATGTCAGAATTAGAATCTTTAGGTATAAATTTCATCTGGTTTCTCATTATTCAATAGACTGGATGTGAAATCTGCAAAAGACACCTTTTTATTTGTGAATGACCTGTTTCGTAAATCATTATGTGAGAAAGACATAAATTAAAGTATCGTAAAAGGTCATATTCAAATACAAAATCCAATACGAATAAAACCTTACTTCCTTTTTCAACTGAAAAAGTTGAATAGCATCACTCGCCCGACGAATATGAAGATAAAATCTGAGGTAATTTTAAGCCAATTCTATAGAAAACCTGAATTGCGTAAATGATAATGGAACTTTTTGTGATTTACCTGATACATTTTATCACCAATTTATGAATCGAAGAAAGCTGTTTTCTTTTTCATCACTCACCTACAAATCTTTTAATAAAATCTTCTTTGAAAACCAGAACAATTGGGAGGAGGTTTTGTTCAGATAAGTAAACTTAGTTGCCAAACCTGCAGCCGCGTGCTTAAGGCTCGTACTACCTGCTGAATCCTCACACTGTGAATAATTCCATCCGCTTGCCTACATGTGTAATGTCGCCGCATCTTAAAAAATCAACTGCAATGCGTAACCCAAAGAAAATTCAACCTCTCCATAAAGGTCTCAGCGAGAAGCTCAGACCATTCTAAAGAGTACGGTTCGACTACAGTAAGTTGGATTTATTATAGTTCAGTGTGAATATCAAGGCCATCATTGATCAATTGTAAACCTGTAAATTCTCCAAGGTCTTTTCCATCAAATGGCGCATGATTCTTATAGCTTAGATGGCCATGACCATAGTATTCTGAAATTTCCCATACTGTCAAAGGAGTTTTTAAAATAAAAGTCTAAGATATTATATGTTACTTGAATTTTTACTACGTCTTTTGTTTATTTAATTATGTGTAAATTACACAAAAGAAGCAATGGATATCGACATAAAAACCTTGTTTTTCTTATTCTCAGCAGGGAATTTTTTCATCGTGTTTTTCTTTTCTCTATATATCCTGCTCTATAAAAATATAAAGCCAATCATTAACCTCTTCCTCATTGCCAAGACCTTAATATCTTTGCAATGGTTACTCCTTGCCCTGCGCAATAGTATTCCGGATTTCTATTCCATAGCTCTGGCAAATGTCCTTTATATTTTTGGCTACTTCTATGAGATATATTGCATAGCCTTTGCAAATCAGTCTTTTGATCGTAAACGATTTATCCCTCTAATATTAATTCCGATCTCTACATCACTCTTATTTCTTGCTTTCCTTTCCGCACCAGAAAATACTCGGGTAATTATAGCGTCTTTGATCATTACCATTTATTATATGGGTGGAGGGCTTTTTCTGGTACTTGCAAGATCAAAAACTAAGGTACAGCGATTAATAGGATCTCTTTACGTTGTTGTATCCTTGTTATTCTTATCAAGGGCTCTATGGGCAGGTTTTGCTGATAATACTACTGAACTTTACACGAACAATAATATTCAGATTATATCTTATACGTTCTTTTTTCTGGTTTCCTTCTCCGGGGCAATCGTCCTTTTATTAATACTAAAAGAAAAAGACGAGGAACAAATTACAAAAGACAATCTGAAACTTCGGGAATTAAATATTAATAAGGATAAGTTCTTTTCTATTATTGCTCACGATTTGAAAGGCCCACTGAGAAATCTGTCTCAGCTTGGTGAACTTTTATTGATTCAGCAGGATGAAAAAAATAAGCAAGAAGAACAAAAAATAATAAATCATATTATACAAAGTGCAAAGGGTACATTTAATTTGTTGGATAACCTGCTCAAATGGGCTAACTCTAGTTCAGGTCGAATGGTTTATAATCCTCAGATGATCAGTGTCAATAAAATGGTCGAAGAGTATTTCTTGATATTTAAAGGAAAAGCCGAATCAAAAAAAATTGCATTACAAAATGACTTACCTCCAAATCTTGAGGTATTTGCTGATTACGATATGTTTCATACATTGATCAGAAACCTGATTTCAAACGCCGTAAAATTCACTCCTGAATCCGGTGAAATTAATATCAAATCGCAGGTAATAAATGATAGGATGGTATCCATTGGAGTAATAGACACTGGCGTTGGCATAGCACAAGATTATATAATCCATTTGTTTGACATTGATTCCAAACACACGACCTTGGGAACAAATCAGGAAAAGGGATCAGGTCTTGGGTTGAAATTATGTAAAGAATTTGTTGAGAAGAATAAAAGAGAAATTTGGGTGAAAAGTGAAATTAATGTGGGTACGGAGTTTTGGTTTTCGGTACCCAATACCAAGATATAAACCACTAATCACCTCAGGATCTTCTTATTATCGCTTGAGCAAAAAACACCTTTATTTGCTAAGAGGGAGTATAATTTGTTGGAATTTCGAATAATGTATCTAATACTTGAAATGCAATATTTTGTTATTTTATATGCATACCGTTTTATTTAGAATGAATTCAAATTCACAAAAAACGATACGAAGTATAAGTAGAATATAACTTTTTGTTAAAAAAGTTATAACTTTCGTAAGAATTACTTTTTTATATTTTTTAATATAAAAAGTTATACACTCAATTATTTTTTGGAGAACTAATAATGGAAAAAGGACTTTTTTTATCCCGAGACGAGGGCAAAATTTCGGACGTACTCGATATTGATTCGCTCTCAAATGAATATGCTGAGCTGGGCGCTACAAAAGTGTACGATAGCTTTTTCTCCGTCAAAAGCCAAAAAAGCATCCTGAAAACAATAAAACAGAATAAATTGGAGGCGGTCGTATTTGCAGGCAACTCTCCGAAATATTTTGAAAATGTAATATCAGGATCGATTATTATCGATAAAGTAAAAAAACTGGGTATTAATAAAAATAAGATCGGGTTTGCAAATATCAGGGAACAGGTGGCTTTTTGCGGTAACGGTGAAAATGGTGATGCTACTCTAAAAGCAAAGCTATTAATCGATGTTGCACTAAATAAAGTTGAAGTACGACACAAAGCCAAAGTAACCCATATTCCTGCACGAAAATCTGTGCTCGTTATTGGAGCAAATGCGGGAGGGATTTTTGCGTGCAACGAACTTTTAAATAAAGGGTATCGCGTATTTCTGATCGAAAAGAAGACCTCTTTTCTTTCAAAAGCCGAAAGCAATGACATTATCTAACCTTCTCTTGCAGCGCTTCAAGCTAATAAAAAGGCCGAAATCCACTTTGATTCCAATTTGGTTGATATTTCAGGCCATTGCGGGAATTTACATGTCAAAGTGGGTATTAATGATGTGATAAAGGAAATTTATGTAGGAGGGATCATACTTAGTATTGGCAATGATCGTGAGTTGACAAAAGAGCTAAAACCAATTCTGGCGCTAGATACAGATGATAAGGATAGGATTCGTGGAAGGAATCGGATTGGAGCAATTGGAAGTACGATGAATCCCGGCATATGGTTTATCCCTTCATTGAAAGAAAGTACTCTTGATTCGGAATTGAGTGGAGCATACATCGCAGTTCTTTCTCTGACAACTTTACTTGATCGTAATGAGATTGAGCATTCTGAATTGATATCGGAAGTTGATGAAACCGCCTGCGGGGGCTGTGGCACCTGCGTGAAAACATGTGCTTTTTCTGCCTCAAGCATTAATCTGGAAGAAAAATTGTCGGTTATTGATTCCGAAAAATGCAGAGGGTGTGGTAACTGTGTGGTGGCCTGTCCTACTGGAGCTCGCGATTTGATTACCTATCCTAAGGATTACTTCATTAATGCAATTGAGATTATGAGCCAAAAGGAAAATGGCGCTGACGATCCTAAAATCCTGACGTTTTTGTGTAATGGATGCGGGTATCCTGCTGCTGATCTGGCAGGAGTATTAGCTGTAAGTGACCCAAAGCTACGCTATTCTTCCAACATTATGCCTTTGCATGTTGAATGTGGAGGAAACATTGGGACTCAATATATTTTAGAAGCATTTCATCATGGCTTCGATGGGGTAGCGCTTACCGTGTGTCGCGATGGACATTGCCATCATATCGTAGGCAATACCGATATGGAACGAAGAATAAGTCTGTTTCGCGCAGTGTTACGCTCACGACGCATAAATGACAACCGTGTACGTATCATCAAAATTTCTCCTCACGAAGGGAGACTATTCAGTGAAGAGATCCAATCCTTTTCAAACGACTTAATCGAAAAAAATTAAATGATGATGGGAAAGAAGAAGAAAGTCACTATAGCTACAACCTGGTTGCAAGGCTGTTCCGGTTGTCATATATCATTTCTCGATCTTCACGAGGAGCTGCTTGATGTTGCTGAATTAATAGATGTAAAATACTCCACTCTTGTCGATATCAAAGAAGTCCCTGAAGTCGACATTGGACTCGTCGAAGGATCGGTTGGAACCGAAGAGAATGAGAAAATATTAAAAATATTCCGTGAGAAATCAAAAACATTGGTGTCTTTCGGAACATGCGCCTGCTATGGGGGTATATCCGGAATGAGAAATTTGTTTGATGTTAAGGATGTACTGAAGCGAGCTTACATTGAAACTGAATCAACTGTAGATGGAAAAATTCCTTCTCATCCCGAATTGCCGGCTTTGAAAAAGAATGTGTTACCAATCGATCAAGTCGTAAAGGTTGATGCGTATATCCCCGGTTGCCCACCCCTTCCTTCAGTGATTAAGGATTCACTGATTTCAATAATAAATGGTGAGCAGCCAGATTTACAAACCCGAAATCTGTGCAAAGAATGCAACCGGAAAAAAGAGAAGATGCTGGTTTCAAGCAGAGATTTTATTACCGATAACGTCGTGTCGCCTCAGGAGCTTGATACGATTGATGAGGAGTTATGTTTTCTGGAGCAGGGCGTCTTATGCATGGGCCCTGCAACACGTGAGGGGTGTCATTCCAGATGTTTGAAAGGCAATATGCCTTGTCGTGGTTGCATGGGACCAACACCTGCAGCGCTGGAGCAAGGAGCGAAAATGATCAATGCCTTGTCTTCTATTTTACCTGCAGGAGCGCTCATGTTCAACGAAGATATTGTTGGCGTCGGATATCGCTATTCGATGCCGGTTTCAATTATTCCTGGTCTGGCCGAAAATGGAGATAAAAAATGAAAACTAAGCAAATAATTATACCACAGGTTTCGCGGGTCGAAGGACATGGAAGGGTGACCATAATGCTGAATGATAAAAACGAAGTAGAAAAATCACATTTTCATGTGGATGAATTCCGGGGATTCGAAAAATTCCTCGAAGGCCGCTTGCTCTCTGAAATGCCAGTGATTACCACACGGATCTGTGGCATATGTCCTGTAAGTCATCATCTGGCAGCAGCAAAAGCATGCGATGCAGCTTTTGGAGTCGAAATACCCCCGGCGGCAAAGAAGCTTCGCGAATTGATGCACATGGCACAAATCATTCATTCACATGCGATACACTTCTTCTTTTTGGCTGCGCCGGATTACGTCATGGGCCCCAACAGCGATCCCGCAAAGCGCAACCTATTTGGGCTTCTCGAAACTGATCCGGAGTTTGGAAAGAAGGCTATACGCTTGCGCAAAGTTGGCCAAAATATCATTGAACGGGTAGGCGGAAGATCCATACATCCGGTTACGGCCATTCCGGGGGGGATGAGCAAGCCACTTTCGCACGAAGACCGCTATATTTCAGAAAAGGAGATTGAGGACGCCATAGAGCTGGCTCAATTTGGAATAGAGGTGGTACAAGGCATTTATGGCAAATATGCCGATTTGATACCCAATTTGGCAGCTATTAAAACCAACTATTTGAGCCTTGTCAATGGTGATAATTTTGAATTGTATGATGGATCACTTCGTTTGATCGATGAAGCCGGAGGAAAAATTGATGAGTTTGATCCGCAAAACTACCACAATTACATCGGCGAACATGTCGAAGACTGGTCGTACCTGAAATTTCCATATTATAAAAAATTGGGCCCTGAAAACGGCGTATACAGAGTGGGGCCTTTAGCAAGATTAAATATTGCCAGTTCCATGTCTACGCCGCTTGCCAATAAGGAACTCGCAGCATTTAAAAAATTGGGAGTAGGCCCCGTACACCAGACCATGTATTTTCATTATGCACGGCTTATAGAGATATTATATGCCGCTGAGCGAATCAGAGATCTGCTCAATGATGACGATATTGTAAGTAAAGAAGTAAGGGTAAAAGTAGAACGAAAAGAAGGAGAGGGAGTTGGTGTGATCGAAGCCCCCAGAGGAACGCTGATCCATCATTATTGGGCTGATTTTTCCGGGAAAGTGAAGAAAGCGAACCTGGTTGTTGCCACCGTTCACAATAATCCGGCAATAAACCTTAGTGTGAATGAAGTAGCCAAAAAATACATCGATGGCAACAATGTGGAAGAGGGTGCATTAAACAAGATAGAAATGGCCATTCGCTGTTACGATCCATGTCTGTCGTGTTCGACCCATGCGCTAGGCAAAATGCCATTGGCTGTAGATCTTGTTTCGAAAGATGGTCATATTATAAACACATTTGAAAAGCACTAATCCAATGAACTCAAAAGATACTTATGATAATGTTGTAAAACCAAAATTGACAGAGGTGTTTGGTAACTTTATGGGTAACTCAATTTCTTCACAAGCTTATATGAAAGCTTTTAAAGAGATTGCAAAAGGAAATGTGACTGGGAGGGATACCTATGCTTTGGTAATCGAAATTATTTGTACCAGTGAGCAAACCATTGCCATGTGGGGTGAAAATGGCGCCAGCAAACAGAAAGAAGAATGGCTGAGTATGATTAACTAAATCGCAGGAAATAAGTCACCAATTAAACTCATTGTTGCTGATCCTAACTAACCAAGTTTCACGAAGCCATGAGCAAATTTGCGAGCCGACTTAAGCAACTTAAATACAGTAATTTAGTCTCGAATTGGCATTCCAGCACACACAATGTTGAACTAAATCCCTGCGGGATAGCTATTTTGATACGATAACCGACCAATTTTCTTTCAAATCAAATAAATATTCCTGGATTTATCATTGTTGAACGCTCAGGATTCCTGGTCTAAATCCTACACGGGTAATGACGTTTTGGCACTAAAAGGGCTAAACATCAATAGCAGCCGGATTTCATACCCTTCAACATTCCCTCAAGTGACCTAAAAACTGTCAATAAGCACATAGCATATTTTCCGGGATGTAGCCTTCCTCGCCGCCCACCTGCTGGCGAGGCAGGGTAGGCGGGTTCAACATGAACTACTCGTTCAGTCTTGCAGACCGCTCATAGTCCTATTTATTTTCATCGGCAACAGATTATTATTTTATGAACCTATGAATGGCCTCATAAGCATTATCTTGAAATTCAGGGTTTTTCAAATCCTCAAAAATTTCACTTTGATCAACAATAGTTCCGGTTAACACATTTTTTTTGCTTCCATAAAAAACACCACTTTGTAAACTTGGATCATTTATGCCATCTACGAGTCTGGCTGCTCCTTTTTCCAGTGTGTGTGACATCCCCATCAGAGGCATAATATATGGCATGGCAATTTTGTTCATAAAAAACCTTTTCACGGGAGGCATATCATTTGCAACATTTGTGCCTCTGGTACCACCCGGACTTACGGTAATGAATTTTATGTTCGGGTATTTTCTGGATAAGGAAGCCATCCACATAACACCTACATATTTTGCAGGGCCATAAGCCAGCATAGGATCAAATTTATTTCCAAAGTATTGTCCGTTAATTAAAGTTGCAAATTCATCAACTGACGAAGTTTTCAGGTTTGGTGCCGGCATACCCATTTTGGAAACTCCTCTTGCAGCTTCACTTCCAACAAATAGTGCAATATTATTTATTTTTTTACTAATAAGAAGTTCTTCAAGAAGGAGAACATGTCCCAACACATTTGTGGCAAACAATTCAGTAACTCCTTCCTTATTCAAAGCTCCTGGAGTTTTACCACCCATACCGCCGGCGTTCATAATTAATGCGTCGATGGGGGTCGATATATTTTGGACGCCTTTTCTAACTGAGCTAAGATCAGAAACATCCAAAACGATAATTTCAAAAATGGATCTACCTGTTTTCTGTTCTAGTTCTTTCCTTGCTGCTAATGCTTTTGTTTCGTTCCGGCAAGCCAAATATATTTTTTCCGTATCCTTATTTAGTGCAACTTGGCGTGCAATTTCTTTTCCTATTCCAGCGTTGGCTCCCGTGATTAAAATTGTTTTGTTCATGATTTCGTTTTTAGATTAAAACTTTTGAACAAATATATCCAGGGTTTAGGCTTTCATTAATTCATTTTGGTTCAATCATTGCCCACTTTGGTTCAATCGGAATTCTGAAGGTGATTTTCCATACTGCAAAACAAAATTTCTATTGAAAGTAGATAAAGAATCAAATCCAACGTCATAAGCGATATCAGATACTCTTATTCCTTTAGAGTGAAGCAATTTAGCTGCTTTTTCAAGCTTTTTACTTCCGATGTATTTTTTTGGGCTATCCCCAAATACGTCATTGAATTTTCGTTTGAATGACGATAAACTCATATGACAAAGTCTTGCTAGTTCGTCAACTGTAAGATTGGAATAGAGGTTTTGAATAACAGTTTCTTTGAACGATATGTTTATAGGACTAAATAAACCAGACAAGAAATCCAATTCGCTGGGTATATTTTGAGACTTTGTCATCAATAATACAAATTCCTTCAGCTTTGTTTTAATAATATTTTCATCTGCCAGTTCAGGATTGTCTAAAAGAATATTTATGCTTTCTTTATAGTTTTCCAACAATCGGTCAACTGTAAATTGTTTGATGTTATACGGAAGGTTATACGCAGATAAAGAAAGATCAAAATCAAAAACATCTTCGACTAAAGAAGGATATAGTAAAACAGCAATTACCTCAACACCCTCACCATTTTGACGTTGTTTTGCTGACGTTTCAAAAAAATAGTTGAGACATTTTGCAATGATCGCGGTCTTATTGTCAAGGTCGAAATAATCTTCTTGGGCTCTAACAGAAATATTTCCTTTGTTTACAAATACAAAACAAGCTTCGTTCTCTGCATATTCTTTTGGGGTACGGTTAAAATAGGGCATTGATTGTTTGCCGAAAACAATTCGACCTTTATATTTTAAATATTTTTCTCCGTATTCCATTCGATCTTTATATTGTTGCTAATGCCCGGTGTATGCGGGGTGTATTCTGTCTCTTATTGGTATAAAAATAGCAATAATTGCGGAGATTCAAATTGTAGCGTCCCAGTCCTCGCCGGCAAGTGGGTAACGAGCCCGTTGCAAAAGCATTTTTTGTTTTCAATAACCTTCGTGTCACGTGGTAACAAGCAAAATATTGTGGACTAACTCGACAAATTTTACTAGAACTTTGATGCTGCGAATTGCGCATGGGAGCATGCACGAAGTTAGCGGCTGGCAATAATAGATTTTATATATGACTCAGGAGTCAAAACACCGATCTCACTTTTACTAAAGTCCTTTACATTTCGTGTCAGAATTACATCTATCTCACCATTTTTTATGGCTGCGAAATTTTGAAGGCTGTCCTCAAAATCTTTAAATCCCGAATTAAGTGCATTGATTACAACTTCTTTATCCATAAGTAATACATCAGTAATTATGAGTAATTGTTTAAGATTATTAATCACCTTTTCATGTCTTGCAGTTTGCCTTAAAAGGTAATATAAATTACTATAGATAACTGGGGTAACAAATCCTTTTATTTGATCAGTTTCACATAATCCAATTACTTGAGAAGAATACCCTGAAAAAGGTTTTCTGTCAAAAAAGAAATCTAGAATTACATCCGTATCGATTAAAACTTTATCCATTCTATAAATACTTTTCTGATAATCCTTTTGCCAACTCCTTTTTATAATCAAAATCTTTAGGCGCTTTAAATGAGCCTCTTAGTGATGTTGCTATTGGAGTTGAATCAATCACAGTTGTATTCTCATCTTTAATAATCACTTTAAGATAATTTTCAACAATATCTGAAAGGCTTCTCCCTTTTCCTTTGGCATATCTTTTTGCTTTATCAATTAAAGACTGTTCTATTGTCAAGGTTAGTTTTGTATTCATAACACGTTTGTTTTATTTCTAAATTGCACGTATAAAGTTACGAAATTATAATCTAAACGTGCAAATTATTATTCAATCACACGTACTGCCCTGTTGTGAATGGTTGCCGCTCAACGGCCCGTGTAGGAGGGGTGCATTTTCGTTTCTTACTGGCCCAAAACTAGCAATAATTGCGGAGATTCAAATTGCAGCGTCCCAGTCCCTGCCTCGCCGGCAAGTGGGTAACGAGCCCGTTGCGAAAGCATTTATGGAGCGGACTCAATAACTTGTTGTTCAAAAGGCCAACAATCGTTCTTATAGCATATCTTCTAGCCTGGTGGGCGTGTTCTGGGCCACCCAATTTTCATAATTGCCATCATAACCGACTTTTCGTTGCAAGGCTTCTGTTTTTTCCAGTATGGAGTGAATCACTTCATCAGATAGGAACTGTTGTTTTTCGATGGTCTCAATGATTTTGTGAACGTCGCTACTTGCCTTCACTGCGGTTTGCCGGTGCCAGTTTTCGTAATCTTCCTGGTGCCAGTCCAGATGCCGGTCCATAATTTCTGCCGTGATCCTGCGCCCATGCAATACCGACTCGTTGATATTCCCTTTGCCGGTCACCGCGTTTCCAATGGCAAATACATTTTCAAATCCAGCTATTTGACAGCTATCCGGATCCGTGATTTTGAATATGCTTCCATCAGAAGGAATGCCTTTTATCATCTCAGGGATACTTCCAATAGAGGAAACTACCAATGGAGCCTCTACCTGGAACACATCATTTTCTGCGGTTATTACCTGGTTATTTTCAATTTTAGTGCTTTGAAATCGCATAGCGCCCAAGCGGCCATTTTCAGTGATTTTTCCAAACGGGACGGCGCAGGGTTCAAATTTGAAAAGGTATTTCCGTTGGAAATTGTCCAATATTTTTTGTCGCACCAACTGCGCTTTTTCCAATTGCTCGGGGGTATTGGTTGGCATCGGGGAAAGTGGCATATCGATCGCCCTCCTTCGATAATAAAGGGTACATCCTTTTACGCCAAGGTCATTCAGGGTAAGTTGATGTTTTTCCAAAACTTTGTTTATCCCATGATCCAGGGTAAACAAATCCACATCAATTCCAAGGGTCTTTAGCGCTTTTTGCACCGTCTCAAACATTATGATCTTGGCGACATCCAAGGAGGCAAGACCTCCTCCGATAACCATTGCATTATCTTTGATCTCCATGGCCGGACCAGTGTAATTGGGCTCATGCTTGTGGTTGAACCAATGCACGAACGCATTCTGATAATGCAGCCCTTTGTCAATGTATTCATCGATACCGTCGATGGGCAATGGTCTGTCTTTCCATGCCCCTGTGGCCAAAATAATTGCAGTAAATCCCCAATCCAAAAAGGCTTGAAAATCCAGATCCCTCCCTAGTTTCACACCGGGTACAAACCTGATGTTTGGATGATTGATCTTTTGGTTGATGTTGTTTTCTTCCTTGTTTCTCAGCTTGTAATGCCATTTGGGTAGGCCATCTTCAATTTTTCCATAAGGAAGAATTGATTGGTCAAAGACAACTACTCTAAATCCCTGCTTTGCTAGTTGATTTGCTGCCTCAGCTCCTGCTACAGCTCCTCCAAATATGGCTACAAAATGATGTCCTGATTCTTTTATGCTCATGGTATTCCCCTGGTTATTGGCTTTAGTTTTTACATTGGGTTGCTTTAATATAACAACAACACGTTTTCTGCTTTACTGTTTATTTTACATTAGATGGAAGTCAGGAGACAGAAGTCAGAAGGCGGGAGCTAGAACCTAGAACCCATAACCTAGAAGTAGGGATCAATGAGACCAACAGAATGAATTGCTTCCTTCGGTTTAATATTTTTTAATTATAATGAAAAATTGATTACTGATTTACCACTTTCATGAAATCGACAAAATTGGGACGTACTAATAGCTGATCCCCAACTTCCAAAACCGGAAAAGAGACATAACCAGGATATTTTGATTGTTGGATTTTTAGCAGCAGTTCGTTATAATACTTTTCGTTCGCTTCAGCATCCTTGAATTCGTATTTCAATTTTACCGAATCCATCTTTTCTCTAAATTCTATACAATGATCGCAATTGACACTGCCGTAAACGGTAATTTTCTTTTCTACTTTTGGCGTGATGTTTCCGGATGTGTCTATGCTTTTAGTTTTACTTTCACAGCTAAAAATAAAAGCTATGCAAGCCAGGATTAAAGCAAATTTTATAAAATTGTTTTTCATGTTTAGAGGGATATGTAATCAGTTCAGGTGAAAAAGCAGTTATTTTATTAAGAATTTATTTTTTGTAATTTTTAAATATAATGGAATTAATACAATAATGGTTGCCAACAGGCTGATCGGAGGTAAATAACCAGGCCAATTTCCGAAGTCTATCCAGCTTGCAAATCCCATTATTGTGACATGCAGCAACGAAGTTAAAAGTCCATAATAGCCCATTTTTTGTCCTCTTTTCCATTTTTTCATCCCTACTGCTTTCTGCATAAACGGCAAGCTGGTAATTGCCGGAATGGTAAAACAATACAAACTTATCACACCCATAAGCATGCTAAACTCCCCTTTTAAATTCATCATATCTCCATGGTAGAATTTCGGGTAATATGACGGTGAAAGTATGACAAGTGACAAAAATACGTGGATGGCACAAAGGGAAAATCCGGCAAGTCCTGCAAATCGAATGAATTGTACTTTGCTCGATTCACTGTCAAATTTTATCCAATCGACCTTGGTCAGCAGATAGCTTAAAGCAATTAAAAACAAGCCTGCGATACTGAATATTTTGTTCATTATAAACACCGGAAAGTGAGACCAATCGACACCTTTGAAAACCATATATCTCAATGTGGCATACAAAAGGAAGAAGAGTAAAACGCCAATCACCAACTTAATCTTCAGTGAGCTGATTTTAGAATCTTTGGTATTAGAATTTGACATTGTGGGCGCTATTTTTTGGCAATATTAATAGAGACATTTAAACGGAGGAACATAATCAGTATTAATTTTTAAGATATAAAACCCAAATCATTTCCTTGAATAATTTGTTGCCAAGGCATCAAAAATCAGGTCATTGCTTGCTGTGCTCCGATGGTGGTCCATAATGGAAGTTTTGCTCATTTCCATAATAAATGGGTCGATTTTGGTAAGTTTCGATGATATTTCCAGGATGAGCGATTCCAGGTTATTTGATTCACAAACCTTATTTACCAACCCAATCCGATGAGCTTCTTTTGCATCGATGCGCTCACCAAGCATGATTATTTCTTTGGCTTTTGATTCTCCTATCAACCTTCGCAATTTTGATAAACCTCCCCAGCCGGGCACCCAACCATGATTTAATTCCGGCATGGAAAAAACTGAGTTTTTGGTGGCAATCCTTAAATCGCAAGAAAGCGCCAGCTCCAGTCCGCCGCCCATGGCGTATCCGTTGATGGCTGCAATGGTGGCAACAGGCATGGTTTCCAGCAGGTTAAATACCTCATTGCCATAAGATATCCATTCCCTTATTTCTTCAAACCTACTTAGCTTGCCAAAATCCTTAAGATTTCCCCCGGTGGAAAAAGCCTTGTCTCCCGCTCCTTTGAGTACGATTACGTTGGCGGATTTTTCTTTTTTAGTACGGATCAAAGCCGATTCCAACAATCCCAACATTTCCATGTCCAGACAATTCATTTTTTCGGGATTATTAATTGTGATGGTAGCGATTTTATTGCTGGTTTCTATGTAAATTTTATTCATTAACTGACACTATTATTACTATTATGTTTCAAATTAAGCAATCCGCCTTCAAATATTTTCTTCTCCATGATTTTCAAATTTGGATTAATCAAAGGTTTGAAATCCATCATGGACAGCACATCCTTTTCAAGGTCTATGCCCGGTGCAATTTCCATAAGCTCAATGCCGTTTTCAGTTAATCGGAATACAGCTCTTTCTGTACAAAACAAGACTTGTTGTCCCTTTTTAAAGGCATGTTTGCCATTAAATGTCACTTGTTCAACGGTTTGCAGAAATTTTACAATCTTGCCAGGATGATTTATTGTTAACCCTTTTTCATGGACAATGACATCAGCTTTTGCAGAAAAGGCTCCGCAGAACACGATTTTTTTTGTGTGTTGGGAAATATCGATGAATCCTCCGCAACCTGTAAAAACATTTCCGAATCTGCTCGCATTTACATTGCCTTCCCGGTCAATCTGAGCAAAGCCAAGGAAGCAGATATCCAGGCCTCCTCCGTGGAAAAAATCAAATTGATATCCATCATCTGTGATGGCTGCAGGATTATACATGGCTCCGAAATTCAATCCTGTAGCAATCAATCCATCGGTTTGGCCTTGTTCGATCATAAAGGTGATGTCGTCCAGCATTCCTTCCTCCTGCACCACGATAGGAATTCCATCTGCCATACCATACCCCAGGTTCACAAATCCTTTTTGAGGCAATTCCATGGCAGCCCTGCGCGCAATCGTTCTTTTAATTCCTTCCAGTTTTAAGGTGTCCGTGAAATAAATTGCTTCCCTGTCGATAAATGCCTGCTCATAATCAGTGAGGAACGTCATGGTTTGCGAAGGATCCTCTATGATATAATCAATCAATACACCGGGAACCTTGACATTCACCGGTTTGGCATGGTTTGAATTTACAGATTTTACCTGGGCAATAACAATCCCACCATTTACCTTGGTCGCATGAGCAATGGAAAGCATGGCAAATGTAGCCACCTCATCTTCCATAGTGAGATTTCCGTCAACATCCACAGAGCTTCCTCTGATAAAAGAGATGTTAATCGGTATGTTATGATAAAAAAGAAACTCCTCTCCATTGATGTTGATGATTTCAACGAGGTCTTTTTCTGTTACGCTATTTACTTTTCCACCCTCATATCTTGGATCAACAAAGGTATGTAATCCGGTCCTGGTCAGCAGGCCTTTTTCCCCCCCGGCAATGGCACGCACCAGGTGGCTCAAAACACCTTGGGGAAAGTTATACCCTTTTATTCGCCCTTCAAGGCAAAGGTTCGCCATTTTTGGGGCGTTACCCCAAAAGCCACCAATTACGGTATCCAGCAAGCCTTGGTGAGCCAGGTGGTTCAATCCCCTCACTTTATTTTCACCAATTCCACAGGGATGAAGTATGGTAATTTTTTTTGGAAGGGCAGTTTTTTTAAATCGTTGTCCAAGGGCTTCCATCAGCCTATCCGGCACAGCGTGTCCCGCTCCTCCTCCTCCAATGCAAAGAGTGTCTCCGTTTTTTACGAAGCTGACGGCTGCCTCTGCACTTATTACTTTTGGGTTCATTTTAAAAAGTTATGTTGAATAAGCAATTTTAATTCTTCGCCCACGAAATTAATGGAAATAACAAATCTCAAAAAACAAATCTCAAATAATACTCAATAAAAAAATCTCAATATTAAAAAGTACTTTTTGTTATTTACAGGCACAAATGAGTTGATAGAATTGTTTATGGAAGGTTAATTTCAGAAATTCGACACCACGAATAAATTCAAATATGAAAGCAGCAGTACTAGAAAAATACAATCAGTTTATAGTTGTTGAGAAGCCAAAACCTCAAATGAAAGAAAATGAGGTGTTGGTGAAAGTGAAATTCGCTTCGATTTGCGGGAGCGACCAACATCTGTACAAAGGAGATTTCCATCCCAGGACAAAGTTGCCCTTTACTCCGGGGCATGAATTTGCAGGGGTGATAGAGAATATTGGCGGTGAGGTTAGCGGATATGTGATTGGGGAAAAAGTAGCTGTTGATCCAATCATTTGGTGTGGTGAGTGTGATGCCTGCAAAAATGAGCATTATCCTGCCTGCAATAAATTGAGGCTTCTCGGAATCGACCAGGATGGAGGATTTGCAGATTATGTTTCTGTGCAACCTTCCATGTTGTACAAAGTGCCGGAAAATGTACCGCATGAGCACGCTGCATTGGTGGAGGTTTATAGCATTGGTTTTCATGCTTGCAATCGCGCTAAGGTTAAATCCGGGGACCGTGTCGCTATTTATGGCGGAGGCAAAGTGGGTCAATGTGTGATGCAGGCTGCCCGGACAAAAACCAATGGTAAAATGTTTGTCGTGGATATTGTAGAAGGGCGATTGGATATCATCAGAAAAAGTTACCCGGATGTTCGAACTATAAATGCTACCAAGGAAGATCCCGTAGAAGTGATCCAGAATGAAACAAATGGGCAGGGAGTTGATGTGGCTATTGAGGTCGTGGGTCACGCAGTGGATATTCCCAACAGGATGAACCCACTCAGATCTTGCGTTCTCAGTATTCGCGGAGGTGGCGTCGTTTGTGTGCTCGGCTTGGGAGATGAGGAAATTCCGATTTTGTTTAAGGAGCTTATTTGGAAAGAAGCACAGATCATTGCCTCAAGAGTAAGTCACGGTGAGTTTGGCGAGGCCATTGCTCATCTTGAAAAGGGGGATTTAAAGCCTGATGCACTTATTACATCGGTTTTGCCTGTCGATAAAATTCAGGAAGCTTTTGATATGCTGGATAAAAGCCCCGACAAATATTTGAAAATTTTACTTGATTTATCAGGCGATGCCTGAGATATTTATTGATACTCGAAAGAGAATGAATAAAATCTATAAATGGTAAATTTTAAACACATGAAACAACTCTTTTTACTAGTTCTAATCTCTATTTTTTCGAATTCACTTTTCTCCCAAAAAACCATGAAACTCTGGCCGGGGGATATCCCATTTTCTAATGGAACTATTGGCGAAGAAGAATATACCGATGCCGGGCATGTGCGAAATGTCCAGGATCCAACGATCACTGTTTATCTGCCTGAAAAGGGAAAAGCTACCGGATCGGCGGTAGTTATTTGTCCGGGAGGCGGCTATGGGATTTTGGCAATAAAGCATGAAGGGCATGATGTGGCTAAGTGGTTTAATGAGTTTGGTGTTGCTGGAATTGTAGTTAAATACCGTTTACCAATCTCAGATAATATTATCGATAAAAGTGAGGTGGCCATGACCGATGCACAAAGAGCCGTGCGAATGGTTAGGCATAATGCTGCTGAATGGGGTATAGAGAAGAATAAAATCGGAATTATGGGATTTTCAGCGGGGGGTCACCTAGCCTCTACTGTCGGGACGCATTTTGATTATGGCATTGCCGATTCGAAAGACCCAATTCAGAAAGAAAGTTGCCGGCCTGATTTTATGATCCTGATGTACCCCGTCATCAGCATGTCCGAGGATTTTATGCATGTCGGTTCCATGAAAAATCTGTTAGGCAAGAATCAATCTTATGAACAAAAGCTCCGTTTTTCTAATGAGAAACAGGTGACATCTGAAACACCACCTACGATTTTAATTCATTCTTCAGATGATAAAGGTGTGCCCGTTGAAAATAGTATCCGGTTTTACGAAGCTTTGATCCAAAATAAAATTCCTGCCGAACTCCATATTTTCAATAGTGGAGGGCATGGCTATGGATTGGGAAGAAAAGACGGCGCTTCGCACAATCTGTGGACGGATAACTGCAAGGCCTGGATGATGGATGTGGTGATTGGGGGATAAGGACTGGGAGCTAGGTGCTGGGTGCTAGGTACTAGTGCCGGTAAAAACAGAAGGCTGAGAGTTTGATTTTCTTATTATTTTGTATCCGCTTATATTTGGGATTTTTAGAATGATTTGTAAAAGCATTTTTCGATATGATTAACATAAATAAGTTTTTTTTATTCATCCTTTTTGTTGTCAGTTTATTTCCTGGATGTCAATCCAAATCCGATGATAAGGTATTTCTTTTTGCGTATTTTATGGGCAATGGTGAGGATGGCTTGCACCTTGCAGCTAGCGCTGATGGATTTACCTGGGAGACAATAAATGATGGGAAACCTATACTTCCCCCCTTGGTTGGCGAAAGCACACTGATGCGAGACCCATGCATCACAACCGGACCGGACGGCACGTTTCATATGGTTTGGACGACCTCCTGGACAGGAAAAACTATCGGATATGCGCATTCCAAAGATTTGATAAATTGGTCAAGACAAATCTCTATTCCGGTAATGGAGGATGAGGATCATGTGAGGAATTGCTGGGCGCCGGAAATTAATTACAATCCAAAGGATGACAATTTTTTCATTTATTGGTCGAGTACCATCACGGATAAATTTCCCGAAACGGCCAACAGTACAAAAAATGGCAAACGGACAAATCACAGGATCTATTCCACAACCACAAAAAATTTCAAGTCTTTTTCCGAAACTAAACTTTTCTATGAACCAGGCTTTAATGTGATTGATGGCAGCGTTAAAAAACATGATGATCAATATATTATGTTTATAAAAAATGAGACTGAAATACCCATTGCTGAAAAGAATATATCGCTTGTCTATTCAAAGGAAATCAGCGGGCCTTATAGCCAACCAGAAAAAGCTATTACGGGAGATTATTGGGCAGAAGGGCCAACGGCTTTAAAAATTAATGGCCTTTGGCACCTGTATTTTGATAAATACCGAAAACATGCATTTGGCCTGATGACTTCCTCCGATTTGGTAAACTGGAAAGATGAAACCGAAATGCTCCATTTCCCGGATGGCATCCGGCATGGCACAATATTCGAAGCCAGTCTGGCCACTTATGAAAAGCTAAAAAATACCCGGATTGAGCAGCCGATGCTTTACAGGGATATTTCCAGAACAGGCCGACCTTACAGTCAGAATCCTACCCTGGTGTATTTTAAAGACAAATACTATATGTATCATTCCATACCTCCCGGGGAAAGAGAGGAGCAAAATGGCTGGCATATGGGGATTGCAGTTTCTTCTGATTTGGAAAGTTGGGAAAAAGTGGGCGAGATCCTTCCGTCAGAGGCCTATGAGAAAAAAGGCTTGCGTACGCCCGAAGCCGAGGTGATCGATGGAAAAATCCATCTTTTTTATCAAACATATGGCAACGATCGAGATGACGCCATTTGTCATGCGGTATCCGAGGATGGGCTCAATTTTAAAAGAAATGAAACAAATCCGATTTTTTCACCTACCGGTGATTGGAATGTAGGAAGGGCAATTGATGCCGATGTATTGATTAATGGGGATAGCGCATATCTCTATTGGGCAACCAGGGATCCGGAATACAAACAGCAATTGATTGGCGTTTCTGTAGCTCCTTTATCCGGCGGATTTAACAAAGAAAGCTGGACGCAAATTAGTAATAGGGAGCCTTTGTTGAGACCGGGGATTCCATGGGAGATGAATTGTGTGGAAGCCCCATCTGTATTCAAGGAAAACGGAAAATATTATATGTTTTATGCAGGGGCTTACACTCATGAAGGGCAGCAAATCGGTCTGGCCGTGAGCGATGATGCCGTGAATTGGAAACGAACATCCGATCAGCCTGTTTTGACAAAGGGGATGGAAAACGCATGGAATGCTACCGAGTCCGGTCATCCGGGAGTATTTATTGATCCTGATGGAACGAAGTGGTTGTTTTATCAGGGAAATCCAGACAAAGGATATACCTATTATTTATCTAAAATAAAATTTGAGATTTCAGATAAGGATAAAGTGATTTTTGATTGAGAACGCAAGCATAAGTATCAGATGACAAATCACAATTTCATATCAGAAACTAAAACTTATTTTTTCACGCAGAGATCGCTAAATTATTGCGCAAAGACTGCAAAGGATTATGATATTTTAAAAAATAACATGTAGGGAATTGTCAATGAATTGCAACTCTCGGCGTACTTTGCGTATCCTTTATTTTCTTTGCGAGAACGAATTAAAACAAAATATTTAATTTATAAAAAATGAAAAAATCTATACGCTTATTTTTATCCACACTGACATTCATTGGCATATTATTCTCATGTGAAACAGCAAAACAAAATTATATCCCTGTGAAGGAAGAGGCTTTTCAGTTGACCCATGAGGGGAAGAAGATTGATTTATTTACCCTGAAAAATGACAAGGGAATGATTGTTCAGATCACAAATTATGGTGGGAAAATCGTTTCTATCATTGTGCCGGATCGCGATGGAAATATGGGCGATGTGTGCTTGGGATATGAGTCGGCAGAGGAATACGTCAACGGTATTGCCTCGCTTGGCGCCACCATGGGACGATATGCAAACCGGATTGCAAATGCACAATTTACATTGAATGACTCGACGTATCATCTGGCAAAAAACGCTGGAGAACATACCATTCATGGAGGGGCAAAAGGATTCCGATTTAAGGTTTGGGACGCCAAACAATTGGATGACCAGAGCCTTGAACTCACATATTTTTCTAAGGATGGTGAAGAGGGATTCCCGGGAAATCTGACACTTAAAGTCCTGTATACTGTTACCAACGAAAACGAATTAAAACTCACGTATCATGCAAGCACAGACAAACCAACCGTACTCAACGTGACAAATCATGCCTTCTTCAACCTGGCTGGTGAGGGAACTGGGGATGTGCTGGATCATGAGCTGATGGTAAATGCTGACGCCTTTACTCCTACAAATGCGACCTCAATTCCTTTAGGTGAATATCAAAACGTAGCAGGTACCCCTTTGGATTTTAAAAACATGACAAGAATTGGGGAACGCATTGATGCGGATTTTGAACAGTTAAAGTTTGCAGGAGGCTACGATCATAATTTTATAATAAATAAAAAAGAAAATGAACTGGCTGTGGCCGGGTTGCTTTATGAACCAATTTCAGGTAGGGTTATGGAAGTAAAAACCACCGAGCCCGGAATTCAAGTTTATACGGCAAATTCACTAACAGATAAAGATCATGGTAAGGGAGGCAAGGTGTATGGCTCCAGGTCATCCATTTGTTTGGAAACGCAACATTTTCCAGATTCTCCAAATCATCCGAATTTCCCAACAACAGTCGTCAATCCGGGGGAAGATTACATTTCTACTACGATTTATAAGTTTTCGGTGAAATAGTATTTTGAATTACCAGACCTGACAGGTTTGTCTACCATTATAAATAAACCTGTAAGGTCTTCACCAATTGTACCTCTCATGAATAGAATAGCTTTTAAAATGAAACTCAAACCCGGCTGTGCGGAGGAGTATAAAAAAAGACATGATGAGATCTGGCCTGAGTTAAAGCAATTATTGAAAGATGCCGGTATTTCAAATTATTCAATTTTTTTGGATCTTGAAACCCACATGCTTTTTGCTGTTCAAAAGCAGGATGGAGAAGCTTCTTCCCAGGATTTGGGTTCCCTGCCAATCGTCCAGAAATGGTGGAAATATATGGCAGACATCATGGAAACAAACGATGATTTTTCACCTGTCACAGTTCCTTTAAATGAAGTATTTCATCTAGATTAATTTTAATTATGCGATCCATTCAACTATTTTTTGTCCTTATTTTATTGTCATTTTCTCAATGCAACAATAATTCTGAGCGCCTCACCAATCAGGATGTCTGGCCTGAAATAACCAGGGAATCCAAACCATGGACACGATGGTGGTGGATGGGTAATGCCGTGAATAAAACTGATATCGAAAAGCAACTACGCAGTCTGGCCGGCGCCGGATTTGGTGGTGTGGAAATCACTCCGATCTACGGAGCGCAAGGTTATGAAGATCAGTATATCGATTACCTTTCGCATGAGTGGATGGAAATATTGCAGTTCACCATACAAAAGGCGGATGAGCTTGGCATGGGGGTGGATATGAACCTGGGAACCGGCTGGCCTTTTGGCGGTCCACAGATCACACCTGATATGGCTGCATCAAAATTGGCACTTCAAAACTATAAATTGTCTGCAGGAGAAAAACTAGCTGATCCCATCACAATCGAAGATGAAAAGCAAAACAAGGCTGATGTGGATTTGCTGGCACTTATGGCCTATGAAAAAGAGGGCTTAATTACAGATTTGATAAAATTTATCGATCAGGATGGTATGTTGAACTGGGCGCCAATATCAGATGGAGTAGTCATTGCAGCATTTAATGGGAAAACAAGGCAAAAAGTCAAGCGAGCAGCTCCGGGTGGTAAAGGTTGGACGATGGATCATTTTTCCAAAGAGGCGCTGGATCTCTATTTAAGTAGATTTGATTCTGCATTTGAGCTTATTGATCGCAGGCCACGGGCATTTTTTAACGATAGTTTCGAAGTATATGGATCGAGCGCTACGAAAGATATATTTCAGGAATTTCAAAAACGGAGAGGCTATGACCTTAAATTGTATTTGAGGGAATTAGGTTCCAGTCTGGATACAGAGATGAACCGGCGCATTCAGTCTGACTACAGGGAAACGGTAGGGGAGTTGCTCATGGAAGAATTTACGCAGCCCTGGACCAACTGGTCACACGATCTCGGAGCATTGACAAAAAACCAGGCACATGGTTCTCCGGGAAATTTATTGGATTTGTATGCCACAGTCGATATTCCCGAATGCGAGACTTTCGGTTCAACTTATTTTCCTATTCCCGGATTGCGAAGGGATACTGCCGATATTCGCGTTGACAATGAGGTGCCTGATCCCATTATGTTGAAATTTGCTTCTTCGGCAGCGAACGTCACGGGAAAGAAATACGTCTCTTCAGAAACTTTTACCTGGCTGGCAGAGCATTTCAAGGTTTCATTATCTCAATGCAAACCAGAGTTAGAGCAGGCGTTTTTGTCTGGCGTCAATCATGTGTTTTATCATGGCACTACCTATTCCCCCGAGGAGGCAGGCTGGCCGGGTTGGTTGTTTTACGCCTCGGTTCAGTTTGGCCCGGTAAACAGTTTTTGGACTCACATCGACGGATTGAATAATTACATCGCCAGGTGTCAGTCTGTTTTGCAGCAGGGCGATGCGGATAGTGATTTGCTGATGTACTTTCCAATGTATGATGTCAGGAATATAACAGGTCGCTTAGATCAGCAGCTCAGTATCCACAGTATCGATGAATGGCTGCACCCAACTGACTTTTATAAGGAATCCAACAAATTGATGAAGAATGGATATTTTGTCGATTTCGCTTCTGACAGGTTAATCTCTGATTTTAACGTCACTAAGGGAGAAATACATCATGATGATCAGGGAGGTAAATACAAAACCTTAATTATTCCAGCATGTGAAATGATGCCGATCGCCACCCTCCATGACATATTGGAGCTGGCACAAAAGGGCGCGACGATTATTTTTCAGGAGTTGCCCAAGGATGTTCCGGGATTTCATGAATTGGAAATCAGGAGGAGCGAATTAAAAGAACTACTGGAAAGTATTCCATTTCAAAAGGATGATCTAAATATAAAGACTGCGACTATGGGTAGCGGAAAAATACTACTTTCTTCGGACTTGAATGCTGCGCTGAATAAATTAAAAATTGATCATGAGACCATCAATGAAACAGGTTTGAAATTTATAAGAAGAAAAATTAAAGGGGAAACCTATTACTATCTGGTTAATCACACTGCAGGAAATTTTGATGAAGCCGTTGAACTAGGTATAGATACTGAAAATGCCATTTTAATGAATCCTAAGCATGGGAATTTTGGCAAAATAACAGGCATCAACGAAAATGGAAAAGCTAAAGTAAGGATTCAATTGAAATCCGGGGAATCAATCATAGTGAGATGTACCGATAAAAATGTAGATGAAATTCAGGATTGGAATTATACAAAATCCTTAAAAGAGTCCATTAATCTGGAAGGTCCATGGAAATTAACATTTTCTCATGGCGGCCCTGAATTGCCAGAAAACACCCAACTTGAAAAGCTGGTTTCATGGACGGCTTTGGCTGATAAAAAAGCAGTAAATTTTTCCGGTCAGGGTATTTATGAATATCAACTCAATCTGGAAGATGAATTGGCTGACGAGTATATACTGGAACTCGGAGAAGTGGCAGAAAGCGCCAAAGTCTGGGTCAACGATCAGGATGTAGGTGTATTATGGAGTTTACCATTTGAAGTGAGGGTTGGGAGATACTTGAAAAAGGGTGAAAATACCATTAGGATTGAAGTCGCAAATCTCATGGCCAACCGGATTCGATATATGGATCAACAAGGTCTGGAATGGCGCAAATTCCATGAAATCAATTTCGTGAACATTCGCTACAAACCTTTCGACGCATCGGCCTTGAAACCGATGCCTTCGGGATTATTGGGGCCTGTGGTTTTGAGGGGGTTGGAGTTGGAGTGATTATATGGTTTTGAAAAGAAACCCAAGCAAGCTCTTCATCTTCTGGCTTGGGTCATTTATTTACTACCTTTTGTGCTCTTATGATTTAGGAGGGTTGACTATTTCTACTTTACGAAGATAAAGGGAGCATGATATAAGTTAAAATTGATGACTGCGAATCATTTAAGCAAACACTTTGTGTAAACCTTTGTGTACTCCGTATTTAAAAAAAACCACAGAGGGCTCTAAGGATAACACAGGGGGCACAAAGAAAAAAATATAGATAACTTTTATTATTTCATGTTGCAGAATATGTGCAGATTATTCTTTTAATATCATTTGATTTTCAGGTTTAATGCCATCTAAGCTCAGCCTATTAACGTTTTTTCAACTATTGAAAGTATATAATTTAAGTGCGTAAAGTAGAACTATAAGATTTTGAATAATAATCTTTGCTTTCGAGCTTCTTGTCGAAAATTTAGAGTCCACTCCGAAAAGTCTGGATTACAAATCCTGCTCAATATCAGGGCGTAGAAAAATTCTACGCCCAGCATTGGCTCATATTTTTACATCCTGGGCCGTTTGGTATAACCCGGGAGCAATATTACAGCGACAGCGTCGGTTTTTAGGCTTCCCGAAGCAGTTTGGGACTACCCAGGAGCAATATTACAGCGTCCTTGGGCAGTTTATGGGCTTCCTGAAGCAGTTTGAGACCACTCGGAAGTAATATGTTGGCGTCCGCAGCAATTTTTTGCCTTTCCGGGGCAGTTTTAAGGCTTCCCGAAGCAATATTTAGGCTCCCCGAAGCGATATCTTGGTGTCCCGGGGAGTTTTTGGCCTTCCCGGGGCGATTTGGAGCCGTCCTGAGTAAGGTTTGTGCTTCCCCTGGGAATATCATGGCGTCCCTGGTAATTTGATGCTCAAATATGTCATGAAACAATTGTCTTTGGATTTGCCGTAAGAGGCTTACTCAAAGGCCCCGAAAACTCACTTGAATAGCTTAATAATCAGCTTTAAATCACTATTTAAGCATTTATTCAGTGATTTTGATACAACGATCCAGGAACAAGAGTTCATTAAAATAAGTTAGAAAATACTAAAAGCATTGAAATGTACTATATAATGCTTTTAGGGACAATATGTCGTGATTATTAATCCCGGTGATATTCGCTTGAATATCCTTTCAGGTGATCGGGTTCATGCCAAAACTCAGCCTTGCCATATAATCGCATTTCATCTACAGCAACTTTCAGGTGGGTAAAAGCTCTGTCTCACAAGTTTTTTTTCGGACTGGCTTTCTCCTGGCCGTCATTGTTTAGCGCCAGCAGATCGCTTAATGTTTAGGAAGGTGTGGTTGCCTAATGCAACTGGGTGACGTAAAAACCTGTTTTCTGAATAAGTTCGAGATTTTTTACCTAAAACTGACAGGCTGAACAAATGTTGTATCATATCGGTATGGCCGTAATATCCGGCGATTTCATCCACGCGTTTCAATAGGGAAGCTCTAATAATTATAAATCAATTATTAGAGCTTCCCTTTAGTCATATGTAATTGAATATGTGAATGGTGAGTCCACTCCGAAAAGTCTGGTTTCGGCTCGTGAAGACCTGCCTACCGCCTTTAGATTTACAAAGTATTAATATTCTAAGATTATTACTATTATAATGTGGATATATGGGTAACCCGTAGGGTTATCCATATATCCACATTCAGAGGGGGTTTCTAAGGGGGAGATTTATTAACATTGATAAATGTGGATAACTATATTTGAAATAAAAAGAATGGGGTGAACTTAGTCTACCGCAAGGTTAATGACCTATTGCCTGTATTAGTCTCCATTCTTTCTCAAGTTGCCTGAGAACCATTTAGAATACTAGATTTTCAGGTCTTATTAAAGGTCTTAGTTTGTGCAACTAAATTTATTATTATTATGAGTAATTATTCAAATGCTATTGGAATTGACATCTCACAGGCACGAACCGAGGCGAAAAGTACCGAATACGCTCATTTTGGAACGTTTGAAAAAGTCAAAAGTATCAATTTTGCCTTTTCGGAGTGGACTCAGCTATTGAATTGAAAAACTATTGGTTAGGGGTGAAAACCAGCGATTCGGTAATAGTATAAAATCTCAATGCATATTGCAAAAATAGCCTGCGTACTTCAATTTTACATCAAAGAGATGATTTTAAGCCCCTCCCATTACATTTTCACCTGAGCTGTTATTAGAGGTGCCCTCTTTGCAGTTTCGAAGTTTCAAAGAATTGACATTGAGTTTTAAATCATTACATTTGAATCGCAATTAATTCTTATGCAGACAGAGGATTTTAATAAAACAAATTTTTTACTGTCAGAACTTCAAGCTGGTAAGGAACGAGCATTTGATTTTATTTTCAGAAAGTACTATAAAGCATTATGTGCTCAGGCCATGGCGTATTTAAAAGATTTAGATACCGCCCAAAGTTTGGTGCAGGAATGTTTTATAAAATTTTGGGAGTACCGCCAAAATGCAAATAAAATCAATAACCTGTCCTCCTACTTATCTTTTATGGTACGGAATCAATGTATCGATCATATCAGAAAAGCTAAAACATTGGAAGAGCGTAATGAAAAAATTGAACATACGGGTAAAGCAATTAATCCAGAGGAATTAATACTGGCGCGTGAGTTTGAAGAGCGGCTTGTGATTGCTTTGTCTTCCATACCGGAAAGAAGTAGAATCGCATTTGAATACAGCCGGTTTGAAAACCTTAGCTATAAAGAAATCGCACAAAAAATGGATATCTCGCTTAAAGCAGTTGAAGCTTTGGTGAGCCGTGCACTTAAAATACTTCGAACAGAATTAAAAGATTACCTCCCACTAATTCTATTTTTATTTAAAATTAACAGATTTTAAATAAAAATACATAAGCACATAGGGTAGCCCTCAGTGCTAAACGTCTTACAGTAAATTACCTTAAATATTATTGTGGATAGTCAGCAGATCGATCATATTATATCAAAAAAAATCACCGGCTCGCTGAGTATCGGGGAACAGGAGATTCTGGATAGTTGGATAGCTCAATCATCAGAAAATAAAAAAGAATTTGAAGCCTACATTAATTTATGGGAAAAATCCAGGGAGCTTGTGCTTTCAGATGCCATAAATATTGAATCCTCCCTTACGAATACAAAAAATAAAATAGCCTCTTTAAATACGGGTACACTTTGGATCGTCTATTTCCGTCAGGCAGCAGCAGTTTTACTTCTTTCTTTAGCTATCAATTTTTTATACAACTATATAAAAAATGGTGAACATCCGGAACAAATGGTGTATCAGGAAATTAAAGTTTCTTATGGTACCCAGACCAATGTTGTCCTTACCGATGGAACGAAAGTGTGGCTAAATTCAGGTAGCACATTGCGGTTTCCCGCGTCTTTCAAAAACGCCACAGAGCGGGAAGTAGACTTAAATGGCGAGGGATTTTTTGAGGTCACTAAAAACAAGACCTTACCTTTTATTGTAAACACCTCGAAACTCGATGTCAAAGTGTATGGCACCTCATTTAATATTTCTACATATGATGATTATAAGTCGATGACCGTAGCCCTTACCGAGGGAAAAATCAGTTTGCTAAAAAGGAAAGGCGGTAAGGAAAAGGAATTACTAGTATTAAAACCAAACGAGGTAGCCAATTACGACATTGCAGAAAACAAGCTGGAGCATTCAAGTGATAACTATATAGAAAAATATACGGCCTGGAAAGATGGTAAGATTATATTTTACGGCGATCCCATTGATGTCGTAATTAAAAGACTGGAGAAATGGTATAATGTGAAAATAGCTATAAGTGATGATGAATTGCAAAATTATCGATTTACCGCCACATTTATTGATGAATCTCTGGAGCAAGTATTAAAACTGTTATGCCGATCTTCTCCAATGGAATACAAAATTACTCCTTCGCAAAAGCATAAAGACAATACCTTTAGTAAGCGGAAAGTAATTTTATCAGTTAAAAAATAAAAATTAATTTAAATAAACAGGCCTATGCACTACAAATGAATTACAGCAAAAGCAGGAAAGTGTTGACGCACCTTCCTGCCTACTTTAATCCTGAACTGATAATTCAGGAAAAATCATTAATTTAAAACTATGCAAAATTATGAAAAAAAATTTAAATCATGAAAAAAACCGATATCGGTTTTTAACACTCAAACTATTGTTAACTATGAAACTAGCAATATTTATTATCTGTTTTTCGACTTTTGGCGTTTTTGCATCCAGTTCCTACTCTCAGGTCACGAAGCTCTCGCTCAATATGGATAACACTTCCATCAAAGAAGTATTATTGCAAATAGAAAAGAAAAGTGAGTTCTACTTCTTGTATAACAATAACTTAGTCGATGTAGAAAAAAAAGTAGATATAATAGCCAAAGAGAAAAAAATTTCAGTAATTCTCGATAAGATTTTTAAGGGGCAGGAGGTTGAATTCTCTTTTATGAACCGGCAAATCATTATTTCCCCAAATGATCTTTATAGTTCCAGCGCTTCCCCGCAATTGGTATCGAAGCCAGTTACAGGTAAAGTAAGCGATGAAAATCAAAGTGGCCTGCCCGGAGTAAACGTGATTGTAAAAGGCACTGCACTGGGAACAGTTACCGATGTGGAAGGCAACTATTCACTGGAAGTTCCCGATGAAAATACCATTTTGATTTTTAGTTCGGTAGGCTATATTAAGGAAGAAATAACAGTGGGCGCTCAATCCGTTATTGATATGGTAATGGCTCCCGATATCACAAGGCTTGATGAACTCGTGGTGATAGGGTATGGTACAATGAAAAGATCGGATTTGACAGGTGCCGTAGCAACTGCCGATATTGAATCATTTAGAGAGACAGCAAATATTAGTGTCTTGCAATCTTTACAGGGAAATGTTGCTGGTCTTAATGTTGGTCCGATAACTCAACAAGGAGCAGCGCCAGCTATGTCTATCAGGGGATTGAATACTTTAAGTGGTACAACCAGACCTCTAATAGTACTGGATGATGTAATCTTCAGGGGTAGGGTGACTGATATCAATCCCAATGATATTGAATCGGTAACCGTTCTTAAAGATGCAAGTTCTGCTGCTATTTATGGGTCGCAGGCAGCTAACGGGGTAATTATTATCACTTCAAAAAGGGCAGAGGCAATAGGGAAACCGGTTTTCACTTATTCAGGGAGCATCGGTTTTCAGAATCCAAAAGAACTCTGGACTCCCATGAACCGTGAACAATTTCTCGAAAAAAACAAAGATGTTTGGTGGAGACAGGCATATACGGAGGAATCCGGCTATCTTGAACCAAATCCGGATTGGATTGACCAGGATGCACTTGTAACCATACATCAGGATGAAGGTTATGACGATGGTACCGATACTGATTGGGGGAAATCTGCAATAAGGACCGGAATTTTGAATGACCATAACCTTAGTATGCAGTCGAAAGGCAAAAGCGCTTCAACTTATATGTCTTTAGGTTATACCGATTCAAAAGGTTATGTGCAAAATGATAATTTTAAAAGGTTGTCGACAAGGTTTAATGTTGATTACGATATTTTTGATTGGCTTAAAGTGGGGGCTCAAACCTTTTTGACAGTTTCAGACTATGAAGGTAGAGGTACCAGCATGTCGGGTATTATGCGTAAATCTCCCCTGGCTAAATCCCATAACGAGGATGGAAGCATCTATCTGTATCCCGATGGTTTTTTAACTCCTTTGTATTATCAGGAAACTGAACAGTTGGATAAATACACCACCTTATACGGTAATTTTTATGTCGATCTTGATGTTCCTTTTGTAAAAGGCCTTACGTATAAATTAAACTATAATCCCAATTACCTTCAGCACAGATTATACACTTACAATCCGTTCAGCAATAGTGAGACCGGAGCGGCTGAAAAGCAGCACACGAATAATTATAATTATGCATTAGACAATAGGATTAACTACAGACAAACATTTGGGGGTAGTCACTCAATAGATTTAACAATAGCAGCTGGTCGAGAAAAGAGAACAAATGATTATACTTCTGCATATTCAGGGCAATTTGCATTACAGGGGCTTGATTGGAACAGGTTGCAAGATGGTTCAGTTGAAAAGCAACAAACAACTGCAGGTGCCTGGCAGGAGACCAGTATGTATTATATGGGAAGGTTGGTTTATAACTATTCCGACAGGTATATACTGACAGGAACTCTAAGGAGGGATGGTTTCTCAGGTTTTGGGGCAAATAATAAATATGCTCTTTTCCCATCAGCTGCTTTTGGGTGGAGATTTACAGAAGAGGGGTTTCTAAAGGATAAGATAAGCTGGCTGGATAACGGGAAAATACGTGTTTCTTATGGTGAAAATGGAAACAGGACGGTAAGCCGTTATCAAACGTTAGCTAAAATGACTTCAGACTTTGGCTACACATTTGGTGGCAGTTCGGCTTTTTGGCAAACAACATCGACTTTGGCAAACGCCGATTTGAAATGGGAAACAACTTCATCATTTAACCTGGGGTTTGACTTTGCTGTTTTAAACTCACGTATCAATGGTGCAATAGAATATTATTATTCAACAACTAATGATATGCTCTATAATGTACCGCTTCCTAATATGGGAGGTATAAGTTCAACATTTATAAACCTGGGAGAAATAAAAAACAAGGGTTTAGAGATTACAATAAATTCAATTAATCTCGATATAAATGATTTCAGATGGAACAGCACTGTCTCTTATTCCCGGAACAGAAATGAAATCGTTTCCCTCCTTGGTAAAGATCACGATGGGGATGGCATTGAAGATGATTTGATTTCTTCCGGTCTTTTTATTGGGAAATCCATCAATGCTATTTATACATACAATGTTTTAGGATTGTATCAGCTTGGAGATACTGATATGCCCTCGAATTCGGGACCCGGGCTTTATAAGTATGAAGATATAGGCGGCCACGAAGGTGCACCTGACGGGGTAATTAGTTCTGAATATGACCGTAAAATTATAGGTTACGAAGATCCTGCATATCGCTGGAGCTTTAAAAATACTTTTAGCTATAAAAACTTCTCTTTAATGATATTCTTAAATTCGATACAGGGCGGTAACGGTCGATATATTGGAAGTATTTCAGGTCCCACAGGGGGATCGAGAGACGATAATGTCCGAAGGGATAATTATGGCATTGAACACTCCGAGTTCTGGTGGACACCGCAAAATACAGATTCTCCTTTTAAAGAACTATTTGCCTATGACCCGGTTCAGAATAACAGGTATTTTCAGAGAAGTTTTGTGAGGTTACAAGATGTTTCCTTATCCTATCGACTTAATTCTTCGACGATAAAAAAATTAGGCATACAAGACCTCAATATTTTTGTAAGCGGTAAAAATTTGATTACATGGACTGATTGGTACGGATTAGATCCGGAAACAGGCCATGGTTTCATGACTTCGCACCCGCTTCTAAAAAATTATACATGTGGAATTAATCTATCATTTTAATTAATTGAAATTTAATAAGATGAAATATTTTAGAAATATATTAACAATAACCATACTCCTTACATGTTTTGCATGTAATGATGATGAATTTCTTAAGGAAGTTCCCTTAGATATATACACAGCAGATAATTCGTACAATAAACCTGGCGATATTGTTTCGACATTGACTGAAATGTACAGGCGGGTTAAAATGGAATTCGATGGCTCGCATGATTATACCTATATGTTTCATGGTACTGATGTTGCCATGAGCCCAAGAAATCCAAACGAGCAAATTGGTTACCGGGGAGGCATTATTATAGATCCGGATAATGGTCGGGCTGCAAAAATGTGGAATGGCATGTACCAGGTGATAAAAAATGCAAACCTTGTATTAGACCGGATAGAGGTAGTAGAATATCCTTCGGAAAGTTTAAAAAATGAGCACATTGCTGAAGCTAAATTCTTTAGGGGCCTTGCGTACCGGAACCTTGCAAATATGTATGGAAGGGTACCAATTATACTGGAAGTAGTAAATGAAGCCAAACGGGATTATGTAAGGGCAGAAACAAGAGATGCAGTTTATCAGCAAGCTGCTGAAGATTTGGATTTTGCATCTAAAAATTTACTCGATATTGACAAGGTGGATGCTCCCGGCAGGGTATCAAAAGCGGCGGCTTACCATATTTTATCTGAGGTATATATTAGTTTAAAAGATCACGACAAGGCAATAGCTGCTGCGAAATGGGTAATCGATAATCCCAATTTTGAACTAATGACAGAACGTTTTGGACGTCGGACAGATGTACCGGAAACTAATGTTTTCTGGGACCTTTTTCAAAAGGGCAACATAGATTGGCAAGCCGGAAATAAAGAAACCATCTGGGCATTACAAACAGCTTATGGAATCCCCGGGGGAGGTGATTTAAGACATCATTCCGCAGGGAATTTTAAATTTGAAAGGGCATTTGGTCCTTTATACTGGTTTCAAAGCGATCCTGATGGAGTTAAGGCTTTTCTTGGCCCTACATCACAAAACGGAGGAAGACCAGGTGGGTATGTCTCTCCTGTAAATCATGTGAAATACGGTATTTGGGAAGGTAACTGGGACAATGATATTAGAAATGCAGAATGTAACATAAGACGCGATCTCATTGCGGATAATCCCTCTTCTGTTTATTTTGGACAGTCAATAAATGTTTTTAGGGATCAAAGTGATACATTGTGGTTAAACCTCCCTTATTGGATGAAGTTGTCAACACCCGGAGATCACCCGGCCGAAACGATTAAAAATCCGGAAACCGGTGAAGTTTGGGCAACCAGTGGTGGCACACATAAGAACTGGCAGCACATAAGGCTTGCCGAAACTTATTTGTTGTTGGCAGAGGCTTATATTGGTAAAGGAGATCAAGACAATGCAGCAATCTATATTAACGTAGTTAGAAACCGTGCAGAAGCAAACCCTGTAGCACCGGGCGATGTAGATATTGACTATATACTTGATGAAAGATTAAGGGAACTCCTTTGGGAAGCTCCACGCCGGATGACATTGATGCGAATGGGAAAATGGTATGAACGGACTACAAAGTACAACCCTTGGTCAGGAGCTGATAAGGTTGAGCAACACTGGGAGTTATTTCCAATTCCTGCACCTCAGATAGAACGTAATACTGAAGCAGAATTGGGACAAAACGATGGATACATAAACTAAAATTTTTACGATTTAAGTTTTTAAATCTGCGTTTTTAAATAAGTACATTATCTTTTCCAAAGGTTTAACCTTTGGAAAAGATAACTAGTTGCATCCCTCAACTTGATACGTTTATTTATAAACTCTTGATTCTCACGATTTTTGAAACTCTTTATTTGTCTTACCCATGATATATAGAGATAGTAAACCACTATCGACTGGATAAGTTGTATTTCGTATAAAATACGAGTAAAATATCAAAGTATTAATCAGTTAATGTAATATAATGAAAAATAAATCAAAAAGAAGAAATTTTATAAAAGTAGCAGGGTTTACTGGTGTTGGCATATTAAGTTCTGTTCACTCCAAAGGTTTTATAGAAAACAAGGGCGAAACAGTCCACGAATATAAAAATCGCATAAAAAAAATAGAGAAGAAACATGTCCAACGATTCAATATGTCTGGTTATGCCGCTCCTGCTATCGATATTGTTCGGGTAGGTATTATTGGTATAGGAAACCGGGGCCCTACTTACATAAAAACCATGGGACCGTTAAAAGGAGTTCAAATAAAGGCGCTTGCTGATTTACGTCCTGAAAAAGCCAAAAAGGCAGAGAAAATGGCAAAAGAGTATGGTCACAGTCCTGATATCTATACTGGAGATGAAAATGCCTGGAAAAAGCTTTGTGAGAGAGATGATATAGATCTCGTTGTTGTAACAACTCCTTATCCTTTACATGCAAAGATGGGCATATATGCTATGAAAAATGGCAAGCATACCGCTATTGCAGTCCCTGTTGCAGCCACTATTGAAGAGTGTTGGGAGCTTGTGAGAACTGCAGAAGAGACAAAGAAACATTGTATGATGTTAGAAAACTGTAGTTACCATACTTACGAAATGACTACCCTAAATATGGCAAGAAAAGGATTTTATGGTGAATTGGTTCATGGTGAATGTGCATATAATTCAAGTAAAATGCGCAATAATTTTTCTAAGAACATGTATTGGAATATGTGGTGGCTAAAGGAATATGCTTCCAAAAAAGGAAATATTTACCCGACCCATGGCTTGGGACCTATTTGTCAGATGATGGATATTAACAGGGGAGATCAGTTTGATTTTCTCGTTTCAGTGGAATCAAAGGATTTCATGATGGGAGAAAAGGCCGCAGAATTGAGCGCGGAGGATCCCTTCTATAATGAATTTGTGGGTAAGGATTTCAGGGGGAATATGAATTGCACCCTTATTAAAACTAAAAAAGGACGTACCATTATGCTTCAGCATGATGCAACCAGCCCGTCACCCACTACTTATATTATGGGGGCTTATGGAACAAAAGGTGCATCCTTAAAATATCCGGAACCATCGCGTATATGTACAGGTAATCATAAGTGGGCTCCCCAAGATGTATATGAAAAAGTAATGAAGGAATATAAACCTGAGATAATTAAAACTTTTAATGAGATGGCTAATAAATTAGGTGGCCATGGTGGCTCGGATGCCTATAAGAGTTGGCGTTTAATTGATTGTTTACGTGGTGGTTTTCCTTTGGATATTGATGTATATGATTCTGTTACATGGAGCTGTATACTGCCGCTAAGTTCCTGGTCTGTATGCAATAATTCAAATTCAATTAAAATACCTGATTTTACTGTAGGGTCATGGAAAAATAATGAAAGAAATATGGATATTGATTTAAAGTATTATGCTAAAACTATCCTTAAAAAATAGCAAAATGAAAAAAGAAAAAAGAGTTTTTATAAAAATAAAAATATCAATTGTTGCCATATTGGCTATCGGATTAGTACTGATTGCACGACCGCTTTCCGCGGCTAAAATCAATGCCCAAAAGGTCGGTTCAAAGATTAATATAACCATTGACGGTAAAGTTTTTACCAGTTACATCTTTTCATCGGATGAAAAATATCCATTTTTCTTTCCTCTGAACGGTCCTTTATCGGGAGGTTCTGTTACTTCAATGCGTAACCACCCGTATCCTCATCACTCCTCGCTTTTTTTCGCATGCGACCGGGTCAATGGCGGAAACTACTGGCAGGAGGGGCTTGATCGTGGCCGAATAATTTCTATAAATGCTGAAATTATTAAACAAGGTGGTGATTCGGTTGTAATTTCCGATGAATGTATCTGGAGCCGCCCGGGAGCTGTGTCTCCCATAAAGGATACGCGCAGGATTACCATTACAGCTCCTTCAGATAATATACGGCAGATAGATTTTGAAATTACCTTGAATGCGCTTACCGACGTCACTTTCGGTAAGACTGGTCACTCACTTTTTAGTGCGCGAATGGCGACAGATTTAATCGTTCAGAATGGAGGGACAATGATCAATGCTGAAGGGGACAAAAATGAAGAAGGAACTAGAGGGAAAAGATCAAATTGGGTCGATTATTTTGGCAAACGTGGCAATTCTATTGAAGGATTGGCCATAATGCAACATCCGTTAAATCCATGGTATCCGACACCATGGTTTACCCGCAACTATGGATTTTTCGCACCCGATCCCATGTATTGGCCCGAAAATGGGAAAGATATCTTTTTCAAGAAAGGGGAAAAACTATCATTTCGTTTTCGCGTGCTAGTCCATAGTGGCGATCAAAATGAAGCAAAAATAGCTGAGGCGTTCGAAAAGTTTAGAAATGTGAAATAGAGTTTTTACCGACTTTTGTTTTATGAATCTATAATAAAAAAGTATGAATATAAGATCAATCAAACTAGTATTGTTAACTGCTGTTTTCTTCATTATATGTGGTTTTAACCCTATTGAAAATGAGAGAAAAAAACAGAATAATATGAAAATAGCATTCATTGAACATGAAACTGAATATAAGGTTGATGTTATGATCGGAGGAAAGCTATTCACATCCTATCGTTGGCATGATCCTTTATTTTTTAATATTAAGAAACCTGTACTCTATCCGGTAATTACATCGGAAGGCACCGAAGTTACGCGTGGATTTCCGCTAAATCCAAGGCCGGGTGAACGTATTGATCATCCCCATCATATTGGTCTTTGTTTTAATTATGGCAATGTTAACGGTTATGATTTTTGGAATAACTCCTCTGCAATACCCGGCAGCAAAATGGGAAAATACGGGACAATTGAACACAAGAGCATTGATAAATTATCTGGTGGCATTGGTAAAGGATTGATGGTTACCAGCGAAAGTTGGATTGACCCTTCTGGAAAAGAGCTCTTATGTGAAAAAACTGAATATCATTTTTTTGCAAAAGGATCTACACGTATTATTGACCGGATTACAACTTTGACAGCTACAAATAAAGATGTTTCCATGAAAGATACAAAAGAAGGGGGATTTGGAATTCGTGTTGCCCGCCAACTGGAATTACCATCAAAAGATGAGGTTACTTTGACTGATGCTCAGGGTAATCCAACAACCGTAAAAAAGATGTCAAACAAAGGAGTATCCGGTAATTATAAAAGCAGTGAAGGAATTACCGGGGAGGCTGTATTCGGTACACGTGGCAATTGGGTGAATCTTTATGGAAATATTGGTGAAGAAAAAATTTCTGTCGTCATGATTGATCATCCCAATAATCCGGGACATCCAACATATTGGCACGCAAGAGGATATGGATTATTATTAGCCAATCCACTTGGAGCTGGTACGTATTCAGGTGGGAAAGATGTGATGAATTTCAGCATTCCGGCCGGCAAATCTGCAACTTTCAGGTTCAGGTTAATTGTTCATTCAGGAAATAATTTGTCCGATGCAGAGATTAATGCATATGCAGAGGATTTTAACCAAAAATATTGATCTCATTCTTTTTAAAAGAAATGTTCTGAAGGTAATTATAACAAAACATAAAGATAAAAACAATGAAAAATAATCGTAGAGATTTTATTAAACTAACAGGCATGGCTGGTCTTGGCATATCAGGTGCAGGTATGATTGAAAGTTGTTCGTCAGGGACAGAAGGTAAAAAAGAACCTAGCCTTGACCAACTTAGTAAGGAAATGGAGAAATCGCATGTGCAGCGGTTTAATATGTCAGGTTATGCCGCACCTAAAATAGAAACTGTAGGTGTAGGAATTATTGGATTAGGCAACAGGGGCCCTGGCCATATGAAAAACTTGAGCAGAATAGAAGGTGTCGAGATCAAAGCATTGTGTGATATTCAACCTGAAAAGGCTGAAAGGGCAAAAAAGATGCTTGAAGGATCTGGTCATAATCCAATTATTTATACAGGCAACGAAGATGAATGGAAGAAGCTATGCGAACAAGAAGATATTGATTTGGTAATCATAGTTTCTCCCTGGTATATGCATGCAAAAATGGCTGTGTATGCTATGGAGCATGGCAAACATGCCGCCTCTGAGGTTGCACTTGCCGCAAGCCTGGAAGAATGCTGGCAAGTAGTAGAAACAGCAGAACGAACACGCAAACATTGTATGATGATGGCCAACTATTGTTATAATAGTTTTGAACTTATGATCCTGAATATGGCCAGACAGGGATTTTTTGGTGATATCGTACACGGAGAAGGCGGCTATATAGCAAACAAAATAAGGAATAATTTTTCTAAAGATAAGTACTGGGACATGTGGTGGTTAAAACAGTACGCAAACAGAAAGGGTAATATTTATCCGATACATGGGTTTGAGATAATCTGCCAAATGATGGACATTAACAGGGGAGATAAGTTAGGACATCTGGTGGCGGTTGAAAGTGAAGACTTTATTATGGGAAAGAAAGCCAAAGAGTTGGCTGCCGGGGATGATTTTTATAAAGAATTTGCAGATAAAGATTTCAGGGGTAATATTAATACATCTCTTATCAAAACATCCAAAGGGCGTACGATTGTTGTACAGCACGATGCATCCACGTATCGGCCATATACACTTAAACACGAGATATATGGCATGGAAGCTTCTGTTCAGGGATATCCGCGTCCATCAAGAATATACAAAAGAGAAGGTGGTTATGTTTCCCCTGAGGAGTACAAATCGCTCGAAGAAAAATATAAACCAAATATTCTCAAGAAGAAGAGTCTGTTCGGGCAGGAAAGCGGCTCTGAATTTGGTTCTGATTTATTAATGATGTGGCGTTTGATAGACTGTCTTCACAATGGTTTACCTCTTGATATGGATGTATATGATGGAGTATCCATGAGTTCTGTTCTGCCATTGAGTGAGTGGTCGGTAAATAACGGTTCTCATCCCATTGAGATCCCGGATTTCACAGCCGGTGCATGGGAAACCAACAAACGGAATATGGATATTAATTTGGAAAAGGGAGGAAATACAAGATTGAAATTAGGATAAGTTAAATTGATTGATAAAATTTTAATTTGATTTCTCGGCATTATTAGTCAATCTCTTCTCGGTGGCGGGTGAAGACCGAAAAATCAATCTGATTCCCTTTGGGGTTTTAGGTAAGGCAGATTTATTTTTTCAAATAAAACGAAGATGTCAAAGTAGAACTATTTTTAATATAAATATTTTAAAAATGAAGATAATACCATTAGTACTATTACTTGCAATTATTACATTTCCATGTTTATCACAAAATAGTATAACCGCAGAAAAAATTAAAGATAAAATAGAATTTAGGATAAACGGAAACTTGTTTTCAAACTATGTAATGTCCTATTCCGAGAAATATCCTTATATGTTTCCATTAAACGGTCCTTCTAAAGGGAGTGTAACATCTATGCGAAATGCTGATTACCCCCATCATAGCTCACTATTTCTTAGTTGTGATAGATTAAACGGAGGGAACTATTGGTACGAAGGATTGGAACGTGGACAGATTTTATCGGTTCGTGCAGATATTATTGAAAGTGGTGGCGAAAAAGCTGTAATTGAGAATGAATGTATTTGGAGACGTGATGGGGGCAGTTCTCCTATTTTTGAAAGAAGAAAGATTTCTGTTTGTGCTCCATCAAATAATAAGACCATCGTAGATTTTGATGTTGTTTTGGAGATGTTGGAAGATGTAACAATTCTTAAAACAGGTCATTCACTTTTCTGCGCAAGAGTTGCTCCAGATTTTTCAGCCAACAATGGAGGAACAATAGTAAATGCCGAAGGAGAAATTGGAGAAAAAGCAACATATGGGAAAAAATCTGCATGGGTAGATTATTTTGGTAAAAGAGGTGATAAGTATGAAGGAATTGCAATCCTTCAGCATCCTTCGAATGATTTGTTACCTCCATGGTGGACACGCGGTTATGGTTTTTTTGGGCCAGATCCTGCAGCATGGCCTCAAAATGGGGAAAGCCTTTCTTTTAAGAAAGGTGAAAATATAAACTTGCGATATCGGGTAATAATACATTCTGGGAATACAGAAGATGCTGAAATAGCAAAAGAATACGAGAAGTACAAATTAGAATAAGATTTTAAAGGAATTAGAACCAATACATTCAAGATTGTATCTTGAAAAGTAATGAGTTAGTTCTAAAAATATTTCCGATTCTATTATGACTTTATTTCCGATATGACATTTCAAGAATTTAATAGAAGTTAAACTAATTAGTTGACAGACGATACAAAATAGAATAAAAAAAATGAAAACTAAACGTAGAGATTTCCTTAAAATGGCCACCCTTACAGGATTAAGCATCCCGGCAGCAAATACTTTATATGCACAAAGTGTGGAAGGTGAAAAAAACTTCCATGATCTTCCCAAACGTATTGAAGAATATCAAAAGAAACACAAGCAGCGGTTTAACATGTCGGGCTATGCTGCCCCAAAAATCAGTACCGTAAGAATGGGAATAATCGGTACAGGAAATCGAGGTTCTCATCATGCCGGTACAATATCACGTGTATCTGATGTGGAAATTAAAGCGGCAGCAGATGTTCTTCCCGAACGATTCAAAAAAATAAAAAAGAATTTAGAAAGGACGGATCACAATCCGAAATATTACTCCGGTTCAGATGAGGCGTGGAAAGAATTGTGTGAACGTAAAGATTTAGATCTCATACTGATTACAACTCCAACTTATTTGCACGCAAAAATGGCTGTGTATGCCATGAAGCAGGGGAAGCATGTAATAACAGAAGTTCCGACAGCAGTAACTATTGATGAATGTTGGGATATTGTAAAAACTTCGGAACGTACAAAGAAACATTGTATGATGATGGAAAATTATTCCTTCATGCCATTTCACATCACATCACTAAACATGGCCAAGCAAGGTTTCTTTGGTGAGATTGTTCATGGCGACGGGGCTTACAATACGAGCAAAATGAGGAATAACTTCGGGAAGACAGTGTATTGGAACATGTGGTGGCTGAGAATGTACGGTTCACGCTTAGGGAATATTTACCCCACCCACGGCATGGGACCAATCGCACAAATGATGAACATTAACCGGGGCGACCGTCTCGATTTTATGGTTTCTGTTGAAAGCAAAGATTTTATGATGAAAGAAAAGGCTAAAGAGCTGGCCAAAGATGATCCTTTTTTCGAAGAATTCGCAAAAATGGAGTACCGCGGAAATATGAGTTCCATGCTCATTAAAACAAAACAGGGGCGTACCCTTAATATCCAGCACGATGCCACTTCGCCTTCTCCCCACAACCTGATACATGGTGTTTATGGCACAAAAGGAGCTGTATTATATGATCCTGCTCCACCCCGAATTTCTACCGGTAATCACAAATGGTCAGACAAAAAAACCTACGATGAATTAATAAAAAAATACAAACCGGGATTACTCTATAAATTCGAAGACTTTAGAAAAGGCCTGGGAGCAGACCTGAAAAGCGGACACGGTGGTTCGGACCTCATGAATGTCTGGCATATTATCGATTGCTTACGTACCGGTTTGCCGCTCGACCAGGATGTGTATGACGCAGCTGCATTTAGCTCTGTGGTTGAATTGTCGGAATGGTCGGTGCGCAATAATTCAAACTCCATTAAAATACCCGATTTTACTGCCGGGGCTTGGAAGACCAATAAACCGAATATGGATATTAACCTGGATAATGGTTGTGGAGATACTAAAGTATTAAAATAGTTTGATTTAGTGATTCTTGTTACAATTTAAGTTATATGTATGAAAGATCCATTACAGATTAAAGATATTCGCTTTTTTAAAGCCACTTCAACAAAAGCGCAACGCATTGCTGATGCGACACATGCCATTTCCGATATCACTTTCAATATCACGGAAATTGAACTGGAAAACGGCGTCGTTGGACAAGGCTACCTACTTTCGTTTCATTATTTTCCCAATGCTGTTGCAGGTGCGCTGAAGGATATCAGTGAGTTTGTCAAACAGTACAAAGTGTACGAAACGGTGAAAATGGCTGCAGATTTTAACAAGGAAAGTGAATACTTTGGTCAAAACGGCTTACTGAAATGGGCCTTGGCATCGGTGAATATCGCCATGTGGGATACCTGGGGCAAGGTGAACGGACAGCCGGTGTGGAAGATTCTTGGAGCAAGCCGCACGGAGGTTCCGGTGTACGGTTCCGGTGGATGGCTTTCTTATACTGATGAAGAACTTATTGATGAAGTTTCGGGTTATAAAGCCCGCGGTTTTCAGGCTGTTAAAATAAAAGTTGGGTCACCAGAAGAAGGGCGCGACCTTCACCGTCTGCGGGTCGTACGTGACGCTGTGGGTAACAATATCAAGATCATGATGGATGCCAATCAGGGAATGGACGTTCCCTCGGCACTTAAACTTTCCAATGAAGCCGCGGCATTAAATATCCACTGGTTCGAGGAACCCATCCACCACACCGATTTTTCCGGCTATGAAACGCTGCGCTCTAAAACCTCAATTTCGCTGGCCATGGGTGAACGTGAATTTGATATGGAGCCACTGAAAAACCTGATCGCCAGAAATGCTATTGACCTCTGGCAACCAGATATTCTCAGGATTGGAGGGGTTGAACCCTGGCGAGAATCGGCAGCTCTTGCCAACGCATACCACTTGCCGGTACTGCCTCACTATTACAAAGATTATGACGTGCCACTGCTATGTACTATCCCGAATGGATACGGTGCTGAATCGTTCGACTGGATTGATGAACTCATAGATAACACCATGGAAATCAACAACGGAATGGCGCATCCACGACAGACTCCAGGCTGGGGGTTTAGCTTCCTGTACGATAAAATGAAGCAGATATAAAAAGAATATCAATGAATACCAAAGCTATATTGGAAACCTTATTTTCACTGAAAGGAAAGCGTGGAATTGTAACAGGTACATCGAGTGGGCTCGGCCTTGAGATGTGTCGAATGCTGGCACTTGCCGGAGCAAAAGTATTTGCTCTCAGTCGTTCAGGTGAGGTGAAAGTTAAGCTGAATGAACCTTTGCCGGATTCAGTTCAACATATTCAGGCTGATGTTGCTGATTATGCACAAATTCAGAATATTGTCAATAAAATCGGAACAAACGGAGGAATCGATTTTCTAGTCAATAATGCAGGTATTACAGTGAAAGACCAGGCATCAACCTTTGACATGGCAATCTTTGAAAACATTCAGAAAGTGAATGTGGAGGCAGTATTTCACCTTTGCAAAACTTGTTATCCTTTCTTGAAAAAGGCGAAAGGTGCAGGTCGTATTGTATCCATTTCTTCCATGGCTGCACACCTGGGATTTTCAGAAGTTGTACCCTACTGTGCAAGTAAATCTGCAATAACCGGATTAACACGCGGCCTTGCCGTGGAATGGAGCAAGGACAATATTCTTGTTAATTCTATTGCTCCGGGATGGTTCCCCTCAGAAATGAATAAACAGGTCATGGACGAAGAGCGCCGTGAGAAGATACTCAAGCGAATGCCTTTGCATCGCTTCGGTCGTCCGGAAGAACTGGCGTCCATGGTACTCTTTCTCGTCTCGCCTGCTGTGTCATATGTAACTGGGCAAGATTTTGCTGTAGATGGAGGAGCATTATCCTTTGGCTATTGAAATGGACATTTTACAGTGCTTTTTTAAGGCATTTTAGATATGTCTGTCAGAGGTGGAAGGGATCAATTCCCTTTTTAAAATATTAAAATCGGTTATTTGTATTTAGAAAATTTTTTTTATGAAAGTTGTTAAGCGAATGAATAAAATGAACACCATAACAATAATAATTTGTTTGTTATTATTTGGATGCAACCCGGAGAAAGAAAAATCCGAAAAGCCAAACATTCTTTGGATAGTAACTGAAGACCAGTCTCCAAATTTAAGTTGCTATGGAGAAAAAACAATAAGTACGCCTAATCTTGATAAAATGGCAGATGAGGGGATTCTGTTTGATAATGCTTTTGTAACCAGTCCTGTTTGCTCGCCAAGCAGATCGGCAATGGCTACGGGAATGTACCAAACAGTATTAGGAGCTCACAACCATAGAAGTCCACGCAAATTTGGAGACAGGGATGGCAATACCAAAGACTATGCAGATACTTATACCTTACCTGTTAAATCCGTATGGGAATTATTTGATGAACAAGGGTATTACGTTTGTAACAATGGCAAATCTGACTACAATTGGTCGAATCAAATTTTATACAATAAGGGGACCTGGGAAAAACGAGAAGATGGGCAACCCTTTTTTGCACAAATACAGATAAAGGGTGGCAAAGCTCGCGATACCGGGAAGGAAATGTTAAATTCAGTTTCTCCTGATAATATAAAACTTCCTCCTTATTATCCCGATATTCCAATATTTATAGAGTGGTGGGCAGATTATCTTGATTCCTGGTTGAAGGTTGATGAAGAAGTTGGTGAGTTAGTGAATAGATTAAAACAGGAAAAACTGCTTGACAATACAATTATATTCTTTATCACCGATCATGGAATTAGCTCTATGAGAGGAAAACAATATCTTTATGATGAAGGAATAAAAGTTCCGTTGATCGTTCGGTTCCCGGATAAAAGGATGGCTGGAATGGTGCGTGAAGATTTGGTATTGCAAATTGATTTGGTGTCAACATCTTTAAAACTGGCAGGTATAGATGTGCCTGAAAATGTTCAAGCTAAGGATCTTTTTCATGAAGACTATAAGGAAAGAGAATACATTGTAACAGCACGAGATCGAAGTGGGGATCCTGTTGATATTATCAGAAGCGTAAGGACAAAAAAGTATAAATACATTCGCAATTTTATGTCGTATCGCCCACATAGTCAAAGAGACCAGTATAAAGATCATTATCCGTTCACAAAAATGTTGAGGAAACTAAATGCAGAAGGAAAACTTAATGAGATTCAATCTCAATTTTTTAATTCTACTCGCCCGCCGGAAGAACTTTATGACCTTGAGCATGATCCTTTCGAGACAATAAACTTTGCAAATAAGGCAGAATATAAAAAAATATTGTTTGAAAACAGAAATAAACTCTATAGTTGGATGATTCAGCATCGGGATATGGGACTAATTCCCGAACCAATTTTGGAAGAACTTGGCGAGAAATATGGAAATAAATATTATGTATTGCAGCAAAAGGAAAATAAAAATCTTACAAAACAGCTTATTGATGTCATTGAAGCAGGAGAATTGAAAGCTTTTGACAAGCTGGAAAAAATTGCAAAAACAGGTAACGCGAGCCAAAGATATTGGGCGGTTACCTGGTTGGGTGTTCATAGAAATAAAGAATCAATAGAATTAATCAAAAAACTTGTACAACACAATGACGCATCCGTAAGAATTGCTTCTTGTTTGGCTCTGTGCAAAATGGGACTGGATGAAACTTATTTACCTAAATTGACGGAAGAAATAAATCATCCTAATTATCTCGCAGGCATGTATGCAATTAGAGCTATTGAACAAACAGGCATACTCAATGAAACAACCTTGGAAGCAGCCAAAATTGCATCGCTTAGCAAGTATGACAATACCACTCGTTACGGAAGACGGTTGTTGAACAAATTGGGTGTGCGGCAAGAAAAACATTATGATGAATATGTACCTAAATACTACACGTATTTATATGAACCTTACACTCAAATAAATCCATATTTAGAACAAAAATAAAGCATACTAAAATTTTATAGTAATGAATAAATCACATAAACTCCCGGTGGATATCGTCCTTGCTCCCGAATGGTGGTATAAAAATACAGGAATAACCTTCGATCGTGATTTCTTTTTCCATCCGCTAAATAGGGTGGAAAGCGAACAACGAATGGAAAAAGAGTTATATGAACGCTGGGGCAAATATGGGCTTGGTGCTGGCAAAGATACCATTCGCCCTGAAGTAGGCGCTGTACATTTAGCCTCCGGGTTTTTGCTTTCAGAAATGCTTGGTTGTGAGGTAGAGTATTCAGAGAATCACCCTCCCCAGGTAATTTCAGCAAAAAGGGAAGATTTAAAACTGAACCCGGATGATACTTTCAAATCGGCGACTTTTAAAGAGTTTGAAAGTATGCTGGAAAAATTGAAAAAAAAATATGGCTATTTATCTGGAGATGTTAATTGGAATGGTATCCTGAATATTGCAATGGATATCAGGTCGGAATCCATCTTTGTTGATATGTTTATGCAGCCGGAAGGGACCAAAGAATATTTTTCTAAAATAGCAATGGTTATTGAAAAATTTACAAAAAGTATGGGCTCAGAAACGGGAAGCACTTCAATTTCTGTAAATCGTAACGTACGAAATGTGAATAAACCATTGCTCCTACATTCCGAATGTTCCCATACAATGATATCCACTGAAGATTATGAAAATTTTCTGCTGCCCTACGATATAAAATGGAGCGAAATGAACCGTCCATTTGGCATACACTATTGCGGGCACGATCCACACCGTTACGCCGAAAGTTATGCTAAAATTCCCCACCTCGATTTTTTGGATGTAGGCTGGGGAGGAGATGTGAAATTACTCCGGAAGCATTTGCCCAATACATTTTTAAATATTCGCCTAAGCCCGGTAGAAATAATAAAACAATCAACCGATGAAATCAGGGAAACGATCATCGGCCTTGTCAGTGAATCGGGTAATCCATATTTAACAGGGGTTTGTTGCATTAACATGGATGATAAAGTTGATGATTCTAAAATCACCACGATTTTTCAGACTGTTGACGATTTGAGGGAAAGCTATCAAACTGAAGTTTAACAAATGTCAAAGTATAAAAAACAAGAATCCCGGACATTTACTAAGATATATAGGATATTTTTTCTCCGTTCCTGCAAGAATATGCTTGAGCGGTCATCAGACAAAATAAATATATATTATGTTTTTTTAGATCACTTTCTACGGTGGAGGTTTTGTTTAAATGACTACTTCTTGGGGGAATCACTTTTGATCACGAGGTTATTTGAAACAATAGGTATAGACGAAGGCAAAATCAAGAAGTATGTCAAATATCAAGAAGATCAAGAACGTTTAAAAGAGCAACAAACGCTCAACTTTGACCCCTTATACATAGGGGCTTTTACAAGTCCACATTCTTAGATGGTGGATATTAAATGCTTATCCCGAGTATCAAGAAACACTATTTTTGCATAGTATTAAATATGATTAATCAGATTAAGTAGAAAAAAAATGACAGAATTAAATAAAAACAAAAGCCAAAAAACCAACTTCAGGTGGGCAATTGCAGCCCTCCTGTTTTATTCCACCACAATTGTTTATTTCGACAGGGTTATCCTTGGTATTCTGGCACCGTACTTGTCTGCTGACATCGGATGGGGCGAACAGGAATATGGCTATGTTGTGTTTGCTTTTCAATTAACTTATGCCATTGGCCCTTTATTTATTGGATATATTATAGACCGCCTCGGTACCAGGTGGGGTTTATCGTTAGCTGTAGTAGTTTGGGCGTTTGCCAGTTTGTCTCATGCGGCGGCACGCAGTTGGATTGGTTTTGCCATCGCACGTCTGACGCTGGGAATAGGGCAGTCGGCTAATTTTCCTGCAAGTATTAAAACTATTGCTGAGTGGTTTCCACCAAAAGAGAGAGCCTATGCCATTGGCTTGTTCAATGGTGGTTCAAATATCGGACAGGTGTTGGCTGCGTTATTAATCCCGGTGGTTATCTATTTTTTTGTTTCGTGGCAATATGTTTTTGTGTTGTCGTTGGTTCTGAGCGGAATCTGGTTGGTATTATGGTTAATTCTTTATAGGATACCCAACGAAAGCCGTTTTGTTAATACTGCGGAATTGAAATATATCCAAGGCGATACAGAGGACCTTGAGAAAGTCAGTATTCCTTGGAAAAATCTTATTAAGTATAGACAGACTTGGGTTGTTGCGTTGGGTAAAATGTTTACCGATCCGGTGTGGTATTTTTATCTGTTTTGGGGTGCGAAATTCCTTAATGCCCGGTTTGATGTAGAATTGAGTGGACTCGCCCTTCCCCTTGTGATTATTTATATAGTTGCCTGGGGTGGTGGGATTACTGGTGGCGCAGTTTCTTCCTTTCTCCTTAAAAAAGGCAAATCGGCCAATTTTGCGCGCAAATCCACCATGCTTGGTACAGCATTGCTAGTCCTTCCTGTGATGTTGGTTCCTTTTAGCGATTCGCTGCCCGTTTGTGTTGGGTTGATTGCCCTGGCCGCTGCCGCCCATAATTCCTGGTCGGCCAATATTTTTACTGTAGCTTCCGATTTGTTTCCCAAGAAAATAGTAGGCTCAGTAATTGGTTTTTCTACTACCGTTAGTTCCATTGCCGGCATGGGAACTGCTTTGTTGATAGGCTTTGCACTGAATGAAGCGGGAACAGATGGTTATGTTTTTCCCTTTGTTATTGCGGCATTTGGATACCTTGTTGGCCTACTGGTCATCCATGTTATTTCCCCTAAATTGAAACCCGTTTCCATGGAATTGAAATAGAACTCGCCGTAATATTTCCTTCAACAACTCCTCCATAATAGGTAATTGGGTCTGTCTTATATGGAGAAGTATCATTTCCTACTTCTGCATAACTTGCTCTAAGCTTAAAATAATCGTAAGTTCAATTTGGTTTCAGAGTATTGTTACGCAGCCTGAGCAAAATCTGATTGAGTTGCGGTATATTCTTTTAAAAGCAACGGTTTACCGTTTTGTATGTAGTGCCTCAAACTCTATGAACGCAAAATTCGCGCAATTGAGCATATGTCACAGAAATTCAATATGTTACAAAACATTAGCCTGTAGATATAGTGTTTATATCAATTCAAATATTGCGTTTTCTGAGCAAATGTCAACCTTTTTTGTGGATTTTATTAAAAAAACAGAGCATAACATGTTGATATTCAGCAAACACCCTAATTTGGCGGTCATAGCTCAAACTAGACTTCATGAAATCTACAAATGAAATATTGCGTAGTTTATATGTAGTACAGATTGACAATAATACAGCATAAGCTTCTGCACCTTTAGAAGATTTACTACCAAAGGATATTTTCCTTTTTAGGACACCGATACGAATTAAATATTCCCCATAATTGTTATGGCATGGTACACCTTCATGTTCTACAAATGTTAATATGCGTGGTTGCTGGCGTTTGACTTTCTTAATAACATCCTTTAATATGTCATTAGGGTTTCTCCATTTTAATAATTCATTCAACCTGTCATGTAATTTATTAAGTCTTCGTTTAAAGACTATTTCTCCCAGTTTCTCCTGTTGTTTTTGTAAGCGTTCTCCGTCTCTAAGTATTTTTCTGAACTTGATGTAAAATTTGAAAACGCTCTTTAGTTTAGGAAATGCCACATATAGTTTTCTTATTTTTCTTAACAAATGTGCCATGCAGCTTTGTTGCAAGCAATTTAATGACAAATAGGCACCCCAGCCATCAACAACCAATACCCCGGTAAATATTTCTCCCAGTATTCTGCGCACCACATCTTTGCCCCTTGATTTATCTATTGTGTAATATGCTGAATGTTGTGTCCCAAACACCCACATCCACCAGTTTTTCCCTTGTACACGCCAGCCTGTTTCATCTGCATATGAAATAGCACTGACTTTTATATCTTCTAATATCTCGTCATAAACCGCTTTCATGATTTTTGATACTCTGATGACATGATTAGAAAGTCCCGAAGTACTAACTTTTTGCCCAAAGAAAATATTTAAACAATCGGATATCCTGGGAAACGACAAGCATGATGCTATCCAGTAATACGCAACAACTATTGTGGTATTTAATCCAAAGTCCGAACCTGGCAAGGCTAAGTCTGAACTTGCTGTATTTACCTTCTTGCAATCAGGGCAATATTTCTTCTCCTGTACAACTTATATTACTTCTAATGCGAGTGGTAATTCAGGAATATCTTCAATGATTCGGCTATTAGTGCTTTCAAGTGCCTGTCGTTTGCTTAAATCCCTACCACATATTTTACACTTTTCAATTTCTGAATATTCATTGCGGGTCACAGGACGGCTCTTTAGTTTATTCCCACCACCTTTTCGACCTTTCTTTCCTCTGCCCTTCCTTTTCCCTTTACCATCATTGCCTACTCCTTTCTCTTCCCATTCAGGTTGTTTTGATGTCGGTTGATTGGTGGTCTTGTTAACTTCATGTATCTTTTGTTTGGTTTGGGCTGCTTTTAACAGAGCATTTTCCTTTTCAAGTTCCTTGTGGGCAACAGATAATTCATCATACTTTTCTGACAGTGATTGGTAATTGTCCCGCAGACTATTTATTAGCTGCAAAAGCTTGATCTTTGGCAAGGCAGATAAATACTTAATGGAAAAAGATAAGACAGATTGTAAACTCAACTATGCTCAAATTCTTAGGTTTCACAAGTGTATGAAATGTTTTTGATATAATTTATGATCCGTTCAGTCTTTATGTTAAAATCTTATATAAGAGTCTCCTCCGAAAAGTCATTTTCTCTAAGATTTGGTCAAAATAAATTCCAGAATCGGTCTATACAGCCAAATTGGAAGGATGAAAAGTTATCAATTTTTCAATTTCGACTTTTCGGAGGGGACTCATATAATTTCCATTAATGACCATTTGATAGCATAATTATCAAAGTATTTTGCCGTTTCTTCCAACTTTCTGAAATCAGTTTGAACTTACGAAAGATTAATTGCAGCTCTCGACAAGAAACCTCTTGAGCGCTTGCCGGTTACCACACATCATATTATGCCTTCTTTTTTGAAAAAATACATGAATGGTATGAGTAACCAACAATTCTTTGATCATTTTAAATTAGATCGAATTGATTGGCAAATGGCATATTTATATGATGCTTCTAAAGGTGAATATTTTGACCCTGCACATACCGAAATGGGTTTTTTAGAGGCAAGAAGGGTTTTGTCAGACAATTGGCAAGTTGAAATTAAACAAGAGGATGGTTACAGTTATCCTACGTAGCGTTTTAATATCATCACCCCTGAAAAAACATTAAGTATGCGTTTGCAGTCCAATGAACATACAACTTGGGTAAAAGAGCATCTTTTAAAAGAAATATCAGGCACTTTTCATGTAAAGTCAAAAGTAGTTAACACTTTTTAATAAAAATTGCCAAATATCAAACTCTTGATGGAATGAGAATAATCTATTATTGTGGTCTTTGTGGGATCCTTTGTGCTCTTTGTGGTTTATTTTTTTTTACCACAGAGTTCACGGAGGCAGGCACGGAGAACACAAAGTGTAAACTTCGAAATGAAAAACGCCAATAATCAGATATTGATATTATAGCCAAGTACATGACTTACCCACTTTGCGATGTAGCACAGATCAACAAAAAAGCAGAGGAGTTAGGGATCCATGGAATATTGCGTGGACATATTATGGCATTTGAGGGTTTTGGGCAGCTCGGTTGCTGCCTGTTTGTTCGGGATAGAAAAGCTAATTATGGAAACCTTTGAAGACCCTGAATGGATACACACCTTTTTGAAAATTCTCCAGGATCGAAAAAAAGTTTATATAGCATCGTTAGAAGGGGCAAAATACGATATTCTTGAATTGGGAGGAGGCGATGCCTCTACCACAGTAATTTCGCCCGATATTTTTAAGGAGTTTGTCGCCCCGTATGATGCAGTTTTAATTGAAAAGGCAAGAAGTGTGGGGAAGCGGATTACCTATCATACCTGTGGTGGTATGATGCCTGTTCTGGAAGACATTGCAGCAATGAATCCGAATGCTATGGAAACTTTTACTCCCGTGGGTATGTGTGCTGATGTTGATTTAGCAGAAGCAAAAAAGAGAATTGGAGATAAGGTTTGTATGATTGGTGGTTTCGCCCAGTCCCACTATTTTGACGATTGTACCGAAAAACAAACCAGGGCAGAAGTTAGAAGATGTTTCGAAGCTGCTGGTGAAGATGGTGGTTTTATCCTTTGTCCATCTGATCATTTCTTTGATGCTGACCTCAATTTAATTGAAGCTTTCGCTGATGAGGCTCGTAAGTGTACCTACTAAAAAAAATTGGCAATATGATAGAAAAATTAAACTTTACCGGAGAAAACTATAAACCAGTATTAATTACTGATAAATGGCAGGTGGCTTATCTGAATACATGTCCCGAATATGAATTGGAATCGATCAAGAAAATGGATGTTCACCACAATACTGATGAAGCCTTTGTTCTGCTTGAAGGGCGGGCTGTATTAATTGCTGCTGAAATTGTCTCCAATGATATTGTTTTTGAGTTGGTAGATATGGAACAGGGAGTGACCTATAACCTTCCCATGGGAAGGTGGCACAATATTGCGCTGTTAAAAAATACCAGGGTGTATCTTATTGAAGATGCCAACACCCATTTGGGCGACTTCGAATTTTATCATTTTTCAGAGGAACAGACCCAGCAATAACATATTGAAGTGAGAGACCTCTTTTAGAAAACCAATAATCAAAAATAGTTATGAACTTTCAACCCGATTACCATCAGATAGAAAAAGTATTGCATAATCAACGTCCCGATAGACTTCCTTTGTAAGAGCATCATATCGATGCCCCTTTTATCTCAAAGGTACTTGGCCACCATAATTCTGTCAGAAAATCATTGTAAAATATTAACTTCGGAAAGCTCTCTGCCAATCGCTTGAACACCATTCAGAATTCGTTTTGTTTGAGCAATGGAAGGTTTTTTTATGCCTTTAATGTATTGTGCCAAAAGACTCTGGTTCATTCCTATTCGCTTAGAAAGTGCTTTTGCATTTATGACCCTGTAGAAATCAAAGAAACTTTGTAAGTCATAGCTAAACTTAATTTCTTCAAGCGTATAGGCCATGTTCTTTTCTTCAAAAGAAAGGTTCACGGCTTCAAGGATATTTGCTTTAAGTTCATCAAATGTTTCTCCTTCAGTAGCAATAAATATGTTATCAGATAAAGCATTGGCGCTATACCCAAAATCTTCTTTTGTAATTGTAATATTAATTTTTGACTTCTTCAAGTAGATTTTTTTATCAGTTTTAACTCAAATCCCGCACAATCAACTGAATGTTTTTCTTATCCCGATGCTCCAGAATCAATTCCTTATTGATCATTACACGTTCAATGGTAGATTCGTCGAAGTAGCGAATGGTGATCAGCTCCAGTCCGGTTTCATAGCTGACCTTGAAATCCGCCTCCAACTGGTCTACGATTTTTGGAAGAGTTCTTTTATCGTTGTTGATGCAGATCAAAAACTTGAGGGCAGAATTTTGCATCAGGTTGATCTTAACCCTGTTTTCTGATAAAATCCCAAAAATAGCCTGTAGGTTATCTTCTGCAATGAAGGAGAAATCCTTTGGAGAAATCCGGATGAGCACCTGATCCATTTTGAAAATGAACGAAGGTATCAACTTATCATAGTCCACATTGCTGATTAGGGTTCCCTCAGCTTCAGGGTTCTTAAATGACTTTACATGTAGATTGATGTTTTTATTCTGTAAAGGCTTTATGGTTTTGGGATGGATAACACTTGCTCCATAGTAAGCCAATTCAATGGCATCCCTATAAGAAAGTTCATTCAACAGCACGGTATCATCAAACCATTTTGGGTCGGCATTCAATACGCCGGGAACATCTTTCCAGATTACCAATTTTTTAGCCTTGAGCACATGAGCCAGCACGGCGCCTGTATAGTCGGAACCTTCTCTTCCCAGCGTGGTCGTAATGTTGTCGATAGTCGATCCTAAAAATCCTTGTGTCACTAAAATTTGGTTTTTACCAAATTGAAAATGCTCGTTTACAAGCTCTTTAGTCACCTCCCAATTCACACGCGCTTCACGATAGGCGTTGTTGGTTTTAATTGAAAAGCGCACATCTTTCCATGCAGCATTGATTTTTTGATCTTGCAAATAATGTGTGATAATCTTTGTTGAGAGCAATTCGCCAAAGCAAATGAGCTGGTCATAATCATGATCATAGCTGAGTGATGGCGCCTTATCCAGTATCCTGTCGAGTTCCGTAAACAAGCCATTTATATCTTCATAAACAGGGCTGCTTTTATCGGCGAAAAGGGCGTCAATAATTTCAAAGTGATATTTTTTTAACTCTTCAAGCTGATGATTCAAGCCTTCACGATCCTTATTGACATAGTTTTCAATAATGATCTCAAACCGATTTGTTGTTTTTCCCATTGCGGATATCACAACGATGATGTGCTCGGTGTAATCCTTTAAAATATCGACTATATTTTTGACAGCATCAGCGTTTTTTACAGATGCCCCTCCAAATTTGAATACTAACATGACTGCAATAATTTATTCGAGCGGCTAAATTAATTAGTATTTTTTAATGTAAATAGTTGATAGTTAATTTTTAATGATTCCATTCATATAAATGGTGATTTGAAGAAGATAAATATGAAATTTATCACAATGGGATATTCAAGACTTTTTTACCTTTGACGACAATTAGATCATCGGAATTGACTTTTTATACTGACTATGAATTTAAAATGGATACTTAGTTTAGGGACTTCTAGTATGTTGATTTTGCAAATAATGCATGCGCAAGCTCAACAAGTGAGCTTTGTAGATGTGACGCAACATGCAGGGATAAATTTCAAATATACATTTGGAGATTATACCTATGAAAACATTCTGGAAAGCAGTGGTTCGGGTGTGACCATTTTTGATTATAACAATGATGGCCACATGGATATTTACTTGCTAAACGGTACTTACCTCGAAGGCATTAGTGATAAAGAAGGGAAAGCATTTGAAGGATCTTCGAATGAATTATACAAGAATAATGGTGATGGCACCTTTAGCGAAATAGCAAAAAAGGCAGGTGTAGACGATAAACATTGGAGCATGGCTGCCGGGGTGATGGATTATGATGGTGATGGGGATCAGGATATTTACCTATTGAATTATGGTTCAAATGTGTTTTACCGAAATAATGGTGATGGCACGTTTGCGGATATTGCTGAAGAGCTTGGGTTGCTTGGGCCGGAAAAGCTGAATGGATTTAAGAAATGGTCTGTCGGCGTTACTTTTTACGATATTGATCTGGATCAGCGCACCGATATGATGGTGGGGAACTTCCTGGCTTTTGATCCAAAGTATATCTCACCAACCATGCCGGATATGATGCCTCACCCCTCGGAATACAAAGGGCAGGCATCGATGTTTTATCGACAGAAAGCAGATGGAACGTTTGAAGAAATCACCAAGTCATTGGGATTTTACTATCCTGATTCCAAATGTATGGGGCTTACTGTTTTCGATTATGATCATGATGGCGATCTCGACCTTTTCCAGGGAAATGATCATCAGGAAAATTTTATGTTTCGCAATGATGGCGACCTAAATTTCAAAGAGGTCGCTGTAGCAAGTGGAATTGCGGTGAATGACCAGGGGCAAATCACAGGATCAATGCATGGTTCTGTTGGAGATATTGATGGAGATGGCCTGATTGATCTGCTGGTAACGGACTTAAAATATGGGGCGCTTTATCGAAATCGGGGGAATGGCGTGTATGGAGACATTACCCGAAAAAGCGGTGTGGCGGATTTTTTTATTGGCAAGGGACAATGGGGAGCGATGCTCTTTGATTACGATAATGATGGGGATTTGGATATTTTTAGCGCCAATGGCACAGCCGAAGAGTTGAAACTACAGTTGCCTTTGCTTTTGGAAAATGATGGGCGGGGAAATTTCACAAATAGTGGCCCCGATATTAGCTCATATTTCAGTGAGAAAAGATCGGGAAGAGGGGCGGCCGTTGTGGATTATGACAACGACGGAGATATGGATATTATGGTTTCTCATATCGATTTGAAAGCAACTCCCTCTTTGTTGAAAAATGAGGGAAATGAGAATAATTGGTTAGGAATAACACTCAAAGGGAAATTTGGCCCTGCATCTGCTGTCGGAGCATTGGTAACCGTGAAAACCGGAAGTAAAACCCAGGTTCTGGTCAATCAACCTGCCAATACTTACTTATCCTACAATGATCCAAGGCTTCATGTTGGTTTGGGGAAATATGACATAATAGACGAATTGGTGATTTCATGGCCGCAAGGAGAAAAAGAAATTTACAAGGATATAAAGGTTAACCAATATGTGAAAATCGAGCAGGGGAAAGGGATTGAGAGCGCTATGGACTAAGTTGATAGATGAAAAAGGCTTTATGCAATCATTTTCATATCCACACATTTTTGCAATAGTTCCACTAAAAATTAATGCGGAATTATAAATCTGATTTAAAACAAGTATTTTTGACCAACCAAAGTTTAGAAACTAAAAACACAATATAAATTATGAATCATCAATATGTAGAACGTGTCGTGGACCTGACCCACCCGGAGAAGAATATCATTTATAACATGACCAATGATGAAGCCAGGGAGATCCTTAAATCAGGAGATTCTGAAGCTGTACGAAAAATTGACGGTCAGTTTTCGCTGGTTTCTGTTGAAGGGAAAACCATACGACTGGCAAGATCAATTGGCAGGCCCTTGCGCTATTTTATCGCAAAACTAACAGCTGGTCCTTGCCTGGTTGTTGCGGAGCGCATCGATACGATTTATAAATACCTGAAAAAAGAAGGTTTGGATGATCAGTTTATGCCATACTACACCAGGATGGTTCCGGCACACTATGTCACAAGAATCGAATTGTTGGGTTGCCCGGATCCGAATCCAATTTATGAGCGCTTTTTCACACCGGACAGGAACAAATACAAAAGTGATGATCCTGCAAAGTTGGGTGAAATGTATATTTCAGCCTTGTATGCGGAAATAAAAAAATGGCTGACCCATGAAGCTAAAACCGGCCCGATTGGATGCAGCTTTTCTGCAGGAATAGACAGCGGATCGGTTTTTTTATTAACTTATCATGCTTTAAGGGAATTGGGTGAAAGTCCTTCAAGGTTGAAAGCATTTACGCTGTCTGTTGGCGATGAGGCTGAAGATTTAAAACAAGCAAAACAGTTTTTAGATTCCTTGAATTTAGGAATGTTTCTGGAGCCAATTCAAATTAAACCCGAAGATCTCAATTGGCAAAAAACAATTGAAGTTGTTGAAGATTACAAACCATTGGATATCCAATCAGCCACCATGAATTTCGCGTTGCTTCAAGGCATCAGAAAGCGTTATCCTGAATGGCAATACATGATCGATGGAGATGGCGGTGATGAGAATTTAAAGGATTATCCAATAGAAGAAAATCCTGAATTGACGATTAAGTCTGTATTAAACAACTTAATGCTATACCAGGAAGGATGGGGTGTAGAGTCCATCAAACATTCCCTGACATATTCCGGAGGATTGAGTCGCGGATACATGAGAACATATGCTCCCGGTGAGGTATTGGATTTTAAAGGCTTCAGTCCATATACGCTACCTAATGTCATTGAAGTAGCCGAGGGATTTCCATTTATCGAAATGACCGATTGGGATCATGAGAAACTATATAATTTGAAAGGCGAAATCGTGGCTGCAGGCGTCAAAGCAGTTACAGGATTGGATATGCCGGTTTTTCCAAAAAGAAGATTTCAGCATGGCGCAGGAACGATGGATACCTTCAAGGCGGTTTTTCCAAAAACAGATCTTGAATACCGAAAGGTATTTAATAAGATTTATGGGTAATATCGAGCTGCGAGCCATGAGGTGAAAACTGATAGCTAAAGGGTAAAAGCTAAAAGCCTAGAGCCGCTAGTTTCGAGCCACTTCGTATTGAATTAAAACACCTCGTTTTTAATTTACATCAAGCAACTCTCCCTTTGTGCAGGGAATAACCGATAACAACACTTTGCGTATTGGCGCCTTTGCGAGAATATCATGTTATACAACAGAATTTCAGGAAATAGGTAAAGGCTGAATAGAGAAAAAGTAAAGCAGAAAGTCGAAGTCGTCTATTAGTATTCAATACCAGGTTCATTTGCTTTAGTTGCCAGTTGAATTATTATTATAACACGGTTCATTTTTGATTGTAGCGTATAAAAGGGGACTTTGGGAAGGTATATTTAAATTTGATCCATTACAATTCCCATATAACCAACAAATGGATTCCAAATTGGTTTTATAGGCTTGTTGGTCGATAGAATAAACACTCACATGGTATGAAAATTGGTAATTCGAATTTCAAAGGAGTATAAGATACTATGATTAGATTTCGTATATTTAACCTATGAAAATAGAGCGAAAAAATGATGAAATTGTAATTCGGATATCTTCCGACCTCGATACAAACAGACTTCAACAGTTTTTAAACCTTGTTCGGTATGGTGAACTTACTTCAAAAAGTAATGCTAATCAGGCACAGGTTGATGAATTGGCTTCTGAAATTAATAAAAACTGGTGGGCAAAAAATAAGAGTAAGTTTATAAATTGAATATCATTGTTTATACAAATATAATATTTAGTGCGATTCTCAATACAGAAGGAAAAATCGCTAGCCTACTCCTTTCAGACAATCCTAATGATTTTTATGCTCCATCATATGTATGGAATGAGTTATCCAGGCATGAAAATAAGCTATTAAAGATTTTAAATATTGATTCTGTTGAGTCATTGCAGGAATTAAAGTTTATGGTAACTCAGAAAATCAGATTCATCTCAGAAGTTCAGATTCATGTAAAAAATTGGAAATATGCCCAGAGCCTTACCGAAGGTGTCGATTTTGATGATATTGCTTTTGTAGCTCTTTCTTTACATCTGGATGGGGTCCTTTGGACGGGTGATAAAAAATTGAGAAATGGTCTATTTCTTAATGGGTTTGATTCAGTGATTGACACGCAACAATTATTTTCTTTGCAAAAGAAAAAAGGATAATCCATTATTTTGTTTTTAAAATTTGTATCGAAGCAATTTCCATATCACCAACAAATGGATTCTTTCACATCGGGGAGCTAAAAATGAGGTCGACTCCCAAAAACCCTATGCTTTTCTAGTTGAAAAGGAAAGAACGATGGATGGCAAAATTGAGGATGTCACCACCATTTTTCTGACAAACAAGGAATGTCCGTTTTGCTGCCTGATGTGTGATTTGTGGAAAAATACTACGGATGAAACGGTTTCTGTAGGTGCAATTCCAAAACAAATCGAATTTGCGCTGGAAAGACTTCCATCAACCAAACACATAAAATTATACAACAGCGGCAATTTTTTTGATCAGAAGGCCATTCCTCCAAAAGATCATGATGCGATCATAAGTTTACTTCACAGCTTTGAAACAGTTTTACTTGAGAATCATCCAAAACTTATGGATCAAAAGGTGATCGATTTTCGTGATAAGTTGAAGACGAATCTTCAGCTTGCCGTTGGTTTGGAAACGGTGCATCCCGGGGTATTGCCGAAACTTAATAAAAGGATGACCCTGGAGGATTTTAGTAATTCAGTGAGTTTTCTGAATGATCTCGACATTTTATCCAGGGCATTTATTCTACTTCGTCCACCTTTTTTAGATGAAGACGAAGGGATTATTTGGGCGAAGAGATCCATTGATTTTGCTTTCGATTCCGGGGTGGAGTGTTGCGCGGTGATTCCAACCCGATCAGGAAATGGGGCATTGAATGTCCTGGAAAAACAGGGGTATTTTCATTCTCCAAAAATCAAATCACTAGAAGAAGTATTGGAATACGGAATCTCATTAAACAAGGAGAGAGTATTTGCCGACCTATGGGATTTGGAGCAGTTTTCTGATTGTGAGTTTTGCATTGATGCTAGAGAGAACCGATTGGATCAGATGAATTTGCAACAGGTTCTATTGCCAAAGGTAGCGTGTCACTGTTCCTGATCCAATAATATGTCCTTGTAAACAATATAAATTTATGGGTATGCATTATTATTAAATACAAGCTTGTATTAGTAATACAAATTAACTAGTATTACTAATACAAGATATTTGAAATGTTAATTGATACACTACGAGAGATAGTAAATGACCAGGAATCGATACTTGCAGGTAGATTCTTGGAGCGAACAGAGACCGTACCAGCTTCTGATCTGATAACTGTTATTTCCGGCATTAGACGGTGCGGGAAAAGCACATTGATGAAATTGCTGCTTCGGAAGGACAGTAAAATGGCCTATATAAATTTTGAAGATACGCGACTTAGTTCTTTTAATTTAGCTGATTTCCTCAAACTGGAAGAAATTTTTAAAGCATCAGGAGCCACTATATTTTGTTTTGATGAAATTCAAAATATACCAGAGTGGGAAAGGTATGTGAGATCTGCTCATGATAAAGGGGTGAACTTTATTGTGACAGGTTCCAGCTCCAGTTTGTTAAGTCGTGAATTGGGATCACGGCTAACCGGAAGGTATTTGCAAATAGAATTATTCCCTTTTAGCTATACAGAGTTTATTCGTTATAAAAATCTGGAAGTGGGAACGGAAAGTTTGGAGATTTATTTGTGGCAAGGAGGTTTTCCTGAATACATAAAAAATAATATCAAAGAATACCTTCAGACTTTATTGAGAGATATAGTACTTCGGGATATTGTGGTAAGAAGAAAGATTAGGAATGAAAAGATAATTTTAGAATTGGCATTATATATCTTGAGCAATACGGGAAAATTGTTCAGTTTTAGCAATGTCAGCAAATTACTTAACATTAAATCCATTAGAACTACCATTGATTATTGTGATTATTTGCAAGATTCTTATTTAATACAACTTGTTCCCAAATACAGCTTTTCCATCAAAAAGCAAATTTCAAATCAGAAGAAGGCGTACTGCATTGACAACGGGTTGATCAATACCAATTCACTTTCATTTTCGAAAGATTCTGGAAGGATGCTGGAGAATGTTGTTTTTCAGCAACTCAGAAGAAAATATACTGATATTTATTATCATAAAGAGGTAAATGAATGTGATTTTCTTGTTAGGGAAGGCCTGGAAATTATTAAGGCTATTCAAGTTTGCTGGAAGGTTAATGAAGATAATCTGAAAAGAGAAATCAATGGCATTCATGAGGCATTAACGTATTATGAAGATGCAGTTGGGTATATAATAACCTTTGATCAAGAGGATGAGATTGATGGTATTCCGCTTATTCCAGCCTGGAAGTGGTTGTCTTCACAAGACAACGGATAAGTCCGGTCGTTTCACAATTTTGGAAGGTCAATATTTATTTTATTTCAGTAATCCTCATAAATCCTTTGCGAATGAAAATAAAATTAATCCAATGATAAAATCAATTTACACCAATAACCGACACTCAGTTTCTTTCTCGACATATTCCTTTTACACTTTTTGCCTCCAAAGATAATTTTTATAATTGAAGTGGGGGTATTTTCTGCCATAAGTGTATACTATTTTGAAAGGAAAATTACGCCCAAGTTGTGATACAGTTGGTATTGCAATTTACTATAAGGGTAATATTTTTGGTAGATATGAAATTATTTTTTGCTTATGATAAAAACATTTACTCAATCAGTCAGGTGCAATTCACCTGTTCATTTTTACTTTTTCGTTTTTGCGCTGATATTTTTATCATGCCGGTCTGATCGTAAAGATACGTCAGATTCAATTGCTTTAGTACCTTTACCACCTGTCGGGGAAGATTTCTATCTGGATATAACAGCAAGCTCCGGAATTGATTTTAAGCATTCTATCGGTGACGACCAACTTACCAATATCATTGAATCTGTTGGAGGCGGAGCTGCTTTTCTGGATTATGACCAGGATGGCTGGATGGATATTTATGTAACGAATGGCAATTATCATGATCGCCTGAGCGATGAGGAATACGAACCTGAAAAAATACATCAAAATCAATTATATAGAAATCTTGGCGATGGCACCTACAAAAATGTAACTAAAAAAGCAGAGGTAGGCCATGAAGGTTTTGGAATAGGCATCACGATTGGGGATATCAATAACGATGGATATCCTGATATGTATATCAGCAACCACGGCCCCAACGTCCTATATAAAAATAATGGAAACGGAACATTTACGGATATTTCCAAAAAAGCCGGTGTTGATGGTGACGAGAGCAGTGTGGGAGCGGTTTGGCTGGATTATGACAATGACGGATTACTTGATCTTTATGTCGGCAACTACCTGAGTTTTGATCCTGATTACAAATTTTATTTTGCACCTGACGGCTTCCCGGGGCCAATGTCATTTGATGGGGAGATTGACCGGCTGTACAGAAATCTTGGTAATGACACCTTCGAAGATGTGACTGAAGCGATGGATGTGTATGACCCGAATGGCAGGGCTATGGGCGTTGGCGCTGCCGATTATGATAGCGATGGTTTTGTGGATATTTATGTCGCTAATGATCATATGGTCAATCGTTTGTATCACAATGAGGGAGGCAAAGGATTCAAAGAAGTTGGCATACCTTCAGGAACGGCATTCAACCAGGTTGGCGAAGGTACCATTAGCATGTCGGTAGATTTTGCGGATTACAACAGTGATGGAAATCTTGACCTTTTTGTATCTGATGATGGGTATTGTTCATTGTATGAAAATTTGGGCAATGGAGTATTTCGGGAAATGTCTTATCCTTCAGGGATTGCCGTAGCGACAGCTCAGCACGTAGGGTGGTCGTCTTCTTTTATCGATTACGATAATGATGGCGATGTGGATATTTTTAAAGTTAATGGAGAATTAAAGCATTTGTACGGTCAGGAAGATCAGCTTTTTGAAAATGTCGGCGAAGGCAAATTTATAGATGTTTCTGTGGATCGGGGGGCGTATTTCAAGGAAGAGCTTGTTGGTAGAGGAGGTTGTTTTGGTGATTATGATAATGATGGGGATATCGATGCCTACATTGTCAACCTGGATGGACAGGGGGTTTTATTGAGAAACGACCACGGAAATGATAAAAATTGGTTGACGCTCCATTTAATTGGAACTACAAGTAACAGGGATGCTATTGGTGCAAGAATAAAAATTACGGCAGGAGGCAAGGAGCAGTTTGCCCAGAAGAAAAGCGCTTGTGGGTATCTTTCTCAAAACGATCCAAGAATACATTTTGGATTGGCTGATGCGGAAATTGTGGATAAGGTGGAAATTACATGGCCATCTGGAAAGGTTCAGGTACTGGAGCAGGTAAAAGCAGGACAAATATTAACCATAACCGAGTCATAGCATGAAGCAAAGTGAACGAACACATCGGTTTTTGATATTAGTCATACTTGTTGGTATTAGCTTTTTCACTTTCAGTTGTAGCAAGCAACTACCTCATGAAGGCAAGTTGGTATTCACACAGGTTCCTGTGCAAACTGTAAGCAATGATCAACTTAAAATCCATGATTTCAGGTACGCTTCAGGAATGAAGATCGCTCTGGCTGAGATGGATGAAACGGTTAAGAATATTGAAATATTGACCCCGGACTTTCAATCTGCCCGAGCGCCTCAAGTATCCTTTGACGGAAAGTCACTTATTTTTTCCGGGCAAAAAGGTAGTGGCGATGTATGGCAGATCTGGCGATTGGATATGGGAGAAAATGTATTGAATCAGCTTACTCAATCCGATCATAATTGCACTGATCCACTTTGGCTGCCAGATGGGAGAATAGCTTTCAGCAAGCAGGTTGAAGAGGAGAAATCGTTAACATACCATGCGTTGTTTACATGCTATTCTGACGGGAGTAATGAACAAAGAATAACCTTCCAACCCCATGAAGATGTCAGCGCCAACATGCTGAATGATGGCAGATTGCTTGTGCGTAGCATGCAGATTTATCCTGACGAAGGAGCGTTGAAATATTTAGCAATTCATCCGGATGGAACAAAGGCAGAATTATTTTATCAGACAAATGATGACGACAAATCCATAAGCAAAGCATGGGAAACCATAGATAGAAAAGTGTTTTTTGCTGAATCAGGCAATTTGGTTTCTATAGATTTTAACCGGCCTTTGAATTCAAGAAAAGTAGTAAGCATGGAAAATAAAGGCTTTTTTATATCGGTATTCCCAATGGAGGTGCAGCAGATGTTGGCCTCTATTATAAAACCAACTGAGCGCTCAGCCGGCTTGGCTCTGATTGATTTATCAAATCCCAAAACCAATATACTTTATTTCAATAATTCGGATTATCATGCCGTAGAACCTGTGCTTGTGATTAAGCGGGTAGTTCCAAAAAAACTACCTTCAACCGTGAATATGGATAGGGAGTCAGGATATTTTGTATGTATGGATATTAATCGTTCTGATATGATGATTGAAGGGCCAGCTTCGAAAATACAAGTATTGGGCATAGATAAAGTTCTGGGTGAAACCACGGTAGAAGAAGACGGATCTTTTTATTTGGAAATCGGAGCTGATCAAGCGATACGCTTTCAGGCATTGAACGAAGCGGGAGAGCTTGTCAATGAGCCTTCTTCGTGGATGTGGGTGCGGCCAAACGAGCGTCGCGCTTGTGTTGGCTGTCATGAAGACCGGGAAATGGCGCCGGAAAATGTCGTTCCCTTAGCAATTGAAAAATTGCCGGTTGCCATGATCAAATAAATTGTAGAAAGAAAATGAATAAAAAACTGATATATGGCTTAATCTCTTTCGCTTTCATTTTGGCGGTAGCTTATAGCGCATTTTATAAATGGTCGGTTGAGCATGTGATCTACATGACTGGTGGAGCGCCGCATCCAATTGGCTGCATTTCCTGTCATGTCTATCCGCAACGAGATGGATTTTTAGCTAATGTATTAAATGAAGATTACCTTTCTCCACTTAATGCTGTTTCAAGTCCGGATGGATCAAAACTTTACGTAACTGCCCAGGATGCAGATTTGCTTTTAGTGGTGAATCCCATTGAGCGAAAGGTTGAATCTACTATTCAAGTTGGGCGAAGACCTCATAGCGTAGCCATTTCCAAAGATGGAAAAACAGCTTTCGTCAGCAATCAGTGGGCTAATAATGTTTTTTTCATCGATTTAATAAATGAACAAATCACCGATACCATCCAAACAGGTGGCGGCCCCGCCGGCATGGATTTGAGTACAGATGGGGAAATATTATATGTCGCCAATACCTATACCAATAATATCTCTGTCATCGATGTCATGCAAAAGAAGGAAATTAAAAGGTTGCATGGTGGTAATTATCCAACCGGCGTCTCCGCTTCTCCTGATGGCGATGCTGTATTCGTATCAAGTCAACGCACATTGCCGGTAGAATTCAGAACTGCTCCTCAGACGGAAGTAACCGTAATAAATCCACATACGAAACGCGTAGATAATCGTAGGAATTTTATTTCTGCTCACATCATGGAAAATGTGGCCGTTACTCCTGATGGAGAAATGACAATTGTCACGTTAATCCGACCGAAAAATCTGGTGCCTTCAGCGCAAATCGAACGAGGCTGGATGATCAATCATGGAATTGGGATAATGCTAAAAGACGGAACAATGGCCCAGTTTCTTTTGGATGAACCCAATGCATTTTACGCCGATCCTTATGATGTGGTGGTGCATCCCAAGGGAAGATATGCCTATGTGAGTCACGCCGGGGCCGATATTGTTTCGGTAATTGATTTGGATAAAATTCGAACACTTTTATCTGAGGCAAGTGAAGAGGATCTTCACAATTTCTCCAATCACCTTGGTTTAAGTAGCCGATATGTCATAAAAAGAATTAAAACCGGATCAAATCCAAGGGGGCTTGCGATCTCCCCGGATGGGAAATTTGTATACGTCATAGAGCAAATGACTGACCACATTTCCATGATCGATACAGAACTTATGGAAGTCGTCAATACCATAGATCTTGGTGGGCCAAAGAGGATAACAGCTACAAGGAAAGGAGGGCAGTTATTTAGAAATGCCGGACATACCTTCCACGAGCAATACAGTTGCTATACGTGCCACCCCGATGGCCATGAAGACGGATTGACTTACGACCTGACAGGTTCCGGAAGAAACCTGGCCAACGTACAAACGCTCAGAGACCTTAATGGTACTGCTCCATATAAATGGGTAGGAACGAATCAAAGTGTGTATAAGCAGTGTGGCATGCGGTTTTCCATGTTTGTTACGCGAACAGAATCTTTTTCTCCGGAAAATCTGGATGCGCTTGTCGCGTATATATTAAGGGAGCTAACCCATCCTCCAAACCTGCATAGTATTCCAGGTGGACAACTTACAGATGCTCAAAAGCGCGGAAAGCTTATCTACGAGCGGACAATGACAAACGATAATCGCGAAATACCTGTAAAGGATCGTTGCATAACCTGCCATAACGGGCCAAATTATTCCAACCTGGAAATGGCAGATGTAGGAACGTTAAAAGATAATGATAACCCAACCTTGTTTGATGCGCCTAATCTCAATAATGTGTATGAGTCGGCGCCTTATCTTCATGACGGAAGTGCTGCTACCTTAGAGGAGATTTGGACGAAATTCAATGATCATGATAAGCACGGGTTCGCCAATGATATGACCAAAAATCAGCTTAATGATATGGTGGAATACATGAAGTCATTTCGCGCTGAACGTTATAACAAGGTATATGAAGATTACAACGTAAATAAAAGTCAATTATGAAAATGAAACTACCTAAGCAACTATCAAAAATAAGTTTGATAGTTCTGGCTGCAACAGGATTAAGCCTTTTTAGCTTAAATTTACCAAACGTTGTTTCCGAGCTTGAGAATATTGTAAAGGAACAAAGCATCGAATCGGATAAAAAGTCTGAGAGTATGCCGATTTATGGAAACTGGAAGACGTATACCAAAAAAGACGGATTGCCATCAGATAAAATATTTTGCGTGAGAGTTGATGAAGACCGTGTATGGGTAGGTACCAGTCAGGGCCTCGCACTGCTGGAAGATGGAAAATGGAAGGTTTACACTGAAGAAGACGGCCTGGCGCATCGCGGTGTGTTGTCGATTGATGTAAGCCCGGTGACCGGCGATCTTTGGGTTGCCACAATGAGCGGTCTAAATCGTTTTTCGGGCGGTAAATTTGATACCTATACGCAATTTAACAGTGGCCTGGCCAATGATGTGATCTATTCAGTGATCTGCGATGATAAAGATGTGTGGGTGGCAACCGGTGGAGGCGCCGGGGTATTGGATACCTATACCGGAAAATGGGAAATTTATACAGATCAAAATGCACCTATGCACGAGCCGTGGACATATAATGTATGTGCCGGTGGAGGAAAAGTGTTCATAGCAGCCTGGGGCGGAGGTGTGATAGAATGGGATAAGAGCGCCCGGCAATTCAGGGATTATACCGATCCGGATGGTGAGATGGAAATCGATCTGTTCCCGGACGATGGAGTTGTTCATGATATTACAACCGCTGTTTCCTATGACGATGAAATCCTATGGGTGGCCACATATTTTGGATTAAGCAGATATGATGGGAACCACTGGAAAGGATATTTCGACCATGACAGCGGGCTGGCGAGCAATTTTATAAACTTTGTCAAAGCAGATGGCCCGGTTGCATGGTTGTGTACAGATGATGGACTAAGCAGCTTCGATGGTGAAACCTGGGTGACCTATCAAAACCTGGGAAATGATAAGAGTGGTAATGTGATCATTGATGGGAATACTGAGAATGAAAGAATTCTAAAAGCCACAACTTCCTTATGCCATAATTTTACTATAGGTATGGATTTTAAAGACGATGAAATATGGGTGGCCACCTCCAAAGGACTAAGCCGGGGTGAGGTAATTGGCCAAACAAATATAAAAATGTCAAAACTATAAACTCTTAAGATAGAAAAGCAATGATGATTGAGACAAAACCAAAAGTACTGATCGACTTGGAGAAACTCACGGATGGTGAACGTATCGAGATGGCCAAAATGGGGATTTTATCTGATACCAATCAAATGACAGATTATAAATATCCGGAGATACATTTTGAGCGTCCGCCAATAGAAAAACATGCAGTACATGCGCCGAATGTCATTAATGAGGCATTTAATTATGAAAAGCCATCATCGTTTTCAAGGGCACTTCGCATGAACTTTGGCAATACCAAGGTGGTATTGATATCAGGAACAGCCAGTGTAAATGAGGAAGGAAAACCGGAGCATATCGGTGATTTTAAGGCCCAGTTGTGGAGGACTTACAACAACATCACCAGGCTGCTTGAAGCGGAAGATATGAGTTGGCACGATGTAGTGCGGACTACCAATTATCTGAGGGACATAGAGCGCGATTATGCTGAGTTCAACAAGATCAGAACCACATTTTATTCGTGGCATGGACTTGATCCACTGCCTGCTGCAACGGGGATTCAGGCAAGGCTTTGCTGGGAGACTTTGCAGGTTGAGATAGAAGCGATTGCTGTTTGTCAGAATAATTAAACATATTAGAATGAAAGCCTTTTTCACCAAAACCGTTCAATTAATTGGCGTACTTTCCCTGACCTTGGGTATTACCGTTCAGGCGCAATACAAGGAGAAAAATTATGGCAATACACCGGATAAATTTGTTCCATATGGAAATTTTCAGGATGCGTATATAAAGCATTTCATGGAGCCTTATCCTTTTCTGGGCACCGGTAGGGAAAAGGCTGAACCGCTTGGTTTGGAGACCGTGCGGATTGGTTTTCTGGGGCCACTCGAAGGATCAAAAGATGATCCGAAAGGGAAACAAATGCTTCAGGCTGCCACATTAGCCCTGGAACAAGCCAATGCCAAAGGCGGTTATAAAGGCATTCCTTTCGAACTGATGCCACACAATGATGTTGGTCTTTGGGGAGCTGCAGCAAACGAAGTCGTGTCTATGGATGATGAAAACGTTTGGCTAATCCTGGGTTCTATAAATGATATCGTAACCCATGTTGCCATTCGGGTAGCGCTGAAATGTGAGATTCCTGTTGTCAATGTCGGAGATCCTGATCCGACCCTGACAGAAACAGGTATTCCATGGGTGATCAGAGTGATCAGTGACGACCGGCAAAGCAGCTATGCTTTGGCAAAAAGGATATATAAAGATGACGGACATGCAAGGGTTTCTTTGTTGAGGACAAATAGTCGATACGGAAGAGTGGGGACAGGTGAATTTAAAGATGCCTCCAGAAGAATGGGCAATCCTGTTGCCGTGGAGATTAGGTTTGAAGAAGGAAATACAGATTTCACTGATCAGCTCAGCAAAATAAAAACCAATAATTCCGATGCCATCGTACTTTGGGGCGATGCAAAAGAGCTTGGTATGATCGTAAATCAGATGCGTGCTATGGGACTTGAACATCCCGTTTACGCTTGTGACAGGGTCGTCTCTCCCGGATTTCTTGAGATTGCCGGAAAAAATGCCAATGGCGTCATCACCACATCTCAATATAATCCCAAAGCCAGCAATAAGAACTTGGAAAATTTTCAGAAAGCCTATAAGGAGCGTTTTCATATGGAACCGGATGTGTTTGCCGCTCATACATATGACGGTACGAATATCGCAATTGAGGCAATTCAAAAGGCAGGTTTAAACAGAGCGCTCATTCGCGATCTGATTACGGATAATACGACATTTCAAAATTACCAGGGGGTTACCGGTGAGATCGTTTTCGATGGAAGCTGGAATGATGTCGGGCAAATATTTATGGTGGAGATCAAAGATGATGATTTCTTTTTTAGTCCGTTCATAATGAATGATCAGGTATTTTCAGGAAGCACTAAATAAAAGCAATGGAAGGGCCAGGTTGCAATATTCCGAATATTAAAAAACAGCAGGTATACAAATTGGCTGGAAAACAATCTTCAGATCATCAAACCATAATAGATGTAGGAGGAAGCAAAATTGGTGGAGATGAATTGATGATTATTGCCGGCCCATGTGCGGTCGAAAATAAAGTTCAGTTGTTGAGTACTGCAAAATCAGTAACCAAATATGGAGCGCATATTTTACGGGGTGGCGCGTTCAAACCCAGGTCTTCGCCATACAGTTTTCAGGGATTGGAAGAAGAGGGATTGCATTTGCTTCAACTGGCCAGATTGGAAACAGGATTGCCGGTCGTAACTGAAGTGATGGACACGAGGCAGGTTGAACTGGTTGGCGAATATGTAGATATACTTCAGGTTGGTTCACGGAATATGAGCAACTATCCGTTGCTTAAGGAGGTAGGGAAGGCAAAGAAGCCTGTTTTACTTAAAAGAGGCATGAATGCCACTATTGATGAATTTATGTGGGCGGCAGAATATATTTTGAGCCGGGGAAATGATCGGGTGATTTTATGTGAACGAGGAATCCGTACCTTCGAAACCGCCTATCGAAATACCCTCGATCTCAATGCAATTCCCATGCTGAAAAGCTTAACTCATTTACCGGTCATCGTAGATCCGAGCCATGGCACAGGACATCGGTGGATGGTCGGCCCCATGGCCAAAGCTGCTATTGCGGCAGGGGCTGATGGCTTGCAAATGGAAGTTCATTATAAACCGGAAGAGGCGCTCTGCGACGGGAACCAATCGCTTTATCCTGAGGATTTTGAAAAGTTAATGCAGGAATTGAAAATTTTAGCGCCTGCAATTGGGAGGAGTTTATCTTTTAGAAAAGCAGTATTGCATTAAATTTTGAATATTTTATAAACTTAGGTTGGCAATGCCATGGCGTTTATTAAAACCCGTCATTACGAGGAGGAACGACGAAGTAATCTCTATCGATCTGCAATGATTTAACTGCATAAATAACAATGTTTAAATGAAAGGAAAAGGAGGTTCAGTTTACATATTGGCAAATAAAAATAATATAACCCTTTACACAGGTGTGACCTCTGATCTTTTAAGTAGAGTTGACGAACACCGACAAAAGGTTTATCCAAAGAGTTTTACATCAAAGTATAATATTTCAAAATTGGTATATCATGAAGGATTTCATTCAATTGAAGAGGCTATT
>SDBV01000089.1_pt1 | contig 100232 bp, 88 predicted proteins | sample 2277081 | NCBI WGS metagenome assembly SDBV01 (sample SAMN10402039, study PRJNA504765) | marine sediment metagenome | isolation source: marine sediment core GS10_PC15, 223 cmbsf | place: Arctic Ocean: Southern Knipovich Ridge | collected 2010
TTTGACACATGACCGTTAATTGTAAGTTCTGTTTTTGTACATCGGCCTACTTTTCGTAGGTAGCATTCTGTCTGTTACGCGGTTTGATGAGTATAACTTTGTATTATACTTCCACTAAATTTGATTGTTTGTTTAAAGATTTCATTTGGTGTCTATGCCATTAGTAGAAATTGAGTTTGTCCGTCAATTTTGGGTTGTTGTTTTCCAGAAATTGATAATTGAGTATTGGGAAAATAACTTGGTCTTACTGTTGATCTCTGATGTGCTGTTCTTTTCTCGAAAGGTGCTGTTTCGTAGGTAAGTTGTAAATTTGTTTGTTTTTTTGCATCTTGTGGAGGCGTTAGGCTTTCATTTTGATTTTGAACAACCTGGTTTGGTTGTTGCGGTTTTGTCGCAGCTGTTTTGGGATCTAATTTTACTATTTTCGAAAGCAAAGGCAAAGATTCGTCATTTATGGGTTTTTGTGGTTCATGGTCATGATTTAATGCGGCAAGAGTGGTTTTGTTTTGCGAGATTATGACATTGTGATTGTGTTGTTCTAGTTGATCTCCAACATCACTGAAGATTCGATTTTGTAGTTCTTGTTTGGTTTTAAATGAGTCATAAATTGTCGGATCATCGAAATATTCTAACACAAAAAACGAAACGATTTCTTTGTCATCTCCCAGAACATTAAGAACCTTTTCAATTTCTTGTTTTAAAAGGTCTAATTTTAGTTGCTTTCCTTCGCTGTTCTTAAATTTTTTGATAATGATTTCTTTTAATTCTGAGGCCAGGGTTATTGAGGTTAAATGTTTCTGTCTAAGGGTTGCATATTCAGAGGCATGTCGTTTTAATTCAATTCGAGTAATTCTCCACTGTCCAAATCTTTCTTTGTCTTTCGCCATAAAAGCTTGAGCAAATGCCTCGGGTGTTCTGTTGTTTGGGATAAAACCAGCATAGATCGTTTCTATTTGCTCCTCAATCGCGTCTAAATCTGGAGACTCTGATACAAGAATATTTAAAAATTCTTGAGCTAACGATTCTCCTGCTTGTTTTTCTGCTTCGATTTTTCCTCGTTCATGTTGAACAACTTGATTCACAAATTGATGTAAATTATAAAAACCGGCAATTGCAGGTTCAATGGAGGTGTCGATTCTTTGCAATTGTTCGCAAACCACAATTAATAGATCGCTGATAATTTTACCACTAGTACTTGGCAAGATGCTTTCTATTTCACAATAGTTCTCATGTGCCATGTAATACGCCTTTACTACTAAAAATAATTGCAAAATAATATGTTGCAAACTAAAGCGATTAATGAGTGCTGTTTTAATAATAGTTTTATCGGATTTTGCTAATTTATTCAGTCTCAATATTTCTTTTTCTGAAAAATTATCTTTGATTAATGTTTTTAAAGGATCGAGTAGTTGGTCAGTAGATGTAATATTTTTGTTAGTGAATTTTCTGCCATTAAATTGATAAAAAGTCTGAATAAACTCCTCTGAATATAAAGTATTAATATTCTGTTTCAGTGCATTAAGCTTGTTTCTAAGCGTAGGTAGTTGTTTAGTAAGTGGTTGAAGCACTTGCTTTTTCCAAGGCCGCTTATCGTTTTCATAGCTTTCAATATCTCGATTAAATTCATCCATTGCCTGTGACAGTTTGCTAGTAATTTCATTATATGGACTGATTGTTTTAGCTATTGGCAGGGAGGGGGTAATATCGCCATCACCGTGTGTCAGTTTTGTGGCTTGTGTTAGTAGGCTATTCTCGAGCGATTTCCAATAACCACAACTGCTTGTAATCATTGGTGGGATAGCAGATGGCAATTTTTGTTTTTCTTTATATAATTTGACTTGAGCAGCGAAGTCCTGGTTGGTTTTTCTTGAAAAAGTTTCTAGCTGATTAAGATTATAGCTTATAAAATATCTGGGAGAGTATGGTTGTGAGCTTTGTGATTTGATTTTCACGTAATCACTCTCATGATCTAAAAATACTTTAAACAAAGATCTTTCAGCTTTCATTATTTTTATAAAAGATGGCAGAATCTCATCGGATGGGAACAGAACAAAGATGGACTTTTGTAGGCACACCCACATTGCTCCTGATAGAGCATTTTTTATATCTCCAATTCCCTCTAATGCATCTATAAGCATACTGCTTAATGAAATTGTGTTCTCAAGGCCCGAAGTTAGGTTTTTCTCTTTACCAAATTCTAACGTCTGTGCAATTTTTATGTGTTTTAAGAGTTGAGTCAAAGTCATCCCTGCTATCACAATTACATCACCATTTTCTTTTATAAAGTTATGTAAGGTGAGGCTGAGCTTTGTGAAATCCAACGTTAAGAGATCCTTAGCATTATTTCTCATACAAGTAGCAATATGATAGATTGCTAACAAACGCCGGATTTGATGGGGGCGTTCTATTTCTTTATTATAAGCGTTAATTAACTTTTCTAAATTTCGTGATATATTTTTTCGTGATGTTCTTTTTCGTGATATTTTTTCATGAAATTCAATTGGTTTCTTGAGAAACTCTATTCGATCTTTTAGTTCTTCAATTTCATAGGAATTTGCGAGCTGAGTAAACGCTTTTTTTATTTGTGTTTTCCGGTCTTGGTAGTCAGAGAATTTATTATTTAACAACTTTATCTTCTCATGGAGGCGTGATTTATTAGTTGTCCATAGAGACGAGTTAGCTATTTCTTCAGGAGGGTGAGTTATCTGATTGATGTTTTGTTTTTTAGCAAAAAGTATTTTACTGTAATAGTCTAAAACTTTTTTTATCTCAGGATTTCTGTTAATAAGCGTACTATTTTTCGGTAACGATTTTATTTCTTCTTTTATTTTATTTGCAAGAGATCTTGCCTGTTCCCTAGACTTACAAAAGTCCGTTATTAATGTTAGACTAGTTGTCTCTGGTAAAAGGACCATATCATATATAGACAAAATTTCGGGGCTTTGGTTTTGGATAGAGGAATAGAGCGTATTTATGGATTTGGTCTCCTTATAATCTTGTATTAATGTAATTGTATATTCAAGGCTAGTTTTTGTTTTTATAAGGTGATCTACAGCGTTTCTATAGTTCTCTGCTGTTAGTGTTTCTTCTGTTTTTATCCAACCAATTTTTCTAAAGAATTGAAAATGCTCATGCAGCTCGAAGAAATTGATGCCGTGCTCGGTATACATCGACTCATAGATGTTCTCTTTGTTTATAACAAAGCTATTTTCTTCAAGCGTGTCTTCACAGGTCTTTATTAATGTGTCTAGTGCTCGTCTTGTTGGGACAGTTAATTTTAATGTAAAAAACATAAGTTCAGTCTACGCCTTCGAATACCTTTGTAGGGTATATTATGCCTGACAAATATTAAAATAATATTAAATCAATCAGATTTGATTAACATTTCATGAAACTTCTAACATAATCATTTTTCTAGAAAGCCAGTAGAAACAGTAGGTTGTAGGAATTGTGGCAATGTGCGCTGACTTTAGGCCAACTTATCCCGCAACATCTCATTCACCTGCTGCGGATTAGCTTTGCCTTTGCTGGCTTTCATCACTTGGCCGACGAAATAACCGAATAATTTGTCTTTCCCCGAGCGATACTGCTCAAGTTGTTTAGGGTTATCGGCAATAATGGTATCAATAATGTGTTCAATTTCACTGGTGTCGGTGATTTGCTTGAGACCGCGCTGGTTAATAATTTCATCGGCGCTGCCTTCTTCGCGCCACATCGCCTCAAAAACTTGCTTAGCAATATTATTAGAAATGGTTTTATCAGCAATGCGCATTAGCAATTCACCGAGTTGCTCGGCATTTACAGGGCTTTGTGTGATCGAGAAATTGGCTTTATTTAAGGCTGCGGCCAGATCGCCTGCAATCCAATTAGCAGCTATTTTAGCGCTTGCATCACCACAGGCCTTTAATGTCGCTTCAAAATAATGTGCTGTTTCAATTTGGTTGGAGAGCAGTTTAGCATCGTAATCCGTTAAACCGTATTCAGTTTTAAAACGCTGTTGTTTTTCTAATGGCAGCTCCGGTAGTGTTTTTCGAATGGACTCAATATAATGATCGTTAAGTTCAACAGGCAGCAAATCAGGGTCTGGAAAATAGCGGTAATCGTGAGCTTCTTCTTTACTGCGCATTGAACGCGTTAAATCTTTCCCGGCATCGTATTGGCGAGTTTCTTGAATAATGGTGCCGCCTTTTTCTAAGATTTCTTTTTGGCGATCGATTTCATATTCAATGGCACGTTCCACAAAACGAAACGAATTTACATTTTTAATTTCGGCACGAGTACCCAATTGAGTCTCGCCCCTAGGGCGAAGAGAAATATTAACGTCGCAACGAAATGAACCCTCTTGCATATTCGCATCGCTAATATCGAGATAACGCACTAAAGTATGCAAGGTTTTTAAGTAAGCCACAGCTTCTTTGGCTGAGCGCAATTCAGGTTCAGACACAATTTCAAGTAGCGGCGTTCCTGCTCGATTTAAATCGAGACAGGTTAAACCGTGGGCTTCTTCATGCAGTGATTTACCGGCATCTTCTTCTAAATGAGCGCGGGTGATGGCAATGCGTTTTTCACTGCCATCATCGAGTTGGATTTGCAGATAACCTTTGCCCACTATCGGCAGCTCATACTGACTGATTTGATAGCCTTTAGGTAAATCAGGATAAAAATAATTTTTACGGGCGAAAACGGAATGATGGGCGATTTCACCATGAACGCTTAACCCAAAACGCACGGCTTTAACAAGCACTTCCTCATTCAATACAGGCAATACCCCTGGCAAACCTAAGTCGATTGCACAGGCTTGCGTGTTAGGCTCTGCTCCGTAGGCACAGGCAGCTCCCGAGAAAATTTTTGACTTGGTGGAAAGTTGTGTGTGGACTTCTAAACCAATAACTGTTTCCCAATCCATTCTATGTTACCTCTATACAAAATCTGCTGGAGTTTGTTGATGCCAATCGGTGACCTTTTGATATTGATGTGCCACATTTAAAATCTTAGCTTCTTCAAATAAATTACCAATCAATTGAGCGCCGATGGGTAAGCCGTTATGCATTCCGGCTGGCATCGACAGTGCCGGAAGACCGGCTAAATTGGCGGCGATGGTGAAAATGTCGGATAAATACATGGCAAGCGGGTCAGTGAGTTTTTCACCTAATTTAAAAGCAGTGCTCGGTGTTGTCGGTGCTAAAATCACATCGACATATTCAAACGCCGTTAAAAAATCATCACGAATGAGTCGCCGTACTTTTTGTGCTTTTAAATAAAAGGCATCGTAGTAGCCCGATGATAATACATGAGTACCAATCATGATTCGCCGTTTGACTTCTTTGCCAAAACTTTCACTGCGCGATCGCTTATAAAGATCTTCTAAATCCTTCGGATTCTCGCAGCGGTAGCCATAACGCACACCATCATAGCGAGCGAGATTAGAAGAACATTCAGCAGGAGCTAACACATAATAGACTGATGTCGCCAAATGAGTATGGGGTAAGCGGATTTTAACAACGTGTGCGCCTTGTTTTTCTGAAGTTTTAATGACCGTTTCAACGGCTTTTTGGATATGAGAATCTAAGCCGTTACCAAAATACTCTTCAGGCAAGCCGATTTTTAACCCTTCAACAGAATTATTGAGAGTGGCTGTGTAATCGGGCACTGGCTGATTAATACTCGTTGAATCTTTAGGGTCATGACCTGCCATGACATTGAGTACCATTGCGGCATCTTCTGCCGTTTTTGTGAGTGGTCCGCCTTGGTCTAAGCTTGAAGCGAACGCAATCATGCCATAACGAGAGACACGGCCATAAGTGGGCTTTAGGCCGGTAATGCCGCATAAGGCTGCGGGCTGTCGAATAGAACCGCCCGTGTCGGTGCCAGTAGCACAAGGTGCTAGACGAGCAGCGACTGCGGCAGCCGAACCTCCGGATGAGCCACCGGGAATTCTACTGACATTCCAGGGATTATTGACCGCGCCGTAATAACTGTTTTCATTAGATGAGCCCATCGCGAATTCATCCATATTAGTTTTACCTAATAATACGGTACCCGCTCGTTTAAAGTGTTCAACCACGGTGGCGTCGTATGGCGCAATAAAATTATCGAGCATTTTTGATCCGCAACTTGTTTTTATGCCCAGTGTGCAGAAAATATCTTTATGGGCGATGGGAATGCCCGTCATTGGGCCAGCTTGGCCTTTTGCGAGTTTTTCATCAGCACGAGCGGCATCACTAATGGCGTGCTCTTCTATAACACTGATAAAACTATTGAGTGTTGGGTCTAGTGTTTTAATTCGGTTGATAAAATGTTGGGTGAGTTCCACACTGGATATTTTTTTAGTGTGTAGTGCTTCGCTGAGTTGGGCTATTGTTTTTTGGTGCATAAGACTATTCTCGGTTATTCCGTTTCAATCACTTTCGGGACCACATATAAACCATCGATGGTTTGCGGAGCATTTTTGAGAAAGAGCTCGCGCTGATTGGTTTCTGTAATAGCATCAGGTCGAAGCGGCTGCTTTTGGTCAAAGGGGTGTGATAGCGGGAGGATGTCTTGGGTATTTTCTTGGTCCATCTCAGCGACTAAGTTTAATATGTTTTCCATATCGCGAGCGAGTTCTGTCGTGCCTTGCTCTGATAGCGCCAAACGTGCTAAGTGCGCGATTTTACTAACTTCTTCGGGGGTCATCGTTCTATTCCATTCTTTATCTTTGAACGAGACATTATAACTAAAATTTATTGCTTTAGAAATAGGGGGGGGTCATTTGCCTTGATTGCTCTGTCTAAAACGAGTTCTTGTAAAAAAAGGGGTATAGCAAAAATAATTATTTAAATTCAATAAGTTATATTTCACGCTGCTCAGCAGGATATTTGACATTAGCTTGAATTTTGGTTAAAATGTTGTCTGTTTTAAATCAAGATAGACGAGGTCAATAATGAAAAAACTTATCGCTAAAGCAGCTATTGCTGTGGGTATTGCTGCTATGCTTGCAGCTACGGGAGCCGTGGCTAAGCCTAATACGAATTATCCATCTAACCAGTTTAGTATTTCGAATTATGCTGGTAACCTCTATTATGTGCCGTTATATACACCTAGAAGTGTAGATCAATTTCCAAAAGATATGCCGATGAGAGGTGATAGTCATTATGGCCTTTCTTACAATGTGAAGGTGGGTCCTATTTCGGTTGGCAGTAGAGATGTCATCAGGCTTGAGGATACTAATCCTAAGACAACGGGAGATTGTACTCTAGTTTTTACCGAGTCTAGCTCTGGCATTTACACTGTAAACGCTTCTGGTGCTGGTTCAATTACTTGTATTGCTTATGGCAATTATGTCATTTATATTAGATATAGAGATAATCAGACTGCCTCTAAATCTTAAAAACTCATTGATTAGCAAATGTAAATACCTCCGAAGCCTAATGCTCGGAGGTATTTTTTTGTTTACTCACAAACCACCATTGAACCTCGACTCCAGCGCAAAATTCAGTTAAAGTAGCGGCTTAATTCCTGTCGATTAAGGCAGCGCATTCACATGACAAGGCAAGAGAAGGCTCATGTTCAAAACAATTCGTGGTTGGTTTTCCAACGATATTTCAATTGACTTAGGTACGGCGAATACACTGATTTACGTCAGTGAAAAAGGCATTGTGTTAGACGAGCCTTCCGTTGTGGCGATACGTCGTGATCAGTTTTCTGCACAAAGCAGTGTGGTGGCAGTGGGTTCTGATGCGAAACTAATGTTGGGTCGCACCCCGGGCAATATCCACGCGACCCGTCCTTTAAAGGATGGGGTCATCGCCGATTTTCATGTCACTGAAAAAATGCTGCAGCATTTTATCCATAAAGTGCATGAGACTAAAGTCTTTCGACCAAGCCCAAGGGTGTTGGTGTGTGTGCCTTGTGGCTCCACTCAAGTTGAGCGGCGTGCGATTAAAGAATCTGCACTGGGAGCGGGTGCAAGAGAAGTATTTCTGATGGAAGAGCCGATGGCAGCAGCGATGGGAGCAGGATTACCGGTTGAAGAGGCCAGCGGTTCAATGGTGGTTGATGTCGGCGGTGGTACCACAGAAGTGGCGATTATTTCACTCAATGGCATCGTTTATGCCGAATCCGTGCGCATTGGTGGCGATCGTTTTGATGAAGCGATTATTAATTACGTCAGGCGCAACTATGGGACTCTAATTGGTGAGACCACGGCTGAGCGCATTAAGCAAGATATTGGAACCGCTTTTCCTAGAAATGAAGTCCAGGAAATCGAAGTGCGGGGCCGTAATCTTGCAGAAGGTGTGCCAAGAAGCTTCACATTAAACAGCAACGAGATTTTAGAAGCGATGCAAGAACCGTTATCTGGAATTGTGGGTGCCGTAAGGGCCGCACTAGAGCAGGCACCGCCAGAGCTTGCTGCCGATATTGCCGAGCGTGGTATGGTATTAACCGGTGGAGGCGCTCTATTGCGTGACTTGGATCGCCTATTAATGGAAGAAACTGGGTTGCCCGTAGTTGTGGCAGAAGATCCTCTAACTTGTGTCGCGCGAGGTGGTGGTCGTGCCTTGGATATGATGCGGGTTATTGGCACTGAATTTTTATCAAGAGACTGATTCCATATAAGAGGGACAGCTCATTAAAACAATTTTTAAAAGTGGTCCAGTCCCAGGGATTAAAGTTGTTTTATTAATCTTGCTGGCTATTCTATTGATGATATTTGATCATCGTAATCACGAGTTTCATCTTTTTCGTAACAAACTTGCGGTCGTTGCAGCACCTATTCAATTCGTAGTGAATGCCCCGATTAAAGCGGTGCATTGGTTGAGTATGAGTGTTGCTTCCAAAAATCATCTGCTGGAACAAAATGCAAAATTGCGTGCGCATGAATTATTGTTGCAATCTAAATTACAAAAATTATTGGTGTTAGAGCGCGAGAATGTGCAATTACGCCAATTGTTAAAATCAACATCACAATTAGGCGGGCGTGTTAAGGTTTCTCAATTATTGGCAGTCGATTTAGATCCATCACTTCGACAAATTGTGATTGATAGAGGGTTAAGTGATGGTGTTTATGTAGGCCAACCGGTGTTAGATGCTTATGGGATAATGGGGCAGGTGATTGATGTGGGTGTGTTGACGAGCAAGGTGTTGTTGATTACAGATCGCCATTTTGCGATTCCAGTTAAAGACCATCGTAATGGTATCCGAGCGATAGCCATAGGATTAGGTCAATCAGGAGAATTGGCGTTAATTAACGTGCCGGATACTACGGATGTAAAAAAAGGTGATTTGTTTGTATCATCCGGTTTGGGTTTGCGTTTTCCAGTAGGCTATCCTGTGGGTGTGGTTTCAAAATTACAACGGTTGCCAGGGCGGCGATTTGCCACCATTATATTAATTCCATCTGCTCATCTTAATCAGACGCAGCAAGTGTTATTAGCCTGGCCAAATCACGCTGCTTTAACAAAAGCAGTACAAAAAGAATTAGCGAAGAAAGTATCTGGAGTTAAAAAATGAGGAAATCATTGTGGGGCCGAATATTCTAAAAGATTATGTGGTTATTGTAATTACCATATTAATTGCGATGATTCTAGCGATTTTACCACTTCCGCATTGGGCGTTGTGGGCACGTCCTGATTGGATTTTAATTACATTGTTGTTTTGGATTATGGTCATACCCCAGCGAGTGAACATTGGTATTGTGTGGTGTGTAGGGTTATTTTCAGATTTGTTAACGGGAACATTGTTGGGGCAACATGCTTTGGTTTATTCGCTGATTGCTTATTTGGTGATAAGGTTTATTCCACAATTGCGTAATTTTCCACTATGGCAGCAAACTTTGCTTATCGCAACTTTGGTGATGCTCAGTTTAGCCCTGCAACTTTGGATCAGAAGTTTGGCGGGTTCATCACCAGGTTCTTGGGCTTATTGGTTGTCGGCATTCACCAGCGCGATAATATGGCCTTGGATTTACTTATTATTAAGAGAGTGTCGGCTGAGATTTGGCCTGACCAATTAGTTCATGAAAGGATATAATTTTAAAAGGCTGGCATGCAAATGCGGCGTGCGCTTGCTGACTTTAATGGCCTTTGCAATTATTATATTTGCATTGTTGCTGAGCATTGCACGGGCGATTACACCCATGCTGGACCATCAGCGGGTGTTTTTCGAGCAATGGGCCAGTAAAATTTTACATCAACCCGTGCATATTGGTCATATTAGAGCAAGGTGGCATGGCTTTGAGCCAGAGTTACAATTTGACCGCGTCGTGATTCAAAAACCGCAACAACAAGACGCTTTTATCCGAATAAAACATTTGGCTGTTGGAATTAATGTTGTGCAAAGTCTTTGGCAACGGAAATTATTGCCAGGGCGATTAGCGATTTCTGGCGCTAAACTCGCTCTCTCTGAAGATAAAACAGGGCAATTAATACTAAAAGGTGTTGTTAACGATAAGACCCAAAAAAGCAGTTCACAAACATTGCCATTTAAGGATACATTACTGTGGTTGCTCACTCAGGCTGATTTATCCATCGAACACGTCGATATCACGTGGCGTAATGCGAGTGGCACAGTGCTTCCTATTGAAAATTTGCGATTGAAAGTGACGAATAACGTTCATATGCATCAAATTGCTGGGATTATGAAGCTTGCACAAAAAATTCCAACTCAAATACGTTTCATTATCAATCTCCAAGACTTGGATTTAGCGCGCAAACAATTTAGTGCACAGTTATACCTGCAGGCAAAAGACTTAGTGTTCAGCCAATGGTTTCAGACGAGTGTGGTGCAGCGATTAATGCCTCACATACGCGTCAATCGTGGGCGAGGAGATTTGCAGCTATGGGCTAATTGGCAGCAGGGTCAGCTCGATACTATTCAGGGTTTTCTGCGAGCTCGTCAAATTAAATTATCGAAGTTTAGTGCTTCTACAAAGCACCCTGCTAAAAAAATATTAATTAATCAATTGGCAGGGCACATCGCATGGCAGCGAATGAAACAGGGTTGGCGTATTAAAGCTGATAACCTGCATTTAAAAGTGAATGGCATTACATGGCCACAAAATAGATTGGGTTATCGAGTGACTTATCCTGTGAATGGACAGCCAGCGCAGCATGTGTTGAGCATTGATTATTTACGTTTACAAGATTTCCAACAATTAGCAAAAAGCATTGGTTATTGGCCGAAATCGTGGGGAGCGCTGTATCAACACTTAAAACCACGAGGTGATGTGAGTAATATTTTAATACAATACAGTACCCAAAATAATATGAGTTTATCAGCACATATTAATGAATTTGGATTAACGAGTTGGAATAAATATCCGGGTGTGAAGGGGTTGAGTGGTTATTTGTTCTTGTCTTCAGAAGGAGGCATGGTCCAAATTAATTCCAAATGGTTGAAACTGAACTTACCGAAATGGTATCGAAAACCATTAACATTTTCAGCGATGAAGGCTTTTATTCGTTGGCATCAACATAACTCGGGGCTCGACATAAAAGCATTGAATGTCCAATTTAATAATCAAGATATACAAGCTCGTGCGAAATTAAATATATTTTTGCCAAAACTTGCGCCGCCCAAGCTTAATTTAATAGGTCATTTCAATATCAAGCACATTGGCCGACTAAAATGGTATCTTCCTGAACGTATATTATCTAAGCAATTGGTTTCCTGGATAAACCAAGCTTTTCTGGGTGGTCAAATTAAACAAGGTATTGTTGTTTTTAATGGGTCTGTTGATGATTTTCCCTTTGCAAAACACCAAGGGCATTTTGCAATGAATGCCCTTGTGAACAATGTGACTTTAAATTATGCGCCGCAATGGCCTGCAATTTCCGAAGTGTATGGGCGAATTAATATGGTCGATAAAACCATGCAGATTCATGCCAACAAAGGCAACATTATGGGCGCTCGTTTGAAACAGGTGGCTGTGGTGATTCCCGATTTGCGAACCCCGGTATTATTTGTTAATGGCGAAGTTAATTCTAATTTAGCGAAGGGATTGGAATTTCTACGTCATAGTCCATTGGCTATAGCCGCTCATCTATCCAATTTTAAAACAACGGGTAGTATGCAGCTTAATTTAAAATTAACAGTGCCGCTTAGTGCGGATGAGGTTAACGTAGACAGTGTGGGTAGTATTGCTTTTCAAAATGCCGAAATGGATTTAAAACCATGGCATGTCAAGCTCGATCATTTAAAGGGTAGATTAAAATTTAATAATGCTAAATTAAGCGCAGATCATATAACGGCTTCGCTGTATGGGGAACCCGCTCAAATTAGTGTTGCGACGATTAAAAAGCCGAAACAATCACGCATCATTCAAGTGATGATCGGCGGCCAATTTCGCGTTGCAGATTTGCAACGACAATTTCATTTTCCACTAACAGACTATTTTAGTGGCACAAGCGACTATCGCGCCGTACTTAAATTGCATGATGCAAAATCTTCTCTGGCGAATCATTTTGATTTATCAACGGATCTTTATGGCATTAGCACTCACAACATTCCGCCGCCTTTTGCAAAAACTCAAGGAGAGCGCCGATTATTAAAGCTACACATGATAATCAATAAAAATGCACCATTACAGCTGAAATTAAAATATGGCAAAACGGCTAGTGCGGCATTTTCTTTTAAAGATACACCACAAGGGTTAAATTTTGAAAGTGGGGAGTTGCGCCTGGGCGATACTCGAGCGCGATTTCAACACGTACCAGGGCTCATCATCGATGGCGCACTTAAAAAAGTCGAATGGGTGAAGTGGAAAGCGTTAATTAAGCAGGTGTTGCAAAGTAATCACAAGGCTAAACAGCCCTCATTGAGTGTGCCCCTACATTATGTCGCTTTGAAAATTGCAGCGTTTCAAGCATTTAACCAGTCGCTTCATAACGTTTATGTCAAATTAACACAGCACAAGCATCATTGGATAGTTCAGCTGAAAAGCACTAACATTGCTGGAAGGCTGGTTATTCCTCGAGAACCAGGAAAAACTTGGCGAGGTCAATTTCAACGATTGTACTTGCAAAAATTCAAATTAAGCACCAAAGCGAATCATAAACCGACTCATTTTGATTCGAGGCTGATTCCGTCACTCAATATACAGAGCAAAGATTTTCGTTATTCAAAAGTGGATTATGGTAAACTTAAATTGGTGACTCAGCAAACACGCTTGGGGTTAAATGTCACACAATTAAAAACACATTCACCGCTACTTGTTTTATCGTTGTCCGGTTATTGGCATCAAATACATAAAGAGCAATGGACTAAAATGCAAGGGTATTTTCAAACGACAAACTTAAGCAAGCTTTTGAGTCAAATGGGAGTTCCCAAATTATTGAAAGGAGGCCGAGGCAGTGTGGCCGTTTCATTGGAATGGTTGGGGGCTCCTTATGAAATCGCTGCGAAAAAATTAGAAGGTCGTGTTAAAATGGCATTTTATGATGGTCGTGTTATCCATATTAAGAATAGCGCGGAATCAAAATTAGGGTTGGGGCGGTTGATTAATATCTTGAGTTTACAGTCCATAGCGAAACGACTGACATTAGATTTTAGTGACTTTTCAAAGAAAGGTTTTGAGTTTAATACCTTAAAAGGTGACTTTATGCTAGACCACGGCAATGCCATAACCCGTGACACAACGATGGATGGCCCGGTTGCTAAAGTGCAAATAAAAGGCCGAATTGGTTTTGCTAAAAAAGATTATGATTTGACTTTAGATGTAGCGCCTTACATCACCTCAAGCATCCCCCTTATCGTTGGTATTGCCGGTGGGCCTGTGGCAGGGGTATTAACTTGGATCGTGAATAAATTATTAAGCCCTGAAATTGGAAAAGCTTTCGGTTTTTCATTTAAGGTAATGGGTTCTTGGGATCACCCTAAGATTAAAATGTTAAATCAACATCACTTAGTGCTACCGCAACCCAAAGCGACTAGGACTTATATTAGGAATCAATCATGACTTCAATGATCGAACAAGCGAGTGCGTTATTACTATCGCCCAGTGATTGTGGTGTAGCTGAACTTGAAAAAACATTAAGTCAGGCGATGTTTAATAGCGTCGACTACGCTGATATTTATTTGCAATCAAGTTGTTCAGAAGATTGGTTTCTTGAAGAAGGCATTGTTAAAGAAGGGAGTTATAGCGTTAATCGAGGATTTGGTGTGCGTGTTGTATCGGGTGAGAAAACAGGTTATGCCTATGCGGATGAAATTTCTAAAGCCGCATTATCTAAAGCGGTGACCTCTGCAAGCAGTATTGTTCGCAGCAGCAAAAATGCAACGGTTAAAGTCACTCAATCCCCCTTTGAAGCGAATATTTATCCTGCTATTAATCCACTCCTCTCACTGAGTGCGGATGAGAAAGTAGCATTGTTAAAAGATATTGATAAAAAAGCGCGTGAGCAGGATAGTCGTATTAGTGATGTAGAAGTCCATCTTTCATCTACCTATGATGCGGTTTTAATTATGAATAGCCAGGGTTTATTAACAGCGGACATTCGTCCTCTGGTTGAACTCACAGTGCGGGTGGTTGTTCTGCAAGATGATCAGCGGGAGCAAGCCATGGCCGGTGGGGGTGGTCGTTATGATCTTAAAGAATTAATTCAACCGGATCGTATCCAATCCTATATTGATAAAGCGATAAGACAAGCGCTTTTGAATCTAGAGGCACAACCTGCACCAGCAGGAGTAATGCCTGTTGTTTTAGGGCCTGGGTGGCCCGGCGTTTTATTACATGAAGCGGTTGGCCACGGTCTAGAAGGTGATTTTAATCGCAAGCAAACGTCGGCTTTTACCGATAAATTGGGTGAGCGAGTCGCATCAGATTTATGTACTATTGTCGATGATGCCACCTTGCCCAATCGACGAGGCTCTATTCGAATTGATGGTGAAGGCACGCCAGGTCAAAATACTGTTTTGATTGAAAACGGCATTCTTAAAAATTATATGCAAGATTGGCACAATGCACATTTAATGGGAAGCAATTCCACGGGTAATGGTCGGCGTGAATCTTATGCCCATTTACCGGTGCCTCGAATGACAAATACTTATATGCTAGCCGGTAAGACTCATCCCGATGAAATTATTGCTTCAGTGGATCATGGTCTTTATGCGCTCGATTTTTCAGGTGGTGAGGTGGATATTACTTCAGGTAAGTTTGTATTTACGGCCAGTGAAGCCTACCTTATCAAAAAGGGTAAAATAATGCATCCTGTTAGAGGTGCAGCATTAATTGGCAACGGACCTGACATTTTAACGAAAGTCACCATGGTGGGAAATGATTTAAAGTTAGATCCCGGCATTGGCACTTGCGGCAAAGCTGGTCAAAGTGTACCTGTAGGCGTGGGCCAACCTAGCGTTAAAATAGAGGCTATGACGGTGGGTGGTGTGAAGTAAGTCAGGCTTTGTTGCCTAACCCTCCGTCCGATTGTGTTCTTCAAAATTCAGACGTAACGATAGTTTGCCGCCATTCCTAGCCGCGTCGTTAAAAATGTAACCCTGTTCTCACTGGAAATGAATCACACCCGAATTTTGACAGCTAACCATGCTATGTGTTTAAATAATGACCAATTACTGGATATTCTTTATCATAATTCAGAAAACCCTGGGGCTAAATAGATGAGTAGATTATTAGAGATTAAAAAAGAAATTATACAGGCATGTAAGGAAAAAATAGTAAGCAGTGGCTATTACAACTTTAAAAGGCTTGCAGCAGTGAAGAATATGCCCAGGTTTTTTCAAATGTTTGCGGATTATATGGATAATAGTGTATTCGACAAATTATCAGCACAAGATAAAAATGATTTACTAAGTATATTTATCAAAGGCCTATCAAATGCTATAAATTTATCTCACCACGACACGACTATTTTTAAGAAGTTTTATCAGTATCTTGAGAATAAACCACTAGGATCCTGGAGTGAGGCGTTCATTGATGCTGCACTAGGATGGATTTCTTCAGAATCCGAAGACGGTAACTATTTTTATATTGATAAAGAATACATGTTACTCCGAGCCAAATGTGATCAATATGCTAAAGCATCATTGCCTGAGAAAAAAAAGGATTTTCTAGAGAATATTGAAGTGATTTTGACTGAGTTTAGAGCCAAAAGTTACCCTAAATTTCATCATGAAATTCCAGTGGGTTTTCTTAGACGAGTATATCTTTTTGAGGATGAGTCTTTAACAAAACTGTTTTCTAGGTATTTACCGATACCACGAATCGATTACTTTGAGGAGAACACAGCACCTCTATTTATTTCCAATAGGGAAAAACAAATTAATGGATCAATAAGAAGTTTTATTAGTAGAAATAACAAGGAAGATTTCCCAACATTGGAAAAGAAAGTAGCTCAAATACAACGATTTTATAGGGCAAAGAAAAGACAAAGAACAGAACTGCTTCGTATTCCTGAAAGATTCCCCGGAAAATTTAAAACAGATGAAATTAAAGATCTAATCCCCACCTCTAGTACACCTTATTTTCCTCAAGGGTGCTCAGAGAGCCTTGCACGTAGAATATTTAATATGACATGGAAAATTAAATTTATTGATGAGATCCGCCATGAGACACGATCAAGTGCGCTTAAGAGTATTTTTGATTCTGGTTTATATGGCCACGATACATTGCTTCAGTTGTTAATAAATTTTGAGGGTGCAACATTACATTCATGTGATGTTGAAGATGGTGATGGCAATGTTATTTGTTTCACCGCTGGACATGGGTTAGTAGATCCTGACGCTTATAGTAATATAGAACTAATATTTGACTTTGATGAGCTTAATTTTGGGCCTAACAAGTCATTACATTGTGCTTTTTTTAAGCAACAGGATTTTGGTTTTTGTCATAATGCTGTTCGAGACGTTAATGTCGGTGAAGGTGGGAGGATATCGTTCAGCCATACGCGCTCTACAAAATGTAGTACACGTGGATATACATATTTACACCTTGCGTATCAAAGTAGAGAGACGCACAAAAAAATCCGTAAATTTGATGTGTATAGCGGGCTTCCAAATATAGAGCTTATTTCATATGACATTAACCACATAGATCAAGTGTTGATTCTAAACTTCTTTAAATTTCTTGATAAGCTGCATCCGAAAACTGATCATTGTGGTCATGCCTCTGTCTCTCCTGTTATTTCAAAAATTTATAGTGATATTGACAAGATGGGCGATGAAGAATTAAGGAACTTCTTAAGAGATGTTGGCTTAAAATTATCTGATACGATGGAATTTAATTTCTATGGAGCACAAAAAATTGATTTTGATGCGCTCAGTAAGATAAAAACAAAGGGTGCTGATAGTTATTGTTTAAACATGCAAGAGTTCATTCATGAATTACAAGATGGGAAATTAGATATTTTCATGCGTGCTAAAGAAAAAATTCCAACTGCATTTGAAAGTTATAGGTTTTTGGACTTTTTGGCAACAAAGACGAATGATAATACAGTGTTATCTGAGCTTTCTAAACTTCGTGTTCTTTGTGAAGCGCCCGAATGGTATCCCAATGAAGCATCTTTAGGAGCTGTTACTAGGGGTTCTATGGAAGGATCTCCAAGACTGTCCAGTTTTTAACTTCCCTTTGTGGTGTTCGCAATCTAAGTCAAGCTGCTATTAGTGGTGGATTCTAAACCGATTAAGGGAATATTATTTTCAAAAAGAGAAGGAACAACTGTGATCTAAATTCAGGTATTGCACAAGATATGAGCACAACTCATTGTTTAAATAACAACTTCTTGTGAAATTCAGCTTGACAGTGAATTAAGCTAGTTGGTATAAAGTCACAGTCAGGGATAGATGGGCCTCCATGTAGAGCCTTCTTAAGCTACAACGACCAAACCAGTGAGAGGGGAATAATGAATAAGCAAGATTTAATCAATAAAATGGCAGAAGATGCTGATATTTCAAATGCTGCTGCTGGAAAAGCGCTCGATGCGTTTACTGATGCAGTGACTGACATCTTAGGAAAAGGTGAGAAAGTTGAATTAGTGGGCTTTGGTAGTTTTCAAGTCGTTGCAAGAGCAGCCCGCGCTGGACGTAACCCACGGACAGGCGAAACGATCCAAATAAAAGCGGCTAACGTGCCTAAATTCAAGCCGGGCAAGAAGCTCAAAGACGCCGTTAATCAAGGCAATTAGTATTGCTATAAGGCTTTAATTGTTATATCTTTGATGCCCCGGTTTATACCGGGGTATTTTTTTGGGTGCTTAGCTCAGCTGGGAGAGCGTCGCCCTTACAAGGCGAATGTCGGGGGTTCGATCCCCTCAGCACCCATTCAGTGCAGGCAATCAGTTAGCCCATTATATAAGGAGTGGTAGTTCAGTTGGTTAGAATACCGGCCTGTCACGCCGGGGGTCGCGGGTTCGAGTCCCGTCCACTCCGCCAATTAAATCTTTCCCACCAATCAAATTCTTGGATCCTGCTGAACGTTTAGAGGGTGGGGCCTTTTTCCGCGCAATGGCTCGTCGGACTCCGTCCTCCTGTGCTTGAGTTGCGCTACAAAAGGCCCCGCCCTCTAAACGTTCAGCAGGATCCAAGAATTTGAAAGAATCTCGCCATTTGAATTGGCATCCTATACAATTGATATTTTAAAGAATACAAATCTAATAATTGAATAAACTTACTATTTGGGCATCAGGTCCTTTCGTAGCGCAACTCAAGCGCAGGAGGACGGAGTCCGACGAGCCATTGTGCGGAGGAAGGCCCTGACGCCCAAATAGTAAGTTTATTCAATTATTTCAACAAAAGAGAGAAGATAGATGCTGCAGAAAATCAGGGATCACATTCAAGGGTGGATAGCGGGTACGATTATTGCGATATTGGCCGTTGCCTTTTTTGCTTGGGGAATTCAATATTACATTACTCAGGGGACGGGTAAGGGCAGAGCGGTTGCCAAAGTGAATGGCCGGAAAATCACTGAGAAAGATTTAGAAACACTCTATGCTCGCATAGCGCGCCAACAGCAACGTGCGACGGGGAGTGGCACTCTCAGCTCTGAGATGCAAAAGCAGCTTAAACAATATGCCCTGCAAAATTTGATTTCAAAAACAGCTTTAATTCAAGACGCCGATGATGCTGGTTTTCGCGTTAGTCTTGGAGAAGTGCAGCAATTGATTGCATCCGATCCAACTTTTCAAGTCAAAGGCCACTTTTCCAAGCAGCGATTGATGCAAATTGTTTATGCGAGTAATTTAACGACGCAACAATTTTTTAAAGACTTGCAGTCATCTCTTGTGATTAATCAAGTGCAAGCGGGTATTCGTGCGAGCGCATTTGCAACGCCAAAAGAGCTGAAGCATGCGTATCAGCTGTTAAAACAGACTCGCCAGATTGGTTATTTTATTTTGCCTATTTCTCGATTTAGTAAAGAAGCGGTGGTGAGTGAAAAAGATACCAAAAATTATTATAGTCAACATGCTCATCAGTTTATGACTCCCGAAAAAGTTAAAGTCAGTTATATTATCCTTTCGCCAAAAGATATCAAACAAAGTGTCACAGTCAGTGAAGCAGACATGCGCCAGTTCTATCAAGGTAATGTCACCAATTTCACTTTGCCTTTGCGTTGGAAAATTCAACAATGGCAGCTTAATGTTGCTGCTGATGCTTCTAGCGAACAAATTAAAAAGGCGCAACAAGACATTCAGCAAGTCGCGGCCCAACTTAAACAGGGTAAGAGCACTGAATCAATAACTAAAAAGTTTGCAGATGTGAAAACGAAAACTCATTGGGTTACTCGAAATAAACTTGCAGGTGAATTGGCATCTTTGGTGCCTGCGCTTACCATTAATCAAATCTCTTTGCCTGTTAAAACAAGCAAGGGATATGAGGTTGTCCGTTTGTTAGCAAAGCAAAAAAGCAAACAGCGTAGTTTTGATAGTGTGAAGGCAGGCATTAAAAAAACGTTATTGCAGAAAAAAACTGAACAGATCATTACAAAACAAGGTGAGCAGTTGGCGAGTTTGACGTATACCAATCCGACGAATTTGACTGATGCAGCCAAGGTTCTAAAGCTGAAAATAAAAAGCAGCGATTGGATGACTCGGCAAGGTGATAAGACAGGGTTATTTTCAAACGCCAATGTTTTGGCCGTGATTTTTAGCAAAAACGTGTTAGAGCAAGGTAACAATAGTAATCCAATTTCGTTAAAAAATGGTGATGTGATTGTAGTGCGTGTCAGCGACCGTAAGAGAAGTCAGCGTCTTGCGTTTGATAAAGTTAAAGAAAAAATAAAGCAAACTTTGATCAAGCAGATAGCAGAGCGCAAAGCGGGTGTGAGCGCTTATCGTATTCAATCCTCTTTAGCAAAAGGAACGAATGTAGATGATATTGCCCAGAAGAATAATATAAAATGGCTGACTAAAACAGTAAAAAGCCCAACGGATAAAACATTACCTAAAGCGATTGTTGCCGCGGCTTATGGTTTGATGTTGTCAAAAACGGAACCTTCTAAGAGCACTACAAGTGTGTTATTAAATAACAATCAATATGCCATTATTAAGTTAAAAGCGATTAATAAAGGTGATTTCAGTAAATCGACAACAAAGCAACGGTTAGGTATTTCTGGACAATTAACAAACTATTTAGGCACTCTAGCTTATCAATTTTATGTTAAAAGCGTTATGAGTCGTGCAAAGATTAAAATTGAGAAGCAGTAGTCTTGCGTCATTATTGAGCACGGTGTAATTTTTTTAAAAAAAATCATTTTAGGGCTTTTATTATTTTTTTGTTGTGGTACTATTCCAACCCCGACTTGCGAAAAACATTATGACTGATTCGGGAAATAACTAACAATTTTGCACATTAATTTCTGTGTGAGAATTCTCTGGGTGATACGTAAGCATTTGCCTATAATCTCGCGCAGACATTTCGCTTATTTTAAGATCATTTTTTGTACAATTTTATTATAATCCATTGAAATATATGGGATATTGATAGCAAGTTCATTTTCCGCTTTATGTTTTGTCTGTAAGTTCCACTTAGGGCCAGTTGTCCAGTGGAGCCGTTGTGATATCTTAATAGTCCCCTTAGTGGGGTATGAGTGTTTAAAGCAAGCGACTGACAAGGAAGTCGGCATCATTTCAGAGGACATGATGTAGGTAAGGGAAACCTGAGCTTCTTTATCATTTCATAACCTTAAGTTCCTACGGTGTTAGGACTTTGGGTGTAGGTAGTCTAAGGTCTGTTTAAGCATGGATGCTGTAAGTGGGCAAGGAAGCCCGCTCAGACCTCAAATTCTGAGTTGTTGAAGTGAAAGGGTCGCATGATGCGATCCTTTTTTGTTTCCAATTCAACTCATCGAATATTTCTGGATTTATAAAAAAAAACTCGCTAGAATTCCTTACAAATTCATTGGCATAAAGGCTATCATGCGTCAACCTTTTGTAGCAGGTAATTGGAAAATGAACGGCTCTCACAACAGTATCAAGAGACTGTTGGAAGGCATCAAAGCGCAAGCTCAAGATGTTGGTGAAACAGAGATCGCCGTTTTCCCACCGTTTGTTTATCTTCTGCAATGTAAAACAGCACTCGAAGGTAGTTCAGTGGCATGGGGGGCGCAAGATGTCAGTGCTGAAAATAATGGCGCATACACGGGTGAGGTGTCGGCATCGATGCTAGTTGATTTTGCATGTCGCTATGTCATCGTCGGTCATTCTGAGAGACGCATGCTTTATGGAGAGGATAATAAACAGGTTGCAGCGAAATTTCGAGCGGCAATTCATGTTGGTTTGCGGCCCATATTATGTGTTGGTGAAACATTAAATGAACGTGAAGCAGGTAAAACTTTAACGATAATCGAAGAACAACTTGCAGCGGTGCTCACTTTGAATGATAATTTGTTTGCGTGCAGTGATGCCGTTATCGCCTACGAACCCATATGGGCAATTGGCACGGGCCGAACTGCAACGCCAGAGCAAGCACAGGAAGTTCATGCGGCCATACGAAAACAGTTAGCAGCGGTTAATCCAGACTTAGCCGAAAAACTGAGAATTTTATATGGGGGCAGTGTTAAGCCGGCTAATGCCAGTGCATTAATGGCCATGCCTGACATCGATGGGGCATTGGTGGGTGGGGCATCATTAGATGCAAAACAATTTATAGAGATAGGTCAATTATGCAACCTTTAATTTTAGTGATACATGTTTTGGCGGCGATTGCCATTATAAGTTTGGTGTTATTGCAACACGGCAAAGGGGCAGATGTTGGTGCATCCTTTGGAAGTGGTTCAGCGCAAACCATGTTTGGTAGCGCAGGTTCATTACCTTTTTTATTGAAATTAACGGCAATATTAGCTGCAGTCTTTTTTGCAACAAGCTTAATTCTAGGTCGTATTGCAGCATTGGATCAAAAGCAAGCTAACGGTATTCAGATCCAACGTTCATCGATTACAGCACCCGCTCCTGCGGGGCAGTCTCCGCAATCGTCGACAACGAAGTCACAAAAATAGATGTGCGCCGAAGTGGTGGAACTGGTAGACACGCAGTCTTGAGGGGGCTGTGGCGCAAGTCGTGTCGGTTCGAGTCCGACCTTCGGCATATCACTGTGTATAACGAAAAGGTTGAGTAACGGATGTTAGCAAATTACTTTCCTATTTTAGTGTTTATTGGCATCGGAATTTTCATTGGAGTCGCAGCACTGTCGATGGGTGCTATGTTTGGCCCGAGAAAACCAGACAAAGCGAAGCTCTCTCAATATGAGTGTGGTTTTGATTCATTTGAAGATGCTAGGCTACCGTTTGATGTGCGCTTTTATCTGGTTGCGATTTTGTTTATTATTTTCGATTTAGAAACGGCTTTTCTTTTTCCATGGGCTGTTGTGTTGCGTCGTGTGGGCTGGGTTGGTTTTTGGGCAATGATTATTTTTTTAGCTGTTTTAGTCGTAGGATTTATTTACGAATGGAAGAAAGGGGCACTAGAATGGGAGTAGTTCTTCTGAACTTAGAATTGTCATATGAATAACAACCATGGATTACAACACCAGGGATTTTTATTAGCCAAGTTTGATGATTTGGTGAATTGGGCCCGCAGTGGCTCATTATGGCCGATGACGTTTGGTTTGGCCTGTTGTGCGATTGAAATGATGCAGTCGGCTGCTTCGCGATATGATACGGATCGCTTTGGACTTTTGTATCGCCCCAGTCCGCGCCAATCGGATGTGATGATTGTTGCCGGCACACTGTGTAATAAAATGGCTCCAGCCTTGCGTAAAGTTTACGATCAAATGGCCGAGCCTCGCTGGGTTATTTCCATGGGTTCTTGTGCCAATGGTGGTGGTTATTATCACTATGCTTATTCTGTCGTGCGTGGCTGTGATCGCATTGTGCCAGTGGATGTTTATGTCCCAGGCTGCCCGCCGACGGCCGAGGCTTTATTATACGGCATTATCCAGTTGCAAAATAAAGTGAAACGCAAACAGGTGATTGAGCGGATAGACTAAACTCAAGGGTTCTCTTTTTATGGCTAATCAACACACATTACTCGAACAAATCCAGCAACAACTGGGTGAGAAGATTGATGCTGCCACAATTAAAGATATGGTGACCGTTGAATGTTTGCCCGAACACCTTCTCGAAGTTTGCAAAGCTTTGCGTGATGATGCAAAGCTGCAATTTGATTTATTATTAGATGTGTGTGGTGTGGATTATCTGGATTATGGTTATAGTCATTGGCGAACTGAAGAGACGACAACCTCAGGATTTGATCGTGCTGTTAATGTTTCAGAAAAACAGCGAGTGATTCCTTGGGATAAACCACGGTTTGCAGTAGTTTATCACTTATTGTCCATTAAACTGAATCACAGGCTGCGGTTGAAAGTATATTTACCAGAAGAGCCAATTGTGCCTTCTGTTTTAGATATTTGGCCGTCAGCAAATTGGTATGAGCGAGAGGCATTTGATCTATATGGCATTGTATTTGACGGCCATCCTGATTTAAGACGTTTGTTAACCGATTACGGTTTTGTCGGTCACCCGTTTCGCAAAGATTTTCCATTAATTGGCGAAGTGGAATTGCGTTATGACGCAACACAGCAACGTTGTGTTTATGAACCGGTGAGCATTCAACCGCGAGTGCTTGTACCCAAAGTGATTCGTCATGACGCACGTTATCAACACACTTCGGATGAAGAAGGAGCCCCTGATGGCGGAACTGCATAATTATACGCTTAACTTTGGCCCGCAACATCCTGCTGCACACGGTGTGCTGCGGTTGATTATGGAAGTGGAAGGTGAGGTGGTCACTCACATTGATCCGCACATTGGTTTATTGCATCGAGCCACGGAAAAATTAGCTGAAAGCAAACCGTTTAATCAAACTATCGGTTATATGGATCGTCTCGATTATGTCTCGATGATGTGTAATGAACATGGTTACGTGTTGGCGATTGAAAAGTTGCTGGGCATTGAAGCGCCGATTCGTGCTAAATATATTCGCGCGATGTTCGATGAAATCACTCGCATTTTAAATCATTTATTATGGCTTGGAGCACATGCACTGGATATTGGTGCGATGACTGTTTTTCTGTATGCGTTTCGCGAGCGTGAAGATTTAATGGATTGTTATGAAGCGGTATCGGGAGCTCGCATGCATGCGACTTATTATCGTCCCGGTGGAGTTTATCGTGATTTGCCTGATACCATGCCTAAATATAAACCTTCTAAATGGCATGGTAAAAAAGCTGTGGCTGAAATGAACACTAACCGCGAAGGCTCACTATTGGATTTTATTTGGGATTTCAGCGAGCGCTTTCCAAAATTAGTGGATGAATACGAAACGTTATTGACCGACAACCGAATCTGGAAACAACGCACTGTGGATATCGGTGTCGTTTCACCAGGACGTGCCATTGCCTTGGGATTTACAGGCCCGATGTTGCGTGGTTCTGGTGTGGAGTGGGATTTACGCAAAAAACAACCCTATTCTATTTACGACCAACTCGACTTTGAAATTCCCATTGGTAAAAATGGTGATTGCTATGATCGTTATTTAGTGCGTATCGAAGAAATGCGCCAATCCAATAAAATGATTCGCCAATGTGTAGAATGGTTGCGTCATCATCCTGGGCCAGTGATGATCGACGATTATAAATTAGCAACACCGCCGCGCACAGTGATGAAAGAAGATATGGAAGCATTAATTCATCATTTTAAATTGTTTACAGAAGGATACTCGGTGCCCGAAGGCGAAGCGTATGCCGCGATTGAACATCCTAAAGGAGAATTTGGGGTTTATATTGTTTCCGATGGCGCGAATAAACCTTATCGCGTTAAAGTGCGTGCTGCAAGTTACCCCTATTTAGCAGCGATTAGTGAGCTCTGTGAAGGCCACATGATTGCTGATTTAGTGGCGATTATTTCAAGTATCGATGTGGTCTTTGGGGAAATTGATCGATAAAAGGTGTTATTGGTGACAGAAACTAAATTCACAATATCAGAACAAGTGAAACAATCCATTGATCACTGGTTAACAAAATATCCAGCAGAACAAAAGCGTTCTGCTTTAATTGCGTCATTACTTTTAGTGCAAGAACAAAATGACGGCTGGCTCAGTGAAGTGGCGATGAATGCACTTGCGGATTATTTAGAATTGCCGCCCATTGAAGTGTATGAAGCGGCAACTTTTTATGACATGTACGAGTTAGAGCGCATTGGTCGACACAAAATTAATGTGTGTACGAATTTACCCTGTATGTTAAGAGGCTCCGATGCAATATTGCAAGCCATAAAACAAAAGTTGGAAATAGAAGTGGGTGAGACGACAACAGATAGGCAGTTTACTTTACGTGAGTCTGAATGCTTGGCGGCTTGTGGGGGTGCTCCAATGTGTCAAATTGACGATAAACATTATCACGAAAATCTGACGCCAGAAAAAATATTGGCTATCATCGATCAACTGAGCCAGGAGACGAATAGCCATGGCGAATGAAGTCTGTTATCGGACATTGCATCTTGATCAACCTTGGACATTGCAAGCCTATGAAAGTGTCGGCGGCTATACTATGTTGCGAAAAATCTTAGAGGAAAAAACATCACAGGAAGACATTATTAACACCCTAAAAGCATCAGGATTGCGTGGTCGTGGCGGCGCTGGATTTCCAACGGGGTTGAAGTGGAGTTTTATGCCGCGCAGTTTACCCGGTCAAAAATATGTGATTTGTAATTCCGATGAAAGTGAACCGGGTACATTTAAAGATCGTGACATTTTGCGATTTAATCCGCATCAGGTTTTAGAAGGCATTGCCATTGCATGCTATACGATGAATGCAACTGTTGCCTATAATTTTCTACGCGGTGAGTTTTGGGAACCGTTCCAACGTTGTGAGAGTGCGTTAAAAGAAGCACAGGCTGCCGGTTATATCGGTAAAAATGCATTCGGCTCGGGAGTGGATATTGACATTCATAATCATATGAGTGCGGGTGCCTATATTTGTGGTGAAGAAACGGCGTTGATGAATTCCTTAGAAGGTAAAAAAGGGATGCCGCGATTTAAACCACCTTTCCCTGCGAATTTTGGTATTTATGGTCGGCCAAGCAATATTAATAACACGGAAACTTATGCTTCTGTGCCCGTGATATTGGAAAGAGGCGCCGAATGGTTTGCGAATTTAGGCCCGCCAAAAAATGGTGGCACTAAAATATTTAGCGTGAGTGGCCACGTGAATAAACCGGGTAATTATGAAATTCCATTGGGCACGCCATTTTCTGAATTACTTGGATTAGCCGGTGGTGTATTAAACGGTAGAAAATTAAAAGCCGTTATTCCAGGTGGCAGTTCGATGCCCGTTTTACCGACCGATATTATCATGAAAACGAATATGGATTTTGATAGTTTGATGCAGGCTGGTTCCAGTTTAGGTTCGGGTGGCGTCATGGTGATGGATGATTCCACTTGCATGGTTAGGGCTCTAAAACGTATTTCAAAATTTTATATGCATGAATCTTGTGGCCAGTGTACCCCTTGTCGTGAGGGCACGGGATGGATTTATCGTTTAGTCGAGCAAATTGAAGCTGGGACAGCAACGATGCAAGATTTAGAACGACTTAGAAAAGTTGCGAAAGATATTGAAGGCCGAACGATTTGTGCATTTGGTGAAGCGGCTGCATGGCCTGTTGGTGGGTTTTTGCGCCATTTTTACGATGAATTTGTTTATCATATTAAAGAAAAACGCTGCTTGGTGAGTGCAGAAGGGTAACTACTCGCCCGTCATTGTGGTGAAAGTTGGAATCCAGGCGCGTTCTGCGCGCCAACGCACGCAGTGCGTTATGGATCCCGCGGTCAAGCCGCGGGATGACGAGGTGTAGAAGGTTAGGAGCAAGGTTTATTTTATGTTAGAAATTGAAATAAACGGTCAAAAAATTGAAGCTGAAGAAGATGCGATGATCATCGAAGTAGCTGATCGTCACGGCATCTATATTCCTCGTTTTTGTTACCATAAAAAATTATCCATTGCTGCTAATTGTCGCATGTGTTTAGTTGAAGTGGAAAAAGTGGGTAAACCCTTGCCGGCTTGTGCCACTCCGATCACGCCGGATATGAAAGTGTTCACCCAATCTGATATGGCGCTCAACGCGCAGCGTGCCGTAATGGAGTTTTTACTCATTAATCACCCACTAGACTGCCCTATTTGCGACCAAGGGGGTGTGTGTGAATTGCAGGATTTAGCGATGGGGTATGGTCGCCCTTATTCTTATTACACTGAAGGCAAAAGAGCAGTATTTAACGATGATTTAGGCCCGCTCATAGAAACTGAAATGACGCGGTGTATTCATTGTACGCGCTGTGTGCGTTTCGGTGAAGAAATTGCAAATTTACGTGAATTAGGCGCAACAGGTCGTGGCGAAGATATGGAAATAGGGACTTATGTGAAACATTTTATGCAATCGGAAGTCTCCGGTAACATTATTGACCTTTGTCCAGTCGGAGCACTTACGGCCAAGCCGTCAAGATATGAAGCGCGTGGTTTTGAACTGCGTGAACACCCTTCAATTGGTGCGCACGACTGTGTTGGCGCGAATACTTACATCCAAAGTCGTGGTCAAGAATATGTGCCACAGCGTTTTGTCATGAAGGTGGTGCCGCGTGATAATGAAGCGACTAATGAAATCTGGATGAGTGATCGCGATCGATTTAGTTTTGAAGGGTTATCCCACCAAGACCGTGTTTTTAAACCACGGCTTAAAAAAGCAGGGGCGTGGGTTGAAGTGGAATGGCGTGAAATCATTCCTATTGTCGTCCAAAAAATTCAAATGATTATCGAAAAAAAGGGGGCGCATAACCTGGCTGCTCTCGCATCGACTAATTCGACAACGGAAGAATTTTATTTATTACAAAAATTAATGAGAGCGCTAGGCTCTAATAATATTGATCACCGTATTCGGACACAGGATTTTAGTGATCAGCACCTAACGCCTGAATTTCCAAACATGGGGCCATCGATTTCTGAACTTGAAGATCAAGATGTTATTTTGTTAGTGGGTTCGGATATTCGTAATGAGCAACCCTTAATTAATTTGCGTTTCAATAAAGCTTTGCAAGATGACACCAAAATGATGGTCATCAATCCATTAGATTATCCAACCACATTCAAATGCAGTGAAAAAATAATTTCACTCGATATGATTCAAGTGTTGGCAGCGGTGGCAAAAGTGCTGACTGAAAAGGCAGGCCAACCGATGACTGCTTTGAATGATGTCATCGCTGATGACCAAGCTATTGCAGTGGCAACAATGCTGAAATCAGCGGAAAAAGCAGTGATATTATTAGGTGCGTTTGCTAATGATCATCCACAAGCGGCTGACCTTCGAAAACTGGTGCGTATCATTGGCGAGTTCAGTGGTGCTCGAATCGGTGTGTTCAGTGATGGTGCGAATACTTCGGGTGCTTGGCTTGCAGGCGCAATTGGGCATCGGGGCGCGGCTAATGCAAAAGTGTCAGAGGAAGGATTACATGCTCAAGCCTTATTAACAACGAATCCTGTTTCGGCTTATTGCTTATTAGGCATTGAACCCGAATACGACTGTGCTTATTCTTCAGCCGCATTAGCCACATTAAAACAGGCTGATTTTGTGGTGTGCATCAATACTTTTACAACAAAAGCCATGCTGGATTATGCCGATGTTATTTTACCGATGGCACCTTATACGGAATCAGCAGGCACTTTTGTGAATATCAATGGTGAATGGCAAAGTTTTGATGCGGTCAGTGTGCCTCACGGTGAATCAAAACCCGCGTGGAAAATTTTGCGTCTATTGGCGAAAATGTTTGAATTGGATGGCTTTGGCTATCCCGATTCTCAAGCGATACGCGATGAATTAAAGCAGAAAGTGCAGCAAATCCCAGCCTATCAACCCCAAGAGGTTGTGCTTGAGACATTGCCGGCAGTAAACAATGAGTTAATTCGATTAGCGCCGTGGCATATGTATCGAGCGGATCCGCTTGTGCGAAGAGCTGGTGCGTTGCAGGCGGTGAGAGGTGAGGATCAAACTGCAATCATTATTAATCAAATGATGGCCGATCATCTTAAGCTCGTATCGGGTGATCGAGTGAGTGCGATACAAAATGAAAATCGAATCACGTTACCATTGATCATTAATAATCGTTTGGCTGATAATGTGGTGCTGATTCCTTCAGGTCTTGATGAGACAGCGGGTTTTGGGCAGGCTTTTAGTTCAGTTGAACTGATAAAGGAGTCTTAAGTGATCTTAGATCAAATTCAGACTTTTATTTGGATCATTATCAAGATTGTCATTATCTTGATCCCGCTATTTATAGCGGTCGCATACGTGACGATGGCTGAACGAAAGGTTATTGGTTATATTCAAGGGCGTATTGGCCCAAATCGCGTTGGTATTAGAGGGATTGGTCAGCCGATTGCTGATGCAATAAAATTATTATTTAAAGAAATCATTGTGCCCTCGGCGTCTAATCGCTATTTGTTTGTGATTGCCCCCATATTATCGCTTGCACCAGCGCTTGTAGCTTGGTCGGTCATCCCTTTTGCGAAAGGTTGGGTATTAGCGGATGTTAACGCCGGTTTATTATTTGTTTTTGCGATGACCTCACTAGGTGTATATGGAATATTGGTGGCGGGTTGGGCATCTAACTCAAAATATGCTTTTTTTGGTGCGCTGCGTTCTGCTGCACAAATTGTCTCTTATGAAATTCCACTCGGCTTTACATTAGTGGGTGTGTTATTGGCAGCTGGGACGATGAATCTCTCGCAAATTGTTTTGCGCCAAAGTGGTGGGTTTTGGCATTGGTTTTGGTTGCCGCTGTTCCCTTTATTTATCACCTTTTGGATATCCAGTGTGGCTGAAACTAACCGTGCGCCCTTTGATGTCGCAGAAGGTGAATCGGAAATTGTGGCCGGTTTCCATGTGGAATATTCGGGAATGGGTTTTGCGCTGTTCTTTTTAGGCGAATATGCCAATATGATTTTGGTCTCAGCATTGGCCACAACATTATTTTTGGGGGGCTGGTTATCGCCTTTTCAAGGGATTCCTGTGTTAGGGGAGCTCTTTGCTTGGGTGCCGGGTATTATTTGGTTTGGTTTGAAAACGTCTTTTTTTATCTTTTTATATTTCTGGATGCGCGCGACTTTTCCGCGTTATCGTTACGACCAAATTATGCGGCTAGGCTGGAAAGTGCTCATACCGGTGACGCTCGTCTGGATTGTGGTTTTGGCATTGGCAGTGGAATTTCACATTGGCATTTGGTTTAAATAATAGAGTAGAATCATGAAACGATTATTAAAGGTCATTAAAAGTTTTACCTTGTGGGAGTTGCTTAAGGGATTGGGGCTCACTGGCCGGTATTTTTTTAAGAAAAAAATCACAATTCAATATCCAGAAGAAGAAACGCCAAGTTCCTTTCGTTTTCGGGGTATGTTAGCATTGCGCCGCTATCCCAATGGTGAAGAGCGCTGTATTGCTTGTAAATTATGTGAAGCCGTTTGTCCGGCTTGTGCGATCACCATCGAAGCAGGTCCACGTGCAGCCGATGGTTCACGTCGCGCGACATTATATGACATCGATGCATTTAAATGCATTAATTGTGGTCTTTGTGAGGAAGCTTGCCCAGTGGATGCTATTGTATTAACCCCAGAAATGCACTATTCAATCAGTGAGCGGGGGCAAAATATTTTAACCAAAGATAAATTATTGGCCATTGGCGATCTCTATGAAGAACAGTTGGCGAAAGATCGTGCTGCCGATGAACAATATCGTTAAAGTGATAACAACCAGGAGTTAGATTTCTAAATTTTAAATGACTATACCTATTTACCAAATTATTTTCTTTTTTTTCGCAGCCGTGTTGATTGCTGCTGCAGTGATGGTGATTCTCTCACGGAATCCCGTGCGTGCGATTTTGTTTCTCGTGCTCGCATTTTTCGCATCAGCGGTGTTGTGGATGCTCATTCAAGCTGAATTTTTAGCGCTTGTTTTGATTTTTGTTTATGTAGGCGCGGTAATGACCTTATTTTTATTTGTGGTGATGATGCTCAACATTGATATTGCCGTGATTAAAGAAAGTTTTGTTAAGTATTTGCCTTACGGTGTTTTGGTGATGGTATTATTAGTGGGCATGATGTTGCTGGTGATCGGCCCGCAACAATTGAAATTGGTTTCCGTGTTACCGGTGCATTATCCAGCCGATTATAGCAATGTTAAAGCGATGGGGATTTTGTTGTTCACCCGCTATCTTTATCCTTTCGAATTAGCCGCTGCTATTTTATTAGTGGCCATTATTGCGACTATTGCTTTAGCATTTCACGGTCGAAAACCCAGCACCAAGACACAACGAATTAATGAACAACTTAAAGCAAACAAGAAAGACCGTTTGCGCTTAGTTAAAATGAAGGTAGATCGGCCATGATACCATTGAGCTATTATTTAATTATCGGGGCTATTTTATTCGGCTTAAGTTTTGCGGGCATTATTCTCAATCGAAGGAATATTATTCTCCTATTGATGTGTATCGAGTTGATGTTGTTGGCCGTGAATACTAATTTTATCGCCTTTGCACAATATTTACATGCCGGCGCAGGAGAGATATTTGTATTTTTTATCTTAACCGTAGCGGCTGCAGAGTCGGCGATTGGGTTGGCGATATTGGTGTTGCTTTATCGTCGTCGTGGCAGTATTAACGTTGATGATATGGATATGTTAAAAGGATAGCTTGTGGGAAATGTCATTCACAATTTAGCGCTAGCGACTGTATTTGGACCTTTGCTCGGTTCGCTGATTGCAGGCCTTTTGGCGAAGCGAATTGGTAGAAGTGGTGCGCATTACGCGACTATTCTTTTAATGGTGGTCTCCTTTGTTTGTGCTGCAATTATTTTTAAGCTCGTGATGTTTGATAATCAGAGTTATAACGGCACTATTTATGTGTGGGCGACTAGCGGTACTTTTCAGTTTGATATTGGTTTTTTGATTGATCGGCTAACGGCAGTGATGATGTTGATTGTCACGTTTGTATCACTGGTGATTCATATTTATAGCGTTGGTTATATGGCGGAAGATCCAGGTTATCAGCGCTTTTTTAGTTATGTGTCGTTGTTCACCTTTGCCATGCTGTTGTTAGTCAGCGCCAATAATTTTTTGCAATTGTTTATTGGTTGGGAAGGTGTGGGGCTAGTGTCTTATTTATTGATTGGATTCTGGTTTGGCAAAGAATCTGCGGCGGTGGGGAGCTTAAAGGCATTTTTGGTGAATCGTGCCGGTGATTTTGGGTTTATCTTAGGCATAGCGGCTATTTTAGATTACTTTGGCAGCGTTAGTTACAGCACAGTGTTTGCAAAAGCGGGAAGCTTAACCACGACGACGATTTCTATTTTTCCAGGGACTCATTGGTCCATTATTACCGTCATTTGTATTTTATTATTTATTGGTGCCATGGGTAAATCAGCGCAAGTGCCATTGCATGTTTGGCTGCCAGAGTCCATGGAAGGTCCCACGCCCATTTCAGCACTGATTCATGCAGCAACCATGGTCACAGCCGGTGTGTTTATGGTGGCTCGTATGTCACCCTTGTTTGAATTATCCCTGCCAGCATTGAGTATGGTATTGATTGTGGGCGCAACGGGTGGATTATTTCTCGGTTTATTGGCGTTCGTTGAATATGATATTAAACGTGTCATTGCCTATTCCACGATGTCGCAACTCGGCTATATGATGGCGGCTAATGGTATTTCGATGTTTTCTGGCGCGATTTTTCATTTGCTAACGCATGCTTGTTTTAAGGCGCTACTCTTCTTGTCTGCAGGTTCGGTGATTGTGGCGATGCATCATGAACAAGATTTGCGAAAGATGGGTAACCTTAAAAAATATTTGCCGGTCACCTATGTCTGTTTTTTGATTGGCGCGTTAGCCTTGTCGGCGATTCCGCCGTTCTCTGGGTTTTATTCTAAAGATGCGATTATCGATGCTGTGCATCAAGCGACGATCCCTGGGGCAGGTTATGCTTATGTGGTCTTATTAATCGGTGGCTTTGTCACATCCTACTATATTTTCCGAGCGTTTTTTATGGCGTTTCATGGTCAGGAGCGTATGGAAGAGAAAACCCGAAAAGGGTTGCGTGAGTATTGGGTGATGTTAATCCCTTTAATTTTATTGGCCATCCCATCGGTATTAGCGGGCCTTGTGTTGGCTTATCCTATGCTCTATAAAATTCCTAATATTTTAGGTTCCAGTGTTTATGTTGCCCCTCAATATAATGTGCTGGGGCAATTAGCGGCAGAGTATCAAGGGATTTGGCATTACACATTACATGCTTTGAAAACCTTGCCGTTTTGGTTTGCTGCAAGTGGTATTGTTTTGGCTTGGGTAACTGTGATTGCTGTGCCCAATATCCGCTCGATTTTGCGAGAGAAATTATCGTTTTTATATTGGGTATTGATTGAGAAATACGGTTTTGATCGATTTAACCAATTAGTGTTTGTTCGTGGTGGACGTGCGCTCGCGAATTTTTTCTTCCAGTTTGCCGATCTAAAAATATTGGATGACTACATTGTGAATGGTTCGGGCCGTGGTATTTATCGTGTGGCTAAATTAGTTCGACGTCTGCAAAGTGGTTATTTGTATCATTACGTATTTGTCATGATACTCGGTGTTTTAGTGTTCTTGATTTGGATGATCGCTTAACGATGTTAACTCATATCCCAATACTCAGTATTTTAATTTGGCTCCCCATTTTAGGGGCCATTCCTGTTTTAATGCTGAGTAAAAAAGAGCAAGTTAAGGCTGCACGAATGACCACTTTGGTGATATCGATTGTTGGTTTTCTGCTTTGTATTCCGCTTTTTTTTGAATTTAATACTGAAACCTACGCCATGCAATTTACGGAGCATTTGAGTTGGATTCCGGCGTTGAAGATTAATTATGATCTTGGAGTGGATGGTATTTCCATGCCGCTCATTGTGCTCACGAGTTTTACGACCTTGCTGGTTATCTTGGCTTCATGGAAGACGATTCATCGAAAAGTCTCCCAATATTTAGCAGCTTTTTTGGTCATGCAGGGCATGGTGATAGGGGTGTTTGCTGCAATGGACAGCATGCTGTTTTATTTTTTCTGGGAAGGAATGCTGATTCCGATGTATTTGAGTATTGGTATTTGGGGTGCTGAAAACCGCTCTTATGCCGCGATTAAATTCTTCTTGTTTACGTTCTTCGGTTCAGCGTTGTTACTCATTGCATTATTATATCTACGCATTGATTCGGGCAGTTTTTATATTTTAGATTTTTATAAATTGAACCTGACCATGCCGGTGCAAATTGCTATTTTTGTCGGGTTTTTATTGGCTTTTGCTATTAAAGTACCGATGTGGCCAGTACACACTTGGTTGCCGGATGCTCACACCGAAGCGCCAGCGGGTGGTTCAGTCGTGTTAGCTGCACTCATGTTGAAGTTGGGGGCTTACGGTTTCTTGCGATTTACTTTGCCGATTGTGCCCGATGCGAGTCGTCATTTAGATTGGTTAATGATTATTTTGTCATTAATTGCCATCGTTTATATCGGTTTTATTGCGATTGCTCAAACTGATATGAAAAAATTAATTGCGTATTCCTCAGTCGCACACATGGGATTTGTGACATTAGGCTGCTTTATGATTTTTGTTATTGTAGGGCGCACGGCTAATATCCACGATGCTTATATGAGTTTAGAAGGGGCAATGGTGCAAATGATCTCCCATGCGTTTGGATCAGGGGCGATGTTCTTGGCTTTTGGGGTGTTGTATCAGCAGATGAAAACTCGCTCGATTCATGACTTTGGTGGCATTGCTAAAACCATGCCGTATTTCGCTGCTTTTTTTATGTTATTTGCGATGTCCAATGTGGGTTTACCCGGAACATCCGGTTTTGTGGGTGAATTTATGATTTTATTAAGCACGTTCAAAGCGAGCTTCTGGGTAACTTTATTTGCAGCATCGACTTTGATCATTGGTGCTGCTTATACCTTATGGATGTACAAGCGTGTCTTTTACGGACCCGTAGCTAATGAGCAAGTTGCGAAACTTAAAGATATTCAAGGAGTCGATATGGTTGTTTTTGTGCTTTTAGGTGCAGCGGTGTTGTGGATTGGTTTGTATCCTAATGCCTTGCTTAATGTGTTTCATGCAACGATCGGACATTTGCTGCAAATTAGTTTGCAATCGCGGTTATAACTGTGGAATAAAATACGATGAACCCAACAGTAACAGTACCTAATTTATGGCCGGCCTTGCCTGAGATCTTTGTGATGATCATGGCTTGTACCATCTTGTTAGCGGGCCTATTTTTAAAGCGGTATCGTCATATCTCTTATTATTTGGTGCAATTCACGCTTGTGGTTGCTGCTATTTTAACGTGGTACACCTCCAGGCGTTATGGTGCAGGCGCTATTGTTTTAACGTTCCATGATAGTTTTATTTTGGATCAACTGGCTGTTGTTTTAAAATATTTTATTTATTTAACAGCTTTTATGTCATTTCTTTACTCGCGCAAATATAACGATGAGCGACGAATTCCAGCGAATGAATTTTATGTATTAGGATTACTGTCTGTTTTGGGCATGATGGTATTGATTTCAGCGTATAATTTTTTAACACTCTATTTAGGCTTAGAATTATTGTCGTTGCCCATTTATGCCATGGTGGCTTTGCAGCGCGGAAAAGTTCGTTGCATTGAAGCGGCGATGAAATACTTTGTCATCGGCACTTTAGCATCAGGGTTATTGTTATATGGGTTATCGATGCTATTTGGAGCGACAAAAAGCATAGAAATCGGTACCGTCGCACAGTTGCTGACTATCGTTCCCAGTAATTTAAGTTTAATGGCAATCTTTGGTATGGTTTTTGTATTAGCTGGTGTGATGTTTAAATTAGGGGCTGCCCCATTTCATATGTGGGTACCGGATGTGTATGATGGTGCGCCAACATCAGCCACCTTGTTTTTAAGCAGTGCCCCTAAAATTGCAGCGTTTGGTTTGGTCATTCGATTGTTAGTTGAAGCGATGCCAGGCTTGCATGTTCAATGGCAAGAAATTTTAATTGTGGTGGGGTTGCTATCGATTGCCATTGGTAATATTGCAGCCATTGTGCAAACCAATATTAAACGCATGCTCGCTTATTCTTCTATTGCGCATATTGGTTATATGGTTTTAGGTTTAGCGTGTGCCACTGAACGGGGTTATGCTGCAGCGATGTTTTATATTATCACTTATTCCATCATGACGCTGGGTGCTTTTGGTATGGTGATTTTACTGTGTCGCAGTGACTTTGAGGCGAATGAAATTAATGATTTCGCAGGTTTAAATACCCGCAATCCATGGCTTGCCTTTTTGATGATGTTAATTATGTTTTCCCTAGCCGGCGTCCCACCGTTGGTTGGCTTTATTGCTAAAGTGGGTATTTTAGAGGCATTAATTCAAGCGAAACTCGTGTGGCTTGCCATCGTTGCGATTCTATTTGCGATTGTAGGTGCGTATTATTATATTCGTGTGGTCAAAGTCATGTATTTCCAAGAGCCTACTGAAGCACAAGCGATTACATATTCCGGCGAAACCCAATGGGCCATGAGCATTAATGCTATCGTTGTATTATTACTGGGTATTTTTCCAGGGGCTTTGTTTGCGCTGAGTCATGTGACTTTTTAATATAAATTTACCAGTGATCATTATGTTTGCCAGTTGTTTCTTATTGCCGAAATATTTCCTGTAATCTCAACTGCGCAGTGTATAAACCCAACGGGCGGATTGCTCTATCATTGAAGTTTGTAAAGGTGTATTGACAAGTAATGAGTCTGATGAACAGCTTTAGAACTGAATTCCATGATTTACCCATTTGGTATCTATCTATCTGCGTTGTAATTTCTACAATATTAGGGATGAGTGTGCACCATTTTATAGTGCATATTTTGCAACAACCTCCAAATTACTTATCCCAAGCCATGGGCGGGTATCTTCTAAAGTTTGCAATTGTGTTAATTCATATTCTTCAAGCTTTAGCAACCATAATTTTGTATGCATTGATAAGCCGCCATTGGAAGTTGAAAAGTTATTGGATTCAAGTTCTTGTATTTGCCGTGATCTTAGCTGCAATTAATGAAAATTTATTACGTAGATTTATTATGGAGATCTTAGCTAATAAAATTGAAGTGTCCTATGAATTTATTCTTGTTGCAATTCCGGCCTATCTTTCTTTCGCATTGCCAGCATTGTTTATTGTTACCTTTTTTTCTTATTTTAAGAAAATAGGTTGGTGGAAATACATTATATTATTTGTGTTAGTGTTTTTAAGCTATCAATACGTTGAAACATTCGCTCATTCTACAATCACGGCTCTTTTTCCCTTAAAGCCAGGTGGTATAACATTAGGCGATTACGGTTTCATCGTCACCATTTTTATTTTCGCAACATATCTGATACCTGTAGCAAGTATGTGTATCGCATACCTCTGGTCTCGGAAATCTTTTCCGAAACGAGGCAGAGGTTTTCTGTATTTTTTATTGTTGGTAGGCGTTCATGGGCAATTGATAGGTTTTTTTCAAATGGCCACTTCACAAGGCAATCTATTTTATCGTATTTTATATTATGGGTCCTTTTTGTGGGAACTCCTTATCGTAACTTATACAATAGTATTTTTGGTGGAAAGAAAATTAGCCCGATGAAATTGAATTTCGTATCTAAACATTTATGTGACTACTCGCCCATCATTGTGGCGAAAGCCGGAATCCAGGCGCGTTTTGCACGCCAACTCACGGAGTGCGTTATGGATCCCGCGGTCAAGCCGCGGGATGACGAGGTGTGAATGGCTCTCTTAGGCGCAAGACCAAATCACTAGGTCGTGAGAGCCACTAAATTCCTGGGGGCAATTCTGATGAAATCGGTGCTAATTTTATTAAATTCAAACGGTTACCCAAAGATCCATATTTTTGACCCCAGGAATTTAGTGCTCTCCAGAATATCTATGTCAATTAGGCTGCTAACGATTCGGTTGACTCCGAATCGGGAAGAGCCTAAAATGTCCCAAGTTGAAGTATTGAGGTACTAGAATGAAAATTGAAAATTATTTTCCAAAGGGGATAGCAGAGGGAAATGCGTTCTGTAATAGAAAAGCAGAGCGGAAACACTTAATTGACAATATTCAATCAAATCATCATACGCTAATAATGTCGCCTCGCCGTTACGGTAAAACAAGTTTAGTGCGATACACCCTTAATGAGAACAACATAATTTATGGTGATGCTGATCTCTTTATCGCTGTGGATGCGGAGCGTATCCAGCAACGAATACTTGCAGGTATAAAAAGTATAATAGAACAAACCTGCTCTTCACTAGAACATGCCATTTCATTATTAACTGATTCATTCAAAAATCTAAGCCAAAAATGGATTATCGGTACGAAAGGCATAAATATTGAATTAATTCCACAACAAATGGATCCTGCTACTGCTGTTGTGGAAGGGTTACAAGCACTAGACAATTTCTTAATTAAGAAAAAAGCAAGAGCAGTTCTATTTATCGATGAAGTGCAAGAAATAGGTGAGGTTGCACGAGGCCGTGGGATTGAAGGCGCTATCCGCCATGTAGCACAAGCCTCTAAACAACTGACATTTATTTTTTCAGGAAGCAAAAGACACTTATTGACAAATATGTTCTATGATAAAGCAAGGCCTTTGTATAAGCTGTGTGATCGTATTATGCTTGATCGAATATCTGCTAATGACTACACAAGACACTTAAATAAATTAGCAATAAAATGTTGGGAGCGAGACTTACCTACAGAGGTTTTAGATACTATTTTTCAGAAAACAGAGCTGCACCCATATTATATGAATCTATTATCCCTAAAGGTTTGGCTATTAGCTGGAAACAAAATTCCTAACACACAGAATGCAGAGGATTCTTGGCATAAAATTATTGGTGAAGAAAAAACTGAGACAATTCAAGAACTGTCCGCGTTGAGTTCTGGGCAGAGGAAAATATTAATTGCCATTGCCAATGGTCATAATAAGGAGCTGACCGGTAAAGCGTTTCTCAGAAGGGTAGACATGACAGGCTCTACTGTTTCGGAATCTTTACAAGTGCTTGAACAAAAGGATTACTTACGAAAAGTAGTAGAAACAAACGAATATTTAATAATAGATCCAATGATAAGGAGTACTTTGTTTGCGTATTTTAGTGATTATTAGTAGGATTTGATTATGCGAACCAGATTAAACTAAAAGTAAGATGCTTTTGGTGCCTAAAAGCAAAATACAAAGGAGTCGAGAAAACGGTCGTTTTTTCAGACTAAGCTTGAGAGAAATTTGGGGCGTTTAGAAACTGGCGGTGGTAAGCGTCGTCATTCCCCATCATTAGCGACGTTAAGGCGATATGCCTTAGCATTAGGTTGTGAATTAAAAATCAAACTTATCCCTAAAAAAGCACATTAATTTAAAGGGGTTATCCTTCAAAAAGCAATGTCACTGGCTTACCTGGTGATGAGGGCAGCCCCTTGTGTTCTGCTAACAATTTGTATAATATACACATCTCGTTGCGGGGTGGAGCAGTCTGGCAGCTCGTCGGGCTCATAACCCGAAGGTCGTAGGTTCAAATCCTACCCCCGCTACCAATTTGTTGCCCCTATATGGGGTTTTTGTTGTAGATGGGGCCAATGGCCCTTTTTCTTTATGAAAAGGGGCATTTAGACTGGGTGGAAATGCGCGAACAGATCGATAAAATTATAGAGCCTGCTATCACAGCGCTTGGCTTTGAATTATGGGGATATGAGCTTAGCATCCATCGAGAAGGCAGTTTATTGCGAGTTTATGTGGACGGTGAGCATGGTGTCACAATGGATGACTGCTCACGGTTAAGCCGGCAAATTAGTGCAGCGCTCGATGTGTCTGACCCAATCAGCGGGCATTATAACCTGGAGGTTTCATCCCCAGGATTGGACCGGCCACTATATACTTTGGCACATTACCAACGTTATATAGGGCAAAGCGTTAAATTGCGATTGCGCCTTCCGCAAGAAGGCCAACGAAATTTTAAAGGTATCATCGTGACTGTGCGAGAAGATGAGATTATTCTTGCTATCGGAGACGATAAACAATTAACGTTACACGTTGATGCAATTGAGAAGGCCCGGTTAATGCCGGAATTTTGAGGTAAAAATAATGGGTAAAGAAATACTTTTAGTCGTTAAATCGGTGTCTGCTGAACGGGGTCTCAGCGAGGATGTGATTTTTGAAGCTATCGAAGCAGCATTAGCTGCGGTAGCGGCCAAACGATATCCTGAAGAAGTGTCAATCCGGGTGGCGATTGATCGCGCGACAGGCGATTACGAATCATTTCGTCGATGGGAAGTGCTCGAAGATACTGATGAACCCCTTTTGCTACCAGGTCAGGAAATTACATTGAAAAAAGCTCAAGAAATAGACCCAGAGCTTTCTGTTGGTGATGTGGTTGAGGAGCCTGTGGAATCGGCTAAATTCGGTCGTATCGCGGCACAACAAGCGAAACAAGTCATTTTGCAAAAAGTGCGAGAGGCCGAAAGAGCTAAAATCGTAAAACAATATCAACCACGTATAGGTGAGTTGCTAATTGGAGTTGTCAAAAGAGTCACACGTGAATTTATTGTTTTGGACATGGGTGAAAATGCTGAAGCGATGCTCACTCGTGAAGAAATGATTCCGCGCGAAACGTTTCGAGTTAATGATAGATTGCGTGGTTATTTATATGACGTTCACGAAGAAAAACGCGGTCCACAATTGCTGCTCTCACGAACTCGCCCTGAGTTATTAATTGAGTTGTTTAAAATTGAAGTGCCAGAAATTGGCGAACAGGTTATTGAAATCAAAGGTGCGGCTCGAGATTCTGGTTCGCGCGCTAAAATTGCTGTTAAAACCAATGATGGTCGTATTGACCCCATTGGTGCTTGCGTTGGGATGCGTGGTTCTAGAGTACAGGCTGTTTCTAATGAATTAGGCGGCGAACGAATTGATATCGTGTTATGGGATGATAATCCTGCACAGTTAGTGATTAATGCCATGGCTCCAGCGGAGGTTGCGTCCATTGTGGTTGATGAAGATACAAAATCAATGGATATTGCTGTTACTGAAGAGCAACTATCGCAAGCGATAGGTCGGGGTGGACAAAATGTGCGATTAGCGAGCGAACTTACAGGTTGGACACTTAACGTCATGACCGAAGCCGATGCTACTCAAAAACATGAGAGTGAAACGCATCAAGTGAAAGCACTTTTTATGGAAAAACTGGATGTTGATGAAGATATTGCTGAAGTGCTCGTTTCAGAAGGGTTTTTGAGCCTAGAAGAAATTGCTTATATCCCACTTGAAGAGCTTAAAAATATCGATGAATTTGATGAAGAAATTGCCGAAGAGTTGCAAAGTCGCGCTAGCGATGTGATATTAACTCAAGAGATTGCCAGCGAAGAAGCGCTCGGTAAAGTTAAGCCGGCTGAAGATTTGTTAAAAGTTGAGGGCATGACACAGCGCTTAGCTTATCAAATGGCAAGCCATGGTATTGTGACTCGCGAAGACTTGGCAGAACAGTCCGTTGATGAGCTCAATGAAGTCCTCGAAATTGACGAGGATTTAGCGGCAAAATTAATTATGGCAGCACGGGCGCATTGGTTTGAACAAGAAGCTGAAGAAAATAAACAAGGTTCCTAAGTGGTAACGGGGTTGGTCGATGGCTGAGATGACAATTGAAAAATTAGCAAAAATATTACCGAAGATGACGCCAGAGAGTCTTTTGGAACAGTTTAAGCATGCGGGCGTTCCTGTCACCGATGTTAAAGATACCATTACACCTGAACAAAAGCACAAATTGCTCGATCATTTAAGACACAGTCACGGTGAGACACAACCCGTTAAAAAACATTCTAAAATCACGTTAAAGCGTAAAAGTGTGAGTACGGTAAAGCAAGGTAAAAAAAGCGTTAACGTTGAGTTTCGTGCCAAACGAACTTATGTAAAACCCACTGCAGTTGAACAAGAAGCACCACAACCTCCTCTGCCTGAGGCTGAAGTTGTAACCAAACCAGCAAAAATAGCCGAAATAAAGATAGAGGCAGATAAACCAAAGGTTGAGCCCATCGAGCAGGTGATCGTTGAGAAGCCCGCTAAAGCCGAGCCTAAAAAAGAACAAAAAGTTGCAGAAGCAGCTCCTCCTAGTGAAAAAAAACCAGGCAGAAAAGAAGGCCGCACTAAAAGGCGAGAAGCGCATAAAAAAGTTGAGCGTGAAGAGTTGCACATAAAAACTAGAGTGGTGACTAAGCGCAAGAAGAAAGCAGCGAAAACTAGAGAAGCTCAGGCCAGTGCTACATTAGAGCATGGTTTTGCAAAACCTACTGCGCCTGTTATCCATGAAGTGAGCATACCGGAATCGATCACTGTCGCTGATCTGGCACAAAAAATGTCAATTAAAGCCGCCGAAGTCATCAAGATTATGATGGGTATGGGTGCTATGGTCACCATTAATCAAGTCATTGATCAAGAAACGGCGATATTAGTCGTTGAGGAATTGGGCCACCATGCTAAGCCAATTAAAGAGAATGCTATTGAAGAGAGTTTAATTGTTCTTGAGGAAGTGACAGCCGAAGCAGTGTCTAGAGCGCCCATTGTCACCATCATGGGCCATGTTGATCATGGTAAAACTTCATTATTAGATTATATTCGCCGTACCAAAGTGACGAGTACCGAAGCGGGTGGAATTACTCAGCATATTGGTGCTTATCATGTGAATACTGACAAAGGCATGATTACCTTTTTAGATACACCAGGGCATGAGGCTTTTACGGCAATGCGGGCTCGCGGTGCTAAAGTAACTGATATTGTGGTGTTGATTGTAGCGGCAGACGATGGTGTGATGCCGCAAACTATTGAGGCGATCCAACATGCTAAAGCCGCGAAAGTGCCGATTGTGGTTGCAGTGAATAAAATTGATAAACCGGAAGCCGATCCAGAACGTATTAAAACGGAGCTTTCAAATCAAGGAGTCATTTCCGAAGAATGGGGCGGTGACACCATTTTCCAATCCATATCCGCTAAAACCGGTGAAGGCATTGACGATTTATTAGCGAGCATTTTATTGCAAGCCGAAGTGTTGGAACTCAAGGCCGCACCCGTTGGACCTGCTCGTGGAATGGTCATTGAATCTCGCCTAGATAAAGGTCGTGGACCTGTGGCCACTGTATTAATCACTCAAGGCCAGTTGCACAAAGGTGACATGATTTTAGTGGGCCGTGAATATGGTCGAGTGCGTGCCATGATTGGTGATAATGGCGAACCATGTGAACAAGCGGGTCCTGCAATTCCAGTTGAAATTTTAGGATTATCGGGTACTCCTGTGGCGGGAGATGCAATGATGATGGTGCAAGATGAACGTAAGGCGCGAGAGATTGCACGATTTCGCCAAGGAAAATATCGTGACGTGCGTTTGGCCAAGCATCAAATTGCAAGTCTTGAAAATATATTCGAAAGGCTGGAGGAAGAAAAGCAAGGTATTTTAAATATTGTGTTAAAAGCCGATGTGCAAGGTTCAATGGAGGCTATTAATGACGCATTACAAAAACTCTCTACGGATGAAGTTAAAGTGAGTGTCATTGCAAGTGGTGTGGGTGGTATTACTGAATCGGATGTTAATTTAGCGATCGCATCTAGAGCGATTATTATTGGCTTTAATGTGCGTGCTGATCAAACCGCTCGCCAGCTTGTTCGAAAAGAAAATATTGATTTGCATTATTACAGCATTATTTACACATTGATTGATGAAGTGAAAGCTGCTTTAAGTGGTTTATTAGCGCCTAAAGTTGAAGAAAAAATCATTGGTATAGCTGAAGTCCGTGAGGTCTTTCGCTCTTCTAAATTTGGCTCTATTGCAGGGTGTATGATAATAGAAGGGATGTTAAAACGTAATGCGCCGATTCGCTTGTTGCGTGATAATGTGATGATTTATGAAGGTGAGTTGGATTCTCTGCGTCGTTTTAAAGAGGATACCAACGAGGTGCGAAAGGGTATGGAGTGCGGCATTGGGATTAAAGGGTATAGTGATATTAAAGTGGCAGATCAGATTGAATCTTATGAAACAGTGTTGATCGAAAGAAAGTTGTAGAGGTTTTCTCCCTTGTATAAATCTTCAAAGCGCTCGCGACGAATTGCCGATGTTATTCAACATGAACTTGCCCCTATTTTGCAAAGGAAAATTAACGACCCGAGACTTGCGGATGTGTCGATCACGGCAGTTGAAGTATCAGTCGATTTAGGTCACGCACGCATTTATTTCACTTTATTAGATAAAAGCAAATTGAATGATGTGAATAAAGCTTTTCATAAGGCATCAGGGTATATTCGACATTTAATTGCAGAAAATTCCGAACTGCGTTTTACTCCAGAGCTTATGTTTGTTTTTGACGAAACGCTTGAGCGAGCTGAGAAAATGACAACGCTAATTGATCGTGCATTGCGAGAAGATGAAAAAATGCATGGCAAGCCCCTTGATGATGAGAAGACTTAATATGGCGTCTAATACTCAATCTTCCAAACGCCATGTTGATGGCATGTTATTGTTGGATAAACCAGCGGGTATAACCTCCAATGCGGCACTGCAAGAAATTAAGCGTTTATTTCAAGCTAAAAAGGCAGGGCATGGCGGTAGTCTTGATCCATTAGCAACAGGTATGTTGCCGATTTGTTTTGGTCGTGCGACTAAATTATCTCAAGGGCTGTTAACCGCAGATAAAAGTTATGTGGTGACCGCCAAATTAGGGGTAAAAACAACAACTAGTGATGCCGAAGGTGAAATCATTTCAGAGCGTCCTGTTCCAGAGATATCCAAGGCGGATTTAGACCAACGTTTAGATCGGTTTCGTGGAGTAATTTCGCAAATTCCATCGATGTATTCCGCCCTTAAATATAAAGGCCAGCCCTTGTATAAATTAGCTCGACAAGGCATTACAGTGGAACGCAAACCGCGTGAGCTTACGATTCATAAGCTCTGTATTTTAGACTTAAGTGATGATTTGATGCAGCTTGAAATCCATTGCAGTAAAGGCACCTATGTGCGTACTTTGGTGGATGATATTGGTGAAATGATCGGTTGTGGTGCTCATGTGATCGCATTAAGGCGTTTTAGAGTGGGTGATTTTAAAGAATCCGATTTAGTGACTTATGAGCACTTGTTTCAGTATCGCAATGATTTGGAAGAGCTCGATAAATTTTTATTGTTGAATTAATTTCAGTGACACAACGCCAATTAATATTAAGGTGATCGCCAATATTTTCAATAGACCCAAATGGGTGTGAAACAAGTATAAATCAATCAGGGTAATGCAAACAATTCCAACACCACCCCAAATGGCATAAGCGACACTCACGCTAATTGTCTTCAGGGCTAAACTTAAACAGATAAATGATACTGAATAAAAAGCAAATACGCCAACGCTGGGCCATAAACGTGTCATGCCGTAGGATAATTTTAGACAAGTCGTTCCGAAGACTTCTAAAATAATGGCGATTGCTAAGTAGATCCAGTTCATCAACTAACCTCCTTGGGCAAATAAATTTTGGTTCGTATGACGCTCATAAAGGCGCCTCCTGATTGTTGTCCGACTCAGCAGGAGAGCTATTTTAAATAGTTCGGAAAAATAGGTGCATTCTGCAGTTCATTTTGATGGTATTCTTTTTCTACTCGACTCAATTTTGTTTTAAGAATTGAGTTTCTAAAATTTATTTTTTTGCCTTTAGCAAGCGCGACTAAAAGTGCAAGATGATCCGTATACCACGTTTCGGATCCGTGGTTTTCAATAAACCATTTTCTTGCTGCTTGGCCGAGTTGGGTTCGCTGGTCTTTATTATGGATGAGTAATTCTAAATGCTGAAAAACCCGGTCGGACTCTTGTGCTTGTAATATTGGGGGGCTTCCGGTTGGGCATAAATAATTGTACTGGTTTTCGTTGATGTAGGCGATTACAGGTAGGGCGCAGGCTAATGCTTCTAAATCAGCATGTCCGTACGCCCCCAGAATAAACTGTCCCAGAAAACAGTCTGCACTGCGAAGATATTGTATCAGTCTTTCCTTGCCGCAGACAGGTAGCAAAATAACTTGATTTAAAACGTTTGCCTCATTAAGAAGTGTAATTATTTTATCCTTGTCACTGCCCCAGCCAATTAAAGCAAGTCGGGCATTACTATGTTTAATTAAAAATTGTATGGTGGCATTAAATGCCATTGTGCTTCCTTTAAAATGATCGTCTAGACGTGCGCTGGTTAAAATAAAAAAATCACCACCATATTGGTTTTGCCACTCCGATCGAAATCGGCTATGGCCTGGACTATACTTTTTTTGGTCCAGATAGTGTGGTATGTAGATACCGTTTGAGAACCCATGCCGACGAGAATGAGCGAGTGCTAATGGGTCAGCTACGAATAGCACATTGGCATTTTTAAAAGCAGCTCTTTGCAATCTGCCGAGCATGTCATCACGGGAGGCTTCAAACCAAATGTCGCCACCACAGGCGATAGCTGCATAGGGTTTATTAGATAAATAGGCAAGATAGACAGTATTCGCTGTCATGAGTGCGTCATAGGATTGGACAGCTTTTGCGGTGCTTAAGAAAGTCATAAAATTAGTAAATCTTTTATAATTTAAATAAGAAGTACCCAGTGTTTTGCAATAATCGTAATCAGGCCTTTGGGGTAGCTGCGGTATTTGGTAAACATCTTCGACTAGATCTTTCGAAATGACACCTTGTTCAAATAATGCTTGAATTTCGATGTCATCTGCTGTTATTTCACCATCAAATTCCTCCCAGCAGGGTTGATTCATGATATAAGATTCAAAAGGATGTAAAAAAATCGATATTTTGACGCCCTTCTGTCGCAACACGGATGCTCTTGTATAGAGCACATTTGCCATATTGCCGAGACAGGCAAATTTATATTTTTTAGCATCATTGTGATCCAGTTGGTTGACTAGATTTTTGCGTATTGCTTTACTGAAATCACCGAATTCTTCTAAGTGTGCTCTTGTTAGCCATGGGTGATTCCAGGGCGTGTTATCCCAGCTTGCCCATCGATCGCCTGGTTCTTTTCCTTTCCATGTGAGCCAATTCTGATAACTGTTGATCACCTTGAGTTTCATGTTAATGGACCTCGTTAATATTAAGTGTCTTCATTAAATTGCAATAGCAGCGAATTTTGCATGAACTTTTTTTCTCGATGTAAAACTTTCCATCGAGAAAATAGTTCTGCATGTAAGGGGTTAACGTATACGACTAGAATTTTTCTTTTTGTTCTAAGAGAAAGTTTTTCCAGTTTTTCGACAACTACTTTTAGAATGGTTTCATTGAATGGATTAAACAAAAATAAAATTCCCAAATCTTCTGGCATGGTAAAGTCAATTATATTACCCGTAAAGAGGTTGTAATTAGTTTTCTTTGGAAAGCGCTTTTTGAGGTTGTTAATAGCAATTTTTGACAGCTCTGGGTCGATTTCAACGCCGTGGACTGAGCTAAAATTGTATCGAAGTGCTTCTAATAGAACCTTGCCTTTTCCGCAGCCTGCATCTAAAAAGGAAGTTGGTTTGTCAAGGAATTGCCATGCTCTTTTTAAGGATTTTCGGACAACCGATGTATACGTTGCTTGATATTGATAACTGCACTCTAGAGTTTCGTCAACAATAGTGTATTTTTTAATGGGCTTATAAGTTTGAGTATCTACGCCATAAATAAGATCATAAAAGGCACTTTCGAATAGTTCGTCTGAAACCCTTTTGAAACCATTGGCTTTGTATATTCGCCAGTAATCAGATAATTTTGTCATTCAATTAATTCCATCTTATTAGAATTGTATCGTTATTTATGCCAAATGTATCCATTGTGCTATTCACTGGTCTCTCCAAGTAATGAAAACGGCAGAACAAAAAATCCCGGATATTGAGTTAATAGTTCCTCGGGTGTTGTGTGCAATAGTTCTTGATTATTGGCTTTGACATAATATTTGTACTCAGTGCTAGCAGCCCCCCATTTTTTTTTAAAATTATACACACCAATTTGTGTATGCCATGTTCCTCCCCAGTTCCACAAACGATAACCTTTTGTAATCGCATCTGTCATAGCTTTGTAGAGTATCAGAGCCATGGGTTGGTATGGCCTAAATTTTGATAGAGTGACAGGAGTAAAATATTCGACTGTTTGCTTATAATAAAATAGTAATAATGCGGCAATGGGTTTATCATTAAGCGATGCGACGTAAATATTGTAAGAATCACTCGCTTTAAAATATTTGGGGATCATAGAGAAAAATCTTTTTGATTTAGAATTACCATTTACGATACTCATATTTTCTTGATGTGTGTTGAATAAAAAATCAAATGCTGAATTATCAATATTAACTTCAATATTGTGTTGAGTGGCTTTCTTTATGTTTCTTCTTGCGGAGCTATTCAGTAAATTTAATAGCGTACCTTTATTGCTAAGGCATGTCGAAAAATCTGTTATTTGGCTGATTCGTGAATCAGTATAATGATGCTCAATTTCGATGGAGTCTTTTTGAAGAGGGTTAGATATCATGGTTGCTGCTGCAATGGAATGGCCTGATGAGATTTCATTATATTTTTGTTGTAATAATTTTTGCGCCGTTAAAGTTTTAGCAAGAATGCTACCATGACTGCCGTAAAAGGGAAGTGAATTAACCACTTTGCCATACTTGCCTGATGCTATCATTAAAGGAAGCGCACCTGTAATGATTCCTTTTTCAATGCATAACCAATACGCAACCTCACATCCTAAATAATTTGAAATTAAGTCCATATAGGCTGGAGTATGATATAGCAAGGCAAAGTTTGTTGATTCTAAGAATTGTGTATAGGCATGGTAATCGGCCTTAGTCAGTTGTTTTAATTCTGTGTTGGCGGGGTAATCCATTGGTTTAGATGCTTCCACTAGTATGCTCACAGCAAAAGTTTTCATTAGATGTCGATATAAGACTGTTCATTAGCTTTCAAGGAAGAATCATTTTATAGGTACATGTAAGATTTTTCAATCAGATAATATAGCAGTTTGAGAGCGATACCTTATAGCAGTAGAATTCCAGGCAGGCAAATGAATGATTTGTATTGTTTGCCCCTTGGATATCTAGTAGAATGCACAAAGAATTTGTTTCGCAGGGATAATAATTTTTATATTATTAGAGTGATAACAACTACATGCAACTGACATTCCCATCATTTGATGAAAATGAACTTGCGCTATTAAAGCAATGTTTAGAGAGTCGCTGGGTGACGCAAGGCCCGCTTGTGGGGCAATTTGAAAAGCTTGTCGCCCAAAGGCATCGTGCTCGAAATGCTCTAGCCACGACTTCTTGCACAGCCGCACTACATTTAGCCACGTTAGCTTTGGGTTTAAGGCCTGGTGATGAAGTCATTGTTCCTGCTTTGACTTGGGCCACTTCAGCTCATGCCGCGGAATATGTTGGCGCCAAAGCTGTTTTTGTGGATATTGATCCGAATACTTTCAACATTGATCCAAAACTGATTGAAGCTGCCATCACTGAAAACACCAAGGCCATCGTTGCTGTCCACTTATTTGGTTTGGCCGCCGATATGGATGCTATCAACCATATAGCGAAAAAATATAACTTAGCGGTGATAGAAGATGCGGCTTGCGCTATTGCAACAACCTATCAAGGCAAGCCAGTTGGGGTTTTAGGTGACATAGGGTGTTTTTCCTTTCATCCACGCAAAATAGTGACAACAGGCGAAGGTGGAATGGTGACGACTAACCGCGATGAGTTAGCACTGTTAATCGATTCATACCGCAATCATGGTGCATCAGATTCTGGAGGTGAGCCAGAAGGCCCATGGAGCATGTCGGAATTTAATGAATTAGGTTTTAATTTACGCTTATCAGATATCCAAGCGGCGGTAGGGGTTGCTCAATTTGCCAAACTGGATGCGATTTTGCAAGAACGACGTCAAGCGGCTTATCGTTATTCGGAGTTACTGGCAGACGTTGATGAATTAGTGTTACCGACAAGTCATGTCGATACTTCAGGACATAATTTTCAGTCCTATGTGATTCGAGTGAAACAAAGTCGCGATTTGCGTAATAAAGTGATGTTAGCTTTAGCTGAGCAAGACATTCAGACTCGGCCTGGAACTCATGCGGTGCATTGCCTAGGTTACTATCGGCGGAAATATAACCTTAAACCAGACGATTTTCCAATCGCAGCAATGTGCGAGCACCAAACGATTACTTTACCTATTTTCCCTGGAATAACAATTGACGATCAACGACGGGTGGTTAATATTATTAAGCAAACCTTCTTGCAAGAGCGAAACTCTAGCGTCATTCTCGCGAAAGCGGGAATCCAGGAATCCGTGGAAAAATGATATATATAAAAAACTCGGCTAAATCTTGGTACGGTTATCCTGTAACAAACAACTTTTATTAGTTTTTCGATAGATTCCAGGATTCCCGCTTTCGCGGGAATGACGGTGGGTCTGTGTATTCGCAGCATGCAATCGCTTCTCAAACTAGGGTCAAGCTTAGAGCTAGGGCTAAGCTTGAGTAAAAAATTACTCTTCCTTTTTTTCTTCCTTCTTTTTGCTCATTTCAAAAAGCTGTCCTATACCGCTGAGATTAATAATATCCATGACTAAAAATATCGGCCCATGAATAGTATTAAGTAGTATTTTATTGAATCCTAGTTTATTTTTTTCAAAACTATGACCAATAAATATTAATGCCCAACCGCCAATAAATAAGACAAGAAATAATAGGGCACTTAATTGAGTTGGAGTAGGACGGGCGACTAATGCGGCAATAAACGTTAGTATCACTAGGACAATTGTTGTGAGTATGCCGATGCGGACATTTAACATGCAGTAATAAATTAAAGCCGCAATAACGACAAGCCATGCAAAACTGATTTTCCATTGTGCAGCGATATCGATACTCACCCAGTTCAACAGCATCAGCAGACTAAAAACAATGGCTGGAATACCAATATAGTGAGTCAGTTGGTCTGTTTTGTTGGTGTGAAAACGATCGTAGATTTCGCGTTGTTCTTTCAGGGTCTTCATTGAGCTCTCCTTTTCTCAATTGCTACAATACCCTAATGATGCCATAGTTTCTGGCCATTGTGTAAAATCCATCCCACGACTTGATCGCGGGATCCATAACTATCTGATTTCAAAGATTTTATAGATTCCGCGGCCAAGCCGCAGAATGACGAGGCTGGCTGTTTGCTAGATTCCACTGCTGTGTGTGCAAGCCGTGAATTCTTGAATGACGGGTGATAAAGGTGTAATATATACAACGAATTACTTCCTTAAAGAAATGTGGATTGTAAATACTTTCTCAGATTCCCAGATTGATATAACGAAAGGTGAATTAAATGAAAAAGATTTTAACAGCAGTGATATTCAGTATTGCAGCCATTGGATTAGTCGGCTGTACACCAGGCCATAATGTACCCGGTGCTACACTTGCCGGTGCAACGGCAGGTGGTTTAATTGGTAGTCAGTTGTTTCATGGTCGTGGCGCTTTCGCAGGTGTCGTGGCGGGTGCGCTAGTCGGCGGTGTTGTCGGTGACATTATTGGTCGTCAAATGGATAAACGAGACCGAGCGAATATGGAAAATGCCATTGTGAATACTCCGGTGGATAGCGAAGCGACTTGGACTAACTCAAAAACTAAAACGACTTACGTGGTTAGGCCGGTCAGGAATTACCACCATCGTGGTCGATATTGTCGCGAATATCAAACAACCGTTATTATTGGTGGCAAAAAGCGTTCGGCTTATGGCAAAGCTTGTCGCAAGCCCGACGGTAGTTGGAAAATTGTAAAATAATTTCGAGATTAAACTCGTCATCCCGCGGCTTGCCTCGTCATCCCGCGGCTTGACCGCGGGATCCACAACGCACTGCGAGCGTTGGCGCACAAAACGCGCCTGGATTCCGGCTTTCGCCACAATGACGGGCGAGTAGTTCACACCTCGTCATCCCGCGGCTTGACCGCGGGATCCACAACGCATTACGTGCGTTGGCGCGAAAAACGCGCTTGGATTCCGGCTTTCGCCGGAATGACGGATGAGTAGTTACGGAAATTCGAAAGAAACTTCCGAGGTAAATTCCAAAGACAAAAAGGGGGATGTCAAAATGGATTTTGAAACGATAACAGCCGTTCAATACCCTAAACTCAGAATGCGTCGCCTACGCCGACATCCTAAATTGCGTGATTTAACACGTGAACATTCGCTAAGTGTCGATGATATCGTCTTGCCACTGTTTATAAAAGCAGGTCGAGGTATCAATCAACCTATCGCATCGATGCCTTCGCAAAATCAATTCAGTGTTGATCAGCTTGATTTTGAAATTAAATCCATTGTGGATTTGCAAATTCCTGCCGTTATTTTATTTGGCATTCCAAGTTATAAAGATGCCACGGGTTCTGCGGCGCTCGATGAAAATAATGTCATTGCGCAAGCGATTGCTAAAATTTCCAAACAAGCTCCCGATTTATTGATCATTGCTGATTTATGTTGTTGTGAATACACCGATCATGGTCACTGTGGTGTCGTGATTAAAAAGGATCATGGCGAGTTTGTCGTTGACAACGATGCGACTTTAGAATTATTAGCCAAGCAAGCCGTTAATTTGGCCAAAGCAGGCGCCCATGTCATTGCGCCGAGTGGCATGATGGATGGTATGGTGCAAGCCATACGTGAAGCGCTCGATCAGGCTGGTTTTCCACATATTCCTATTTTAAGTTATGCCGCAAAATATTCGTCGGCTTTTTATGGTCCTTTTCGTGATGCTGCTGAAGGCGCGCCGCAATTTGGTGATCGCAGTAGCTATCAAATGGACCCTGCTAATGCAGCTCGTGGCGTGCGCGAAGCTACGATTGATGTGATTGAGGGGGCGGATATGTTAATGGTGAAGCCGGCGCAAAATTATTTGGATGTGATCTATCGCGTTAAACAAGCTCATCCAGCGATACCATTAGCCGCCTATCAAGTGAGCGGAGAATTCGCTATGATTAAAGCGGCTGCAGAGCGTGGTTGGTTGGATGAGGAAAAAGCCATGTTGGAGAGTTTATTAGCGATAAAACGCGCTGGCGCTGACTTTATTATTTCTTATTTTGCAAAACAGTTCGCAACGAGTATTAAACCACTGTAAAACAAGGCATGATATTCAGATGATTAAAACCAAGCTCGTATTTATTTGCCAAAGTTGTGGGGCACGTTATTCAAAATGGCAGGGCAAATGTACTGACTGCGATCAATGGAATACGATTCTAGAAGAAGTCGCTGTTAAATCATCAGCGCGCAATCGTCCAATGGGTTACGTCGGTAGTGAATCGCCACTCACGCTATTATCAGAAGTTAAGATGCATAAACATTCACGATTGGCGACTGGGCTAGGTGAATTTGATCATGTGCTGGGTGGTGGTTTAGTTTCAGATTCGGTGGTATTAATTGGCGGTGATCCGGGTGTGGGTAAATCCACCTTATTATTACAGGTGCTAGGGCAATTAGCGAAACATTACCGCCCATTATATGTGACGGGTGAAGAGTCGATGCAACAAATTGCATTGCGTGCAAAGCGTTTAGGAGCAGCGCACGATCAATTGATGCTGCTCGCTGAAACCAACATTGAGCGCATTATTACACAAGCTGAACATTATAAGCCGCAGGTGATGGTGATCGATTCCATTCAAACGGTCTATACCGATGCGGTTCAATCAGCACCCGGTGGTGTAGGTCAGGTACGCGAGAGTGCTGCGCAATTAGTGCAATATGTGAAACAAAAAGGCATCGCATTATTATTGGTGGGTCATGTCACAAAAGAAGGGATGATTGCAGGGCCGCGTGTTTTAGAGCATATGGTCGATGCGGTGTTGTATTTTGAAGGTCGCAATGAAACGCGTTATCGCATTATTCGTGCCGTAAAAAATCGTTTTGGCGCAGTCAATGAGATTGGCGTATTTGCCATGACTGATAGCGGTTTAAAACAAGTGAATAATCCTTCGGCGATTTTTCTAACACGCACAGAAGAGTCCGTGCCGGGTAGTACGGTGCTGGTGAGTTGGGAAGGTAGTCGGCCGCTATTAGTTGAAGTGCAAGCGTTGGTGGATGAAAGTCATTTAGCGAACCCAAGGCGGGTGTGCGTGGGTTTGGAACATAATCGTTTAGCAATGTTACTCGCGGTGTTACACCGACATTGTGGCATTGCGACTTACGATCAAGATATTTTTGTTAATGTGGTGGGGGGCTTGCGTGTGGTTGAAACGGCTGCGGATTTACCTGAACTGCTCGCGGTATTATCCAGTTTGCGAAATAAAGCATGGCCTCAAGATTTAGTAGTATTTGGGGAAGTCGGTTTGTCCGGTGAAATTCGCCCAGTGCCCAATGGACAAGAACGTTTAAATGAAGCAGTAAAACACGGCTTTCGTCACGCAATCATTCCCAAAGCCAATGCACCGAAAAAAGCGATTAAGAATTTAGAAATTCAGGCAGTGAGTCATTTGTCTGAGGTGTGTTGAGAGCCACGGTTTATGAAGTGATAAATTATTGATATATTATAAGACAGCTTCCGATGTGCATAAAGTCGTTGTAATTTTCTAACTGAATGGATCGTGATCAGTGGAATACCAACATCTTCGATACACACTAGAATTGTAATTCGCTACTTACACGCATTAATTTTTTGTATCGTGTTTTTATAGTTATCAGACGTAGTCAAAGCTATTGCGTCCGTTGATATCATGAAAAGTAGTGCAAATAAAAAGACAATCGATTTGTAGGTGAGCTTCATGTTGCAATGTCCCTCTGTGAGATTGTACCATGTGGCGCCAAGCTGTCGGTTAGATTGGAGCAAAAAGTGTGTTAAAAAATGCGAGCATAGCGGAGTTATAAAAGCCTTTTTTAGCACACTTTTTGTTTCAAAACAGCCGGCAGATTAGGTGCCAAAAACCTAAAAATCAACTGAATCAATGTCGTCATTCGGTAATTCTTCATACTGCGGTAAATCATCGGTAATTTCATACCAAGGAGATTTGGATCCAACAAAAATATGGGCTATTGGTCGACTACCTGGGTCTTGTTCAAGACCGCCGATGGGTAGCCCAATGTCATTGGGATTATCTTCGTACATGCTGATTAAGCTAGAGCCACATATCCCGCAAAAAGTTTGTATGACTTGCTCGGACAAATGATATTTTGATAGATGTTCTTCCCCCTTCAGCCATTTGAAATTTTCACTGTTAACAGTACAGCGTGTTCTAAACGCTGAACCATGCCAGCGACGGCACATAGAACAATGGCAATGGACTATCGGCCCGAGCTCGCCATTAATTTCATAGGCAACTGCTCCACATAGACATTTCCCGCTTAATTTTTTCATTCTTTATCTTCTCCAACTGGCCACTTAAAACGTTATTCTGATGTCAATCACAATTCCGGTACTGTAAAGCTGCAAACTGCATTTCTACAGTACCAGATTAAACTTCAAATTTGGTACTGCAGAAAGGCATTTTTTCCTAATCTCCTGTCAGATTTTGTGCTTCAAAATTCAGGTGATCCTATAACTTAATCTTAGGGCTTCGGTACATGTCAAAAATTCATAGGACTCCGATATTTTGCTATAAACCGAGAGGTTAGGTACAATCCAGAGCATTACCCATCGATTCAAGAGCAAGCTATGTATCCACACGACTTATCTGTTGCAGATTTCGACTCAGAGCTCTGGGCTGCGGTGCAAGGCGAGTGTCAGCGTCAAGAAGATGAAATCGAGCTCATTGCCTCGGAAAATTATGCCAGTCCTTGCGTCTTGCAGATGCAAGGCTCAGTGCTCACTAATAAATATGCGGAAGGCTATCCGGCCAAGCGTTATTATGGGGGTTGTGAATTTGTCGACATCGCAGAAGAATTGGCGATCGCTCGTGCCAAGGAGTTGTTTGGCGCAGCCTATGCTAACGTCCAACCGCATTCGGGTTCACAAGCGAATGCGGCGGCTTATATGGCGCTGATTAACCCAGGTGACACCCTGCTTGCGATGGATTTATCGCATGGTGGGCATCTGACTCACGGCTCTAAAGTCAACTTTTCTGGGAAATTATATCATGCGCTGCACTACGGTTTGAATGATAAAACGGGAGAGATCGACTATGAGCAAGTAGAGGCGTTGGCTAAGGAACATCGCCCCAAATTAATTATTGCCGGGTTTTCTGCATACTCACGCATCGTCGATTGGCAAAAGTTTCGAGATATTGCTGATAGTGTGGGGGCATATTTCTTGGTTGATATGGCTCATGTTGCAGGATTAGTGGCGGCAGGACTCTATCCATCGCCTGTTAATATTGCCGATGTCACCACATCAACCACACATAAAACATTGCGTGGCCCACGTTCAGGTATCATTCTGGCTAAAGAAAATCCTGAACTTGAAAAACGCTTAAATTCAGCCGTTTTTCCAGGTACCCAAGGGGGTCCGCTGATGCATGTGATTGCTGCTAAAGCCGTTGCATTTAAAGAAGCCCTACAGCCTGATTTTAAAGATTATCAACAACAAATTATTAAAAATTCTAAAACATTGGCACAAGTGATTATGCAACGCGGTTATGATGTTGTTTCTGGTGGCACCGACAATCACATGTTCTTAATTGATTTAATTGCTAAAGATATCACAGGTAAGGCAGCAGAAGCCGTGTTAGGTCAAGCCAATATTACTGTGAATAAAAATACGGTGCCCAACGAACCACGCTCGCCTTTTGTAACCAGTGGTTTGCGAGTGGGTACGCCGGCTGTCACAACTCGTGGTTTTAAAGGCACTGAAATTCGCACATTGGCGGGTTGGATTTGTGATATCCTTGATGATATTGAGAATACAGCGTTGGTTAAAAAAATCAAAACCCAGGCGATTGAGATGTGTAACCAATTTCCAGTTTATAGGAAGCGCTAATTATGTTTTGCCCTTATTGCAGTGCTGAAGATACCAAAGTCATTGATTCGCGTTTAGTGAATGATGGCTCACAAGTGCGCCGACGTCGTGAATGCTTGGATTGTAATGAACGATTTACCACCTACGAAACAGTCGAACTGGTTCTACCCAGGGTGATTAAACGAGATGGCGAGCGCAGTGCTTTTGACTCTGAAAAATTGCGAGCGGGCATGTTGAGAGCATTGGAAAAGCGCCCTGTTAGCGTCGAACAGGTGGATTCTGCGATTCAACATATTATTCATACTCTGCGAGCCAGTGGAGACCGAGAAGTGAGTTCGCATCATGTGGGCGAGTTGGTGATGAACGAATTACGGGCACTAGATGAAGTAGCTTACGTGCGCTTTGCCTCAGTTTATCGTAGCTTCCAAGATATCAATGCGTTTCGTGAAGAAATACAACGCTTACAATCACAAGATCATCATGAGTAAACCGCCGGCGAGTAAACATAAAAAAGACTCAGCCCGTCATAAGGCGCGTTGTTTTGCGTTGCAAGCGTTATACCAATGGCATTTTTCTGGAAACGACGCTAACGAATTAATCCAGCAGTTTATAGCTGAACCTGAAATGGCAAATGCAGATCAGGATTATTTTGTAACGTTAGTCAACGGCGTGGTTTTGCAAGTAGTGGCTATCGATAAAACTATGGCAACTTGCTTGGATCGTAACATTAGCGCATTAAATCCAGTAGAGTTGGCTGTATTGCGTTTAGCGGCTTATGAAATAATGCAACACCCGGAAATCCCATATCGTGTGATTATTAATGAGGCTCTAGAATTGACTAAACAATTTGGCGCGACACAAGGTTATAAATATATTAATGGCGTGTTGGACACATTGGCTAAGCAACTTAGAAAAAACGAACTAAAGAATCAGAAATAACACCTTAAGAAATCAAATGGGGAAAATCTTGGCCGCAAGCAGCCGAGATTGTTAAAATGCCGATAACTTACGACGGTGCCAAAGTATTGGTGCAGTACTTAGGATTTTTGTATTAAATTGAACGAGTGGTGCGGCCGCTGTTGTTTTATAATTAGAGCAGCAAATGGAATATTGACCTTCCTGATTGCCAGCCTGCAAAAAGCGCGGAATAATGGCATGGTTTTCTAATTCTACGATACAAGTTTTACCTAAACATTTTTTGATATCTTCGCCGTATAGTTTTGTTCCGCCGACATAGTCGCCAATGGAATAAAAGGGTTCCATGGCATTGTCAATAACGGTTAATACAATTGAATTAGGGTATTGCTGATTGAACAGTTGTGTTTCTTGGTAAATACGTTCTTCTTCTTTTAAATTGAGTTCGGCGAAAGTGAGGTCATGTCGTTCCGGCTCTTTAATGCCCGTGTTTAACATTTCATATGAGCGAGGAGGCAAGCCATTACCACGAAGTAGCCAATCCGGGCTGATAATCCATCCCAGTGACTTCAACTTTTTAGTAACGGTTTCCGCACCTTTTTTTGAGAGTGGGTTTTTATTCTGCTCCCAACCTTGAAGCGTATTTTTACTAATTCCAATGATTCGTTCAGCCATTTCCCTTGTTTCAAGGCCGGCTAGTAATCTTGCTCGCTTTAAGCGTTCACCTGGAGTGGTGAGGCGTTCTTCGATAATGCTCATATTTCCCTTCTTCTCTAATTACGATTGTTTGTCCATCTCAATATCGAAGTGGGTATAATACACGGAAATTTGTACATGAGCTAGTCTAGTAGTTTTCCTATCAAGAAACAATTGCTTAGGAAATTAAATGCTAGATAAAGGTACGCAAAAAAATTACAATGTTCCAATCGAGTGAATTTATTGACTTTATTTTATTATTATGTTCTCATGATCGTTTTCGGCAAGTCTATAAATTTAAACAAAAACTACTTTTCGGTGATAATTTTGAGGACGTTTTTTACAGTAGCTATACAATGAAGAATTAGGAATAAAAATTTCGACTTTGGCATAACCAGTAGGGAGATGACACATGGCCAAGAAGAAAGAAGGTATCATTGCTCATTTGTGGAAAGACGTGATTAGTGGGGTAGTCAAAAAGGATTCAAAACCGAGTCCACACCCTCAATCATCACGGCTATTTCCTCCTGAATTCATTAATCCCAAGGCAGAGAAGTTTAGATCTCCAGGTAAGGATCAATTCTACCTGTTAGGTGAAGGTTATGAAGATGTTTATTTAACGTGGAAGGAAATTATTGCATTATGGTATTTGATGCACGAAGCTAAAATTGCATCGGTAGCAGAACAAATTGGAGTCTCTGATCGAACTGTTGAGTATTATGTCAAAAATTTACGTTCAAAGATGCGTTGTGCCACTCGAAAAGAATTAATTAAGCTGATTTCAAGAACGGAATTTATTAAAAATGTAAAGCAGTGTGTATTTTGATATTCGTCATTCAATTAATTTATGATCCATACGATGAATTGCAAAATGCCCCAAGACACTAGTGCAGCCAAGATATCATCTAACATCACGCCGATTCCGCCATGGACATTGCGATCGATCCAGCCGATTGGGCCAGGCTTTAAAATATCTAGTAAACGGAATAATAAAAAACCTAAAACCAAATAATACCAGGTAAAAGGGATGGCGATCATAACGATTGGAAATGTGGCAATTTCATCCCATACAGCAGCCGGGTGATCATCGGTTTTGAAATCGCGATTGGTAATTTGACAAATGACAACGCCAATTAAATTCATCAACAAGATGATAATAATATAAGTTGCTAAACTAAATTGCTGAATGACTAAATAAACTAAAACACCGAATAGCGTGCCATAAGTCCCCGGCATGATGGGTAGGGCGCCAATGCCAAATCCACAGGCGATAAAATGGATTGGATTAGTCCAGACGCTTCTTGGTATTTCTTTATATTTCTTCATAGCTTAAAAATGTTGGTAACCTGTTTCAGTAATGAAGTAGGGATTTTTGTTTTCATCGATAATACTTAATTTTTTCTGCGAGTTAATTTCGCCGATGCAGGTGATTTGGCAATCGAGAGATTTTGCCTTTTCTTCTAGTTTATTTTTTTTATCAGCAGCAATGGTAAAGCATAATTCATAATCATCGCCAGCACTGAGTGCTAATCGTCGAGCTTTGTCGATTGTGCAGTTGGTTTGCATGGCTTTTGAAAGGGGTAAATTTTCAAGTTTAATTTGGGCGCCAACATGACTTGCCGTTAAAATCTTGCTTAAATCGGCCGCTAGGCCATCAGAAATATCGATAGCAGCAGAGGCAATCCCTCTGAGTTCAAGCCCCAGATTAATACGGGGTTGTGGCCGATTGAGTTTCTCTAAAAGTGTTGGATTGATCGTACCTTGCTTTTTTTGTAATAAATCGAGTGCCAAACCTGCATCACCAAGTGTGCCCGAGACATAAATTAAATCGCAAGCTGTTGCATGAGTGCGTAATAATGCTTGACCAGTTGGTACAAATCCTTGCATCACAGTACTCACTGAAAGTGGGCCACGAGTCACATTCCCACCGATTAAGGCAACTTGATACTGATCAGCAAGTGCAAAAAAACCCCGGCTAAATTCAGTTAGCCAATTTTGATCAGCTTGTGGCAGTGTAATCGCCAGTAATACGGAATCTGGTTTTGCTCCCATGGCAGCCATATCACTTAAACTGACAGCCAGAGATTTATGGCCGATATCTTCGGGTTGAGTTTGCATTGGAAAATGTGTGCTGGCGATCAGCGTATCGATGGACGTGACAAGCTGTTGCCCAGCGGGCAGTTCAAACACAGCCGCATCATCGCCAACCCCCACTTTGATGTGAGGGTGTGAACCGATAGGCTTATTGAAAAAGTGTTCAATTATCTCAAATTCATGCATTAGGATTCATCGTTTAAATGATTGAGCATAGATTATCATACCGCCTGTAAAGCTTCTATCGCATGTTTTGGATCATTTTTTAAAATCATGAGTAGTGCAAGAGCTGGGCCTTGAGGATGACGTCGACCTTGTTCCCAGTTTTGCAACGTTTTAACGCTAACAAAGACTAACTCTGAAAATTCTTTTTGTGACAAACACAATGCGTCGCGAATTTGCTTAATGTCGTCAGGAGTAAAAGCGAATACTCGCGAAGGTGTTTTTTCGCCACGTTTGACCTTGCCAGCTTCTTGGATGCCTTTAAGCAGTCCTTTAAAATGATTATTATCCATGGTTCAATTCCTCTTGTACGATTTGGCATAGTAATTTAAGTTGATCTTTCGTAGGCCACCGCTACCTGGAATGATAGTGCCAGCATCCGGTTTTTTAATAATGGCTTCCTGTAATTGTGCATAAAGATCATCGGGCATCAATTGCTGAATAATATCCGTAAAGTATTGAGTTTCCTTGATGACCATACTTGGAATTATACGCCAATGGCGTACAGAATTCAAATTATTGCTAGTCGCCATTTCATATCCTCGAAGCTTAATTTATTGTAACTGCTCACACCGCGTCATCCCGCGGCTTGACCGCGGGATCCATAACGCACTGCGTGAGTTGGCGCGCAAAACGCGCCTGAATTCCGGCTTTCGCCACAATGACGGGTGAGTAGTTACAATTTATTTTAATTTAGTTAAAGTGTAATAAACTAACACGGGAGGTCATGTCATTATTACAGTACTAGGCTGCGTGACGGCGAATTTGTTTTGCTTGGGCGGAGTATAATAGGCATAAAAATCTTGATAGTAAGCCACCGACTTTTTATTCACAATTTCTGTGGATAACTTTGTGTAAAAAACTTTGATAACAACGCTAACTGGCTGTTTTCGTTATAGGTACAACACTTTTAACAAAAATTGCACGACATAATTTTAGCCTATTGAAATCAATAAGTTATAATGAAAACTTCAACAAGCAAGAATTTGCATAGCAAATTTGTAGGGGTTTTTAAATAAGAGCTGCTAGCTTGTGTATAAATAGGGCCTTGCTGATCACTATTAGCGCTTATCGATGGGTGTTATGTCGCGCTTCTTGGGCCCCGTATACAACTGACGTGGTCGAGCTAAGCTGTGAGCAGGGTCACTGATCATCTCCATCCAATTGGTAATCCACCCCACTGTTCTTGCTAAGGCAAAAATCACAGTAAACATATTCGTTGGGATGCCGATGGCACTTAATGTGAGCCCAGAGTAAAAATCGACATTAGGGTAAAGTTTCTTCTCGATAAAGTATTCATCTTCTAAAGCTATTTTTTCAAGTTTCATGGCGAGCTTAAACAGTGGATTGTCATTAACGCCAGTTGCTTCTAGCACTTCATGGCAGGTTTGACGCATGACCTTAGCTCTAGGGTCGTAATTTTTATACACTCGATGTCCAAAACCCATCAAACGAAAAGGATCATTTTTATCTTTTGAACGTTTGATGTAGGCATCGATATTAGATTCGTCACCTATTTCTTTAAGCATATTAAGACAGGCTTCATTAGCGCCACCATGGGCTGGGCCCCATAAAGCGCCAATGCCAGCGGAGATACAAGCAAATGGATTCGCGCCTGTTGAGCCAGCTACTCTCACTGTTGACGTTGAAGCATTTTGCTCATGGTCAGCGTGCAACGTAAAAATTCTATCGACGGCATTAACCAACACTGGATTAGGGATGGAGTCGTCGTAGGGTGTGCCAAACATCATGTGTAGAAAATTTTCTGCATAAGACATGCCTCTTTGCGGATGCATAAACGGTTCACCGATAGAGTACTTATAACTCATGGCTGCAATTGCAGGCATTTTGCCAATCAAGCGAATAGCCGAAAGTTCACGGTCTTCAGCATTATTGATATCTAAAGCGTCGTGGTAGAAGGCAGATAGGGCGCCAACGACACCAACCATAATAGCCATAGGATGAGCATCACGACGAAAGCCATTAAAAAATTTGCTGATTTGCTCATGAACATGACAATTCTTTTTGATCTGGGTTATGAATTCAGTTTTTTGTTGAGAATTTGGAAGCTCTCCATACAGTAATAGATAACAGACTTCCATGTAATCACATTCTGCAGCCAATTGATCAATGGGGTAACCCCGATACAGTAAAATGCCTTCACTACCATTAATAAAGGTAATTTTAGATTCGCACGAGGCTGTGGCATAAAATCCTGGGTCAAACGTATAGTGGCCAGCTGCGCCCAACGGCTTGATCACGATGACATCGGGCCCTAGAGTGCCTGATAAGATCGGCAACTCAATTTCTTGGCCATTGAAAGACAGCTTAGCATTATGGTTTGGCATTAGGATGACCTCGTTGAGATGTTATTCTGCTAGTAGAAATATAGCTGGTTTACCAGTTTTTTACAAAGAATTACCCTGTTTGATTTCGCCTACGCAAAGCAAGTTCACGCTAACGGTGACCCAAGGGGAGAGCATGATCTCCCCTTGGGAATCCCCATCGTTTTGTCGGGGGGCCCGCCCCCGGAGATTTCTGTCCCTCATCTTCCGTCATCTGTCTTCTGTTTACAACCTTCTGGTAATATGGCTATAATCAGCTTGCAGAATGAGTTGACTTAATTTCCTACTGTTTAATTGTCGGAATGGGTGTAAAAACGGTGAGACCCAATAAACCAGTTTTTCTTACGCTGACCAAACTGAAGTTTCCGCGAATGGCGATCGTGTCGATTCTGCATCGCATCGCGGGAGTGGTGGTGTTTCTTTTCCTTCCGTTATTACTTTATCTTCTCCATGCGTCATTAGTTTCACAAGCTCATTTTGATGTCGTAGTGCAAAGTCTTCATTGGCCACTGATGAAACTTTTGTTGTGGGTGGTATTAGCGGCAGTGCTTTTCCATTTAGTAGCCGGCATTCGCCACCTGACAATGGATTTAGGGTTTGCTGAAAGTTTAAGTGCAGGGCGTGCAACGGCTACGATTGTTTTAATTTTATCGGCTGTGTTAATCATCTTAGCGGGATTTTGGTTATGGTAACAAGGACAAATCACAGTGGTTTTACTGACTGGCTTGTGCAACGTGTTACTGCTGTATTAATCGGAATTTACACACTCTTTATTATTATCTATTTGTTAGCAAACCAACCGGTTGATTATTTTTCTTGGCAAGCTTTGTTTAACCACCTCATTATGAAAATCGCAACGATGATCGTCTTGCTGAGTATATTGTGGCATGCTTGGATTGGTCTTTGGACGGTCTTTACCGATTATATCAAAAATAAGGCGACTCGAATTGTGTTAGAAATTTTAGTCTGTATTTTACTAGTGGCTTATTTATTCTGGGGTTTTGAAATATTGTGGCGGTAAAAGTGAATGGTAAAATTTTTTATTGCACCGCTTTATCTTATTTGAATTTGGAATTTAAATGAAGAATTTGCCTGAGAAACAATTTGATGTGGTGATCGTTGGTGCAGGAGGCGCTGGAATGCGTGCTGCATTGCAACTGGCCAGTGCAAAAAAATATAAAGTGGCCGTGTTATCTAAAGTCTATCCGACTCGCTCACATACGGTTTCCGCCCAAGGGGGTATTTCTGCAGCATTAGGTAATGTTGTCGAAGATGATTGGCATTGGCATATGTACGATACTGTCAATGGTTCAGATTATTTGGGTGATCAAGATGCGATTGAGTATATGTGTAAAAATGCCATCCCTGCTGTGATCGAACTTGAGCATATGGGCATGCCATTTTCAAGATTAGATAATGGTAAAATCTATCAGCGTGGTTTTGGTGGACATACGATTCACTTTGGCGGCGACCCTGCACGCAGAGCTTGTGCGGTAGCCGATCGTACTGGCCACGCGTTATTACACACCTTATATCAAAAAAATATCGAAGCGAAAACAAACTTTTTTAATGAGTGGTACGTCATCGATTTGGTTAAAGCTCAAAATGGTGGCATCGCAGGTGTGGTGGCCATGTGCATGGAAACCAGTGAAAAGGTTTTCTTTAAATCGAGAGCAACGGTGCTTGCAACAGGTGGTGCAGGGCGCATATTTCAGTCGACCACTAACGCTTATATTAATTCCGGGGATGGCTTAGGCATGGTCATGCGTGCTGATCTGCCAGTGCAAGATATGGAATTTTGGCAGTTTCATCCCACTGGTATTGCTGGCTCAGGTGTTTTAGTCACAGAAGGTGCGCGTGGTGAAGGTGGTTATTTACTTAATAAAGACGGCGAGCGTTTTATGGAGCGTTACTCACCTCACCTTAAAGATCTTGATTGTCGTGATGTGGTATCGCGTGCTGAAATTATGGAGATCATAGAGGGTCGAGGCGCTGGACCAGATGGTGATCATGTGTTATTAAAATTGGATCACTTAGGCGCAGAAATCTTGCATGAACGTCTACCAGGGATTACTGAGCTTGCCAAAAAATTTGCTAATGTTGATCCAACCAAAGAGCCCATTCCTGTTGTGCCGACCTGCCACTATATGATGGGTGGTATACCCGTGAATCGTAATGGTCAGGCGATCACCGTTGATGCTAAAGGGAATGATCAAATCGTACAAGGCTTATTTGCAATTGGTGAATGTGCGTGCGTTTCTGTTCACGGTGCTAATCGTTTAGGGACAAATTCATTATTAGATCTTGTCGTGTTTGGTCGAGCTACGGGTTTATTTTTAGAAGAAGCGCTTGCAGAAGGCATGGCATTACAACAAGAAGATGCCAGTGGTACCGAACGAGCGATCAAACACATTGAGCGATGGGAAAATAAAAATAATAGCGAAGATCCGTATGCTATTCGTGCTGAAATGAAAAAAGTCATGCAGAATTGTTTTGGCGTATTTCGTGATGCCAAACCGATGGAGCAAGGGTTGAATGAACTTCAGGTATTGCGAAATCGGCTGCAAAATGCGCGCCTCAGTGATCACAGTAAAGTATTTAATACGACTTTGTTTGAAATGCTAGAGCTCGATAATCTATTAGCAACGGCACTAGCTTCTGCGACATTGGCCTTGCAACGAAAAGAAAGCCGTGGTGCGCATTCGCGTTATGATTTTAAAGAGCGTGATGATAAAGAATGGCTTAAACATTCTTTATACTTTGCTGATGGTCGATTGGATTTTAGGCCAGTGAATTTAACGCCTAAAGAAGTCGAGCCATTTCCACTGAAAGAAAGAGAGTAAAGTCCATGCCGAATGTAAAAAATAGAGTCATGACGGTTGTGATCCAACGTTTTGATCCTGATAAAGATAAAAAACCTTATATGCAGGACTATCAAATTGATTTGGGCAATGTGCGTGGCACGATGCTGCTTAATGTCTTAGAAGCTTTGAAAGAGCAGGAAGATCCAACCTTAGGTTTTCGTCGTTCGTGTGGGGAAGGGGTTTGTGGTTCTGATGGGATGAATATTAATGGCACCAATGGTTTGGCTTGTACCACACAATTAACCACATTACCTGATCGCGTGGTTCTCTACCCATTGCCGGGTTTCCCGGTCATCCGTGATTTGATTGTCGATATGGAACATTTTTTTAAGCAGTATGAGAAAATCAAACCTTATTTAATCAACGATGAATCCCTGCCTGAGCGAGAGCGCTTACAATCTCCTAAGGAGCGCGAGAAATTGGACGGCTTATATGAGTGCATTTTGTGTGCGTGCTGTTCGAGCGCTTGCCCCTCCTATTGGTGGAACCCTGAACAATTTATCGGTCCGGCGGGTCTATTGTGGTCTTATCGATTTATAGCAGACAGCCGGGATAACGCAGAACAAGAGCGATTAGATGATTTGAAGGATCCATATAGTGCATTTCGTTGTCGATCCATCATGAATTGTGCTAATGTTTGCCCCAAAGGATTAAACCCGACAGAAGCGATAAGAAAAATCCGCACTGATATGATTTGTGACTCGGATTAAAGAAAACTTAAAACAGTTGTATGTTTGTGCCGAATTCTGCCAAGGCATAGCCGGTTCCGCTTAGGGTATATTTTCTAAATCAGGATGAGGAATTAGAATAGGTGATTTATGAAAAAAGACATATCGAGAAAATCCTCAATGAAAGAATATCAGCTTTCATCTTATCTGTCGGCTAATAATGCAGCCTATATTGAAGAACTCTACGAAACTTATTTAAAAAACCCCGACGCGCTCGATCAAGGTTGGCGACATTATTTCAAATCGCTCATTCCCGCAGGGGTTAGTGCTGAAGTCTCTCATTTTGATCTAAGAGAGCAATTTCGTGCGCTTGCAAAACAACCTAAATATGCGGTGTCGACCAAGGCTGCCTCACAACGTGACGAGCAACAAGAAGCGGTTGACGAACTGATTGGGGCCTATCGCCGTTTTGGTCATCTTAATGCCGCTATTGATCCGCTAGGCTCAAATATTTCCGTTGATGAAAGATTAGAATTGGGTTTTTATGGGTTGTCGGCAACAGATATGAATCGTAGCTTTCAAACTCGTCAACTATTAGCGCAACCCACAGCGACATTGCAAGAAATTTATACCGCTTTGCGTCAATATTATTCTGGCACGGTTGGCGTTGAATACAGTCGTATTGCTAATGAAAAAGAACGTGAATGGTTGCGCGATTATGTTGAAAAAAATATGCCGAATACGCAATTAAGCAAAGCAGTTAAACTCAGTATATTAAAACAACTCATCGCAACCCAAGGGTTGGAAAAATTCCTTGATGTCAAATATCCAGGGCAAACACGTTATTCTATTGAAGGGGCAGATAGCATCATCCCGTTGTTGGATGAATTAACGAAACGAGCGAGGCTTGTTAATGTTGAGGAATTAGTCATCGGCATGGCGCATCGCGGTCGATTGAATGTGTTGCTGAATGTGATGGGGCAATCAGCCGTTGAATTATTCCAAGAATTTGAAGGTACCAAAGATTATGGTATGACCTCTGGTGATGTTAAATATCACCGCGGTTTTTCAAGTGATGTGCAAACCGATAACGGTCCTATGCATTTATCATTAGCTTTCAATCCATCACATTTAGAATTTATTTCACCTGTTGTCAATGGTTCAGTGCGTGCCAGACAAGAGCGCCGTAACGATAATAATAAATATAATTATGCATTGGCCGTTTTAATTCACGGTGATGCCGCTTTTTCTGGGCAAGGCATTGTGATGGAAACCTTGAATATGTCACAAACCCGAGCCTATCACACAGGTGGTTCCATTCATATTATTTTAAATAACCAAGTTGGTTTTACCACCAGTAACCCACATGATATGCGTTCTTCGCATTATTGTTCTGATTTAGCGAGAATGATTGATGCGCCTGTATTTCATGTGAATGGCGATGATCCAGAAGCCGTTGTTAAAGTCACTCAATTAGCGCTCGATTATCGCATGGCATTCAATAAGGATGTTGTCATTGATTTGGTTTGTTATCGACGTTTCGGACATCAAGAAGTGGATGAACCGCGTGCGACTCAACCTATCATGTATCAAATCATTAAAAAACATAAAACACCAAGAACTATTTACGCTGAAAAATTATTAGCTGAAGGAGTTTGTACGCAACAGGAAGTCGATCAGTGGATTAATGAGTATCGTGATGGCCTTGACCAAGGTCTCCAAGCGATTGAAACCCTACCAGAAGGTTTATCTACGCATTATGCGGCTAATTGGACACCGTACCTTAATCGTGACTGGCATGCTGTGGTTGATACAAAAGTGGATCAAGACAATATAATACGCTTGGCCAAACAATTAGAACAATTACCAGAAGGTTTTTTGTTGCAACATCATGTCGGCATGATTATGGCTGCACGTCAAAAAATGACGGCAGGAGAACAACTGCTGGATTGGGGTTATGCTGAAATAATGGCCTATGCCACATTACTGGACGAAGGTTTTTCAGTTCGATTTTCGGGTGAGGATAGTCGACGAGGTACTTTTTTCCACCGTCACAGCGCATTGTTCGATCAAAACACGGGCGAGTGTTATATGCCGTTGTTACATCTGAGTGATCAACAAGCCAATTTGCAAATCTATGATTCTCTGCTATCAGAATCAGGCGCACTGGCATTTGAGTACGGTTATTCAACAGCTGATCCACATGCTTTAGTGATATGGGAAGCGCAATTTGGTGATTTTGCCAATGGTGCCCAAGTGATGATCGATCAATTTATCAGTTCGGGTTGGCAGAAGTGGAATCGATTATCTGGACTTGTGATGTTATTGCCGCATGGTTATGAGGGTAAGGGCCCGGAACATTCTTCGGCGCGACTGGAGCGTTATTTGCAATTGTGCGCACAAGATAATATTCAAGTGTTTGTTCCCACATCGCCATCGCAAATTTTTCACTTATTGCGGCGACAAGTGCTTCGACCTTATCGAAAACCACTCATTGTAATGACACCAAAAAGTTTATTACGACACAAAATGGCGACATCCAGTTTGGATGATTTAGCAAAAGGGCAATTGCAGCTCATCATTCCTGAAGTGGATGCAATCGATCCACAACACGTGCGTCGAGTGATATTGTGCAGTGGGAAAGTTTTTTATGAAGTATTGGCTAACCGCCGTGAGGAAAACATTGATGATATTGCCATCATTCGTATTGAGCAGTTATACCCATTTCCTTATGATGAATTAAAAGCTGCACTTGCCACTTATCCCAATGCATCAGAGTTAATTTGGTGTCAAGAAGAACCTAAAAATCAAGGAGCCTGGTTTTGCACGCGAGATCGTTTAAATAAATGCAGGCCAGAACATATGGAATTGAAATATGCGGGACGCCATTCAATGGCGGCGCCAGCTTCTGGATATCCTGCATTACATAATAAACAGCAAGCACGATTGATTCGTCTAGCGCTAGATATTGCACTGCCAGACGACGAACAATGAGTATCGTTGTCATGCTAAAAGAATAATAATATGAGGAAAAAATATGGCGATTGAAATTAAAGTTCCTGTGTTACCCGAATCGGTTACCGATGCAACCGTTGCTAAATGGTATAAAAATGTGGGTGATCAAATAAAGCGAGATGAAAATCTTGTTGATTTAGAAACTGATAAAGTTATGTTAGAAGTTCCAGCACCAAAATCTGGAGTCATCGAGAAGATTATTTCAGAAGAAGGTAGTGTTGTAAAATCGAACGAAATATTAGCGTTAATAAGAGAAGGTGAGCCAGCTGCTGAAGTCGAAAAGCCTAAACCTGTTGCAGCACAAACAATGCCAGAGTCAAAAGAACCTGCTATAACAGCAGAAACAGAACTTCGCCCATCAGTGCGCCGATTAATAGCGGAGCATCAGATTGATATTAAAGACCTTGCCGGAACAACAAAAGAAGGGCGAATTACTAAAGAAGATGTATTAAATTATATTCAGCAGCAAAAACCGAAAGCACAACCGCAACCATTGGCAACTGCAGAACCCGTCGTGCCTATTGCAGGGGGTGTTCGTGAAGAAAAAAGAGTGCCAATGTCACGTTTGCGCGCGAGAATTGCTGAGCGTTTAGTTGAAGTGCAACGTGATTCTGCTCTGCTGACCACATTTAATGAAATTAATATGAAGCCCGCTATGGATTTGCGAAAGCAATACAAAGAACGCTTTGAAAAAATTCATGGTGTGCGCTTAGGATTCATGTCATTTTTTACTAAAGCGACCATAGAAGCGTTAAAACGATTCCCGGCTGTGAATGCATCGATCGACGGCAATGATGTGATTTATCATAATTTCTACGATATCGGCATTGCCATTGGCAGTCCACGAGGTTTAGTTGTGCCAATTATTCGAAATGCAGAAACGTTGAGCATGGCTGATACGGAAAAATCCATTAAAGATTTTGCAGAGAAAGCTAAAACCGGCAAATTAAATATTGAAGACATGATGGGCGGTACATTTACCATTACCAATGGTGGTGTTTATGGCTCAATGATGTCAACACCAATCATTAATCCACCACAAACGGCCATCTTAGGCATGCATAAAATTATGGAACGCCCAGTGGTGGAGAAGGGTGAAATTGTGATTCGTCCAATGATGTATGTGGCTTTATCTTATGACCATCGTCTTATTGATGGCAGTGAATCAGTACAATTTTTAATTGCCATTAAAGAACTCATAGAAGATCCAGCACGTCTACTGCTAGAAGTTTGAGGTAATTTGGGTGAATAGCCGGTTTAACTCAACAGGCTATTTTTTTATGATCTAAAAAGGTAACTACTTGCCCGTCATTGTGGCGAATGCCGGAATCCAGGCGCGTTTTACGCACCAACGCACGCAGAGTGCGTTATGGATTCCGCACTCAGGCCGTAGGATGACGAGGTGTGAGCAGTGACCTAAAAAGTTGGAAAATAATTATGAATTTGCATGAATATCAAGCGAAACATTTGCTAAGAAAATATAGCGTTGCCGTGCCAGCCAATGAGGTGGTCTGGAGTCCTGAGGGTGCGCTCGAAGCTGCGGCTAATCTTGGAGGGAATCGATGGGTCGTCAAAGCACAAGTACACGCTGGTGGTCGGGGTAAGGCAGGTGGCGTTAAAATCGTCGATAATAAAGACGATTTGTTATCGGCAGTAAAAGACATGTTGGGCACGCATTTGGTAACGTACCAAACAGATGCGAATGGTCAACCTGTCAATCAAGTGTTAATCGAAGAACCTTCTGAAATTGCTCGCGAATTATATCTAGGTGCAGTAGTCGATCGTGCCAGTCAACGTATTGTATTTATGGCGTCAACAGAAGGGGGTGTGGAAATTGAAGAAGTGGCGGCTAAATCACCTGAAAAAATACTTAAGGTCGCTGTTGATCCATTAGTGGGTTTGCAACCTTATCAATGCCGACAACTCTTCTTTGGTTTGGGCCTTGAAGCGAGTCAAATGCGTGAATTCAATCAAATATTATTAGGACTGTACCAACTGTTTGTAGAGCGCGATTTGGGATTATTAGAGATTAATCCACTGGTGGTCACTAAAAGTAATCACCTTATTTGTTTAGATGCGAAATTAAATGTCGATGACAATGCCTTGTACCGTCAGCCTGACCTTCGTGAAATGTATGATCCAACTCAAGATGATGAGCGAGAAACTCGTGCGCAACAGTGGGAACTTAATTATATTGCGCTCGATGGTGATATTGGTTGCATGGTTAATGGTGCAGGCCTAGCCATGGCAACTATGGACTTAATTAAATTAAATGGCGGTAACCCTGCGAATTTTCTCGACGTTGGGGGTGGTGCCACGAAAGAGCGAGTGACTGAAGCTTTTAAAATAATTATGTCTGATAAAAAAGTGAGAGGGATTTTAGTCAATATTTTTGGTGGCATTGTGCGTTGTAATTTAATTGCCGATGGCATTATCGCCGCAGTATCCGAAGTCGGCATAAGTGTGCCGGTCGTGGTTCGCCTTGCCGGTAATAATGCGGACCTGGGTGCCAAAAAATTAGCGGCAAGTGGTTTGAATATTATTGCTTCGAATGAATTTGCCGATTGCGCGAAAACCATCGTCGCAGAAGTTAATAAAGAAGGGGTAGAAGTCAAATGAGTATATTAATTAATAAAAATACCAAGGTGCTTTGTCAGGGTTTTACAGGTAAACAAGGTACGCTTCACTCACAAGGTGCGCTGGATTATGGGACTCAATTAGTAGGTGGGGTAACACCGGGCAAAGGTGGGCAAACCCATTTAGATTTACCCGTTTTTGATAGCGTTTCAGAAGCCGTCGAAAAAACAGGTGCTGATGCCAGCATGATTTTTGTGCCAGCAGCATTTTGTAAAGACTCGATTATAGAAGCAGTAGAGGCAGGTATTCGCCTAGTGATCTGCATCACCGAAGGCATTCCTGTGCTCGATATGTTGGCAATAGTGGCATTTATGAAAAATAAAGATGCCACATTAATTGGTCCAAATTGTCCGGGTGTTATTACACCGGGCGAGTGTAAAATTGGAATTATGCCGGGTCATATTCATAAGCCAGGAAAAGTGGGTATTGTTTCGCGATCAGGCACACTCACCTATGAGGCCGTTAATCAAACCACTGTTTTAGGATTTGGTCAAAGCACTTGTGTGGGTATTGGTGGTGATCCGATTCCGGGAACCAGTTTTACAGATGTGCTCGCACTGTTTGAGCAAGACCCACAAACTGAAGCGATTGTGATGGTGGGTGAAATTGGAGGTTCAGCCGAAGAAGAAGCTGCGGAGTATATTAAAAATAATGTCAGCAAACCCGTCGTTTCATACATTGCGGGTGTGACAGCACCATCAGGAAAAAGAATGGGTCATGCGGGTGCGATCATTGCCGGTGGCAAAGGCACAGCCGCTGAAAAATTTGCAGTGTTGGAATCAGCCGGTGTGCATATCGTTAAATCGCCTGCAGAGATTGGCCAGGCAGTTGCTGAAGCGACTGGGTGGTAATGCCTAGATGTAACTACTCACCCGTCATTGTGGCGAAAGCCGGAATCCAGGCGCGTTATGCGCGTAAACGCACGCAGTGCGTTATGGATCCCGCGGTCAAGCCGCGGGATGACGAGGTAAGCTGCGGGATGACGCGGCGTGAGCAGTTACGCCTAGATTTCGCAAATGATTTCATTCAAACGCAATAATTCTTCATCGCTGAAATAGCGCGTGGAGTGATCAGGATCTGGGAAGTCGACTAATGTTATGACGCCATGATTAACGGCCGTCATTTGTTTCGATTGACCTTGGCGTAAGGCTTCAACAGCCTTTGCGCCCATAATAGAAGCCATTTTCCGATCCATTAGGGATGGGCTGCCGCCGCGTTGGGTATGCCCGAGGATGCACACTTTATAATTAATCCCGCTCAATTGTTTTAATTCGGCTGCAATGTTTAAACTTCGACCTGGAGAATCTGCTTCGGCAATCACAATAATGGACGACATCTTCTTGCGACGTTTCTTTTGCATTTTCTGTAGCATGTCTTGAGCGCTCATTGGAAATTCCGGTGTTAAAATAATTTCGGCGCCACCGGCAATTCCCACATCGACTGCAAGAAATCCTGAGGAACGACCCATGACTTCAATTATAAAATTGCGGTCTAAGCTGAAAGCCGTGTCTCGAATTTTATCGATCGCCTCTAGTGCTGTGTTACGTGCGGTATCAAAGCCTATGCAATATTCTGTATCCACAATGTCATTATCGATGGTGCAAGGAATGCCAATGACGCTAAGCTTATTATTAGCTAATAAGCTTGCTCCAGTAAAGCTACCATCTCCACCTAATACAATCATGGCATTGATCGATTGTGATAATAAAAATTGCCGGCATTGATCGCGTACGGATTGTTCATAAAATTTTTCAGAGCGCGCCGTTTTTAAAATCGTACCACCCCGTTGAATGCAATTTGCTACGGATGCTTGGGTGAGAGGATATATTTTCTTATTGACTAAACCGCAGTACCCCATTTCCGAGCCGTAAACTTCGATGCCATAATGAACCGCAGTGCGCACGACAGCACGAATAGCTGCATTCATTCCTGGTGCATCCCCGCCTGAGGTTAATACGATAAGTTTTTTAATTTCGGTACTCATAAATAGGTTGCTAAGTTTATTATGATAGAAGTTATTATGGTAACTACTTGCCCGTCATTGTGGCGAAAGCCGGAATCCAGGCGCGTTATGCGCGCCAACTCACGCAGTGCGTTATGGATCCCGCGGTCAAGCCGCGGGATGACGAGGTGTGAGCAGTTACTTATTATGAGTATAACCTAAAAATGTATTATTTTTCATCCAGCCATTTAATCATGTCATATGCCGATTCGATAATGTGATCTGCAGGCCAGGTATCAGGAGAGGTATTTTTTGGATGATATCCATAGCTGACGGCAATAACGTGCATAAGCGCTGCATTAGCAGCTTGGACGTCTGTTAGTGTGTCGCCAACATACACAGCTTGATGTGGTTTGCAGTTTGTATAGCGACAAGCTGCGAGTAGTGGTGCTGGGTGTGGTTTACGTGGTGTAACAGTATCTCCAGAAATAATACAGCAACAACGATGATGTAATTTAAAGTGCTTTAATAAAGGCTGAGTGAGCCAATCCGGTTTATTGGTAACAATTCCCCAGGGAATGTGTCGCTGATCGAGCACATCTAGCACGTTCGGCATGCCCGGAAATAACGTCGTTTGTTCGGTGAGGTGTTCTCTGTAGGCCGTTAGAAAAGCCTGCCTAATCGTTTCATAGTCCGCATGTGTTTCATCGATATCAAATCCTGCTTTAATAATTGTTTTACTACCACCATAAATATGATAGCGAAATTCAGCAAAATCGATGGGTGCTCGGTTGTGATGGGCTAAGACATGATTAAGCGCAAAGGCGAGATCAAGAGCAGTATCGAGCAATGTGCCATCTAAATCAAAAAAAACAGCTTGAATCGGGCCTGTTTTTATCACTGTTTTAGCACCTGAAAATAAGCTAAATAATTAACGGACACATCACGGCTGAATTCAAATGTTTGCGAAAGTGGATGATAGCGAACACCTTGCAAATGTCGCAAAACCAACTTTGCATCACTCGCCCAACTTTCTAATTCCGAAGGGCGAATTAATTTTTTATAATCGTGAGTCCCTTTTGGCAGTAGGCCCGCGATATATTCAGCGGCGATGATGGCTTTGAGAAAAGATTTTATATTGCGATTTATAGTTGAGAAAAAAATATGCCCGCCTGGTTTTAAACAACGTACACACGCTTTGATCAGCGAGAAAGGATCGGGAACGTGTTCTAATAATTCCATACAAGTGATCATATCAAAATGTTGCGGATGCTTTTCACTAAAAGCTTCAATGGTCTGCTGCTGGTAGTCGATAGTGAGTTTTTCTTTTTCGGCATGTTGGCGTGCGACAGCAATAGCAGCTTCACTCATATCAATGCCGGTTACTATGGCGTGAGCTCGGGCTAAGGATTCAGATAAAATACCACCGCCACAACCGACGTCTAACACCTTTTGATTTTCTAGAGGACAATATTTTTGAATATAGGCAAGACGAAGTGGGTTAAGCTGGTGTAATGGCTTCATTTCAGCATCGACATCCCACCAGGTTTTTGCCAGTTTATTGAATTTAGCGACTTCTGCAGGGTCAACGTTTTTGGGGTTATCGGCATCCATGTTTAGACCATAGCGGGCTCTTGATTTTTACTCGGTAATAATGATGTTTTATAACACGGGCACGATTGGCAATTCTCCGTTTCCAGTTCCGGTTGCAAGGTGACGTGAGTGATTTTAAAACGTTTTTTTAACACCGCTTTTAATTTCGTTAATGTGTCTTCCCAAAGGTGTAGTTCGTGAATGTCAATATGTGCTGATAAGGCGATAATGCCTGAGGATAAATTCCAGATGTGCAAATCGTGAATGGAATTGACGCCATCTATAGCGCTCATATGGCCATTCACTTCTTCCATTTCAATATGTCCTGGCACGCCTTCCATTAAGACTAATAACGACTCCCGCATTAAGCGTAGGCTGGAGAACATAATTAATAAACCGATAAAAATAGATAGAATGGGGTCGATCAGGTACCAACCGGCAAAATAGATAATCGCACCCGAAGTCAGTGCAGCAACAGAACCTAAAATATCACCCAACACATGCAGCATCGCTGCACGAATATTTAAGGTGCGCTCACCTTTAGCTAACATCCAGGCAATAAAAATATTAACTAAAAGGCCGATAAAGGCGATGATCATTACCGGTATGCCTTTCACAGTGTGCGGTGAATTGAATCGTTCTATCGCTTCGATAATGACCGCTAAGGAAATAATTAACATGAGTAAACTACTTACCCAGGCAGCAACTACTTCAGCACGACCTAGACCATAACTGTGTTTATGAGAAGGTGGTTTTAAGGAAATCCAGGCAGCGAACGCGGCAATACCAAGTGCCAAGGCATCTGAGCCCATGTGGCCTGCATCACCGAGTAAGGTTAGGGAATTAGCGAACCAGCCACCTAACGCTTCGACGATTGCAAAAGCAAACGTTAAAACAATGGCGACCATTAATATTTTATGAGGTGCATTAGCACCGTGACTATGGCCTAAGCCATGGTGATGATGATCGTCGTGATTATGCTCGTCATGATGATGGTCATGGTGATCAGACATAATGTTAGCGCCTCATAGAAAATCTTGACCGCCAGTCTTATTGGCGTGTAAGAGTTTAGTGGTGAATGAATAAACTTGGGATGTGATTCGTTTCACAAGCGGCAGTTTAACATAGTATTGTATTTCGTAAATATCATAGTGATCTTTGGCATTCAGTAAATAAGTATCACTCGTTTTAATGTCATCGACTAAATTTAAATTGAGATCGATGGTGTGGTTTGCAAACCAATGTTCGCCGGTCGATACGCGGTTAATGTCGATTTCAGGACGATGTTTTCTAATAAAGGATTTAAATAATTGATGAGTTTCTTCGATTTCTTGTTGTAATTTTTCGCGGGCTTTTTTAGTGTTTTCACCCAGCATGGTTAAAGTGCGTTTATATTCGCCGGAGGTGAGTTGTTCGAAATCAATGTTGTGTTTTTCGAGTAAGCGGTGGAAATTAGGTAGCTGGGCAATCACGCCGATTGATCCGATAATAGAAAATGGTGCAGCAATCAGATGGTCGGCGACACAAGCCATCATATAGCCACCACTAGCAGCAATTTTATCGACGGCAATCGTGAGTTTGATTTTCGCATCTTTTAGGCGTTGCAATTGTGAGGCGGCTAAGCCATAGGCATTAACAAGACCGCCGTGACTTTCTAAGCGTACTAATACTTCGTCATGAGGTTTTACGGTTAAAATTACCGCGGTGATTTCTTCGCGAAAATCAGCGACGGCAGAGGCTCTGATGTCGCCGTGGAAATCAAGTACAAATAGGCGAGGTGTTGATTTTTTAGTTTTGGTTTTCTTGGTTTTTTTAGCTTTTTTCTCGGCTTTCTTTTCAGCCTTTTTTTCTTCTTTAGTTTGGATAATCGCGTTGATGGAATCGGCTGTTTCGTCGTATTCCTCGTTAAGTTTTTTGACGATCAGTTTCGCTTTTTGCTTGTCTTTGGCGCGAGCAGCGAGAGTAATAATACCGGCAATGACTGCCAGAATGGCAATGACCAGGGTTGCTAATTTGGCCAAATAGAGGCCGTATTCGCCAAGAAGATGCATCTTCGAGTGCTCCGAGTTGTTGTTGAGATACTATATGATACCACATGAGCGGGGTGAATCGAATGTGTATCAGATAATTATTTAAGTTGTTGTTTTTTATGGATAATGGTGGGGTTTACGGGGTGGTGTTTACGGTGGTTTTGGTGGGTGCACGTGGGTCTGGAAAGCCTGTTATGTTTTGGGGGTTATGGCTTGGTTTTATGGGGTTTATCACTATCCTTGCGGTTATCTGATGGCGGTGAGGGTTCTTTTGGTCTATTTGCCGCTTCGATAGGAAGCTTTATTTGTTTCCGCTTTTGATTCCTATTTGTGGATTGGGTAGAGGTGGTGGTTTTACTTTTCAGGGTATTATGATTGGAGGGGTTGAATAATGATCCCTTCTTTGTTGTACGATTCTGAAAATATAAAATGATGTCATCAGGCTTGTTGTCGGTATTATTGGACAGATCATTTTTTCCTCATTAGACTGCTGTGTTCTAAAATCCATAAAATTAGGGAGGGATCCTTTGTAATATTTTTTTGGGGTGTATCTTATTAATTTTTTTCTATTTAATTTTTTTCTATGGCCTGAGTATAAAATAGTTCTAGAGCTTTGGCTTGGGTAATGCCGTAGTTGCTTTCCTTTGATGGTAGCTTTTTCGTCTGTTAATGCTTTGTCTTTTTCATTTTTGGAATCTTTTTCTTTAGTATTATTTGACGGTGTATCGTTTCTTTTTCTATGGCTTGCTGGTATAAGTCTGACGTTTTTTGTTCTTCCTATTGTAGCAGCCTTGTTTGACCAAAGGTTCACTGGGTTGGTCTTTTTATTTGTTCTTGTTTGTGGTATGGGTCTTTGATTTCCTTGCTCAGGTTCTTCATATCTGAGGGAATCAGATTCTCCATTCTTTAGTTGTATTTCTTGATCGAGTTTTTCAGATAGGTTGCTACTTGAACGTACAGACCTATTTGGTTTTGCCATAGAAGTATTCTTTAATGATTGAGGTTGAACAAAACTCTGAATAGTTCTAAAGCTTTTATTTCTCCTGCCTATTTTGACATAACGAGGTGGCAAATCTGATTGAGTAGATTTGGATTTAGTGTTTTCTGTTGTCGTGGGCGTTTTGTTATATTCGGGTGTGTTTTGAGAGATTATTTCACTTAGCCAGGGCATGATGCATTGGTTCCATATTTCGGTTTCAAAATGTCTTTGTTTGCATTTCAATTTTATGAAATTTATCAAATTTCCGTGCGTAATTTCCATATCATTTTTGTTTCTAGGCCACTTTAATTTTTTAAATATTGCTTAGAAGCTTTCATATCGCTCAAGTTTATTGTCATATTTGAGCTTTCGTTAAATGAAACAAATGAAACAAGAGCGTATATTTTTATTTCATACGTATCCTTGTTTTTATGCTTATTCTTAGATTCCTTCTTTACTCGGTTACGATAAAGGTTGATGGTCTGTGGAGAAAAGGCCTTGCTGGGTATGCCTATTTGGGTGATTAGGTTAAGAATAGTATCGTTTAGAATAGTTATATGATCAAAATTTATCGTTTTAAGAAAATTTTTTAATTTTGTTTGAAAAGATTTAATATGCTCTTTCTTTGCAAGGAGGGTTTTTGATTGTCCCGTAACCAATCCAAAAGGAATTTTTTTATTATTAGATAATTCTAAAACAAAGTTATCTCGGGTCGACCTGGAAAGCACTGCATGTTGAAATAAATCTACATTATCATATATCTCATTTATGAATAAGTAGCCTTGATATGTGCTTTTTAGAACGTCATTAACACTGAAGAATCTGTTTAATATTTCTGTAGGCAGGTCTATTTCAATATTGTTTGTAATACGAAATATCTTAAGGCAAACTGCGTCGATTGACTTTAATGTTTTATCTATGCCTCCATAATTTTCATTATTTAATGAATTTTTGTATTCTTTTTTGAATTTTCTGAATTTAACCGAGAAGCTATTTTTATTTTTTTCATAATAATCGAAAATAGCGCTGTAATGATTTGAAAGCAGAGTAATTAACTGTTTTGTAAGAGCGTTGTTTTCTATTTGATTATGGAATTGGCAAACCATCTGTTTCACTAGTGAATGCAATTCAATTTTCAATTGAGGCGTTTCAGTGGCAGATAGATTATTTATAGTTTCTATTTCAGTGTCTGTTATAAATATGTTTTCAGCAAGTCTATTTGTTATTCTTTGATGTTGGTTTAGAGTGCCTTCCAGGCAGCCAAAAGGGGCAAATGTTTCCTTATCAAAATGGTTCTTAATTTCTTCGCTCAGGCTGGAAAAATTTTCTTCTATTGCTGCTTTTTCCTCAGGAGTTAACTTTTTATAATCCCCCTCTAAATCTACCAATATTTTTCTAGGTATCTTACGCCGTCCTTTGCGCATTATATGTATCCTTACAGTTTGAAATGCCAGAAGAACCAATTGAATTCGCTGACAGTGTACAAGCTAGTATTTTCCCTTATTTATTAATATATCATATTTTATTATCAGTATTTTATTAGTTTTATAACTTTTTGATGAATTAAAAAGACAAGATCGAAAGTATTTAAGAAAGCATAAAATAATCAATAAGCTTGGAAATAACGATCGGTCGTTATCATTTTGTTTATTCTGCTTTTTATCCTTGCTAAGGAATATAACGCTGAGGCATACGCCGTGAAAACAATAATCTGTTAAGCCGATATAAAAGCAGTTTCCCTGATGATGCTATTGTTTTGCGTCAGCAAGAGCTCTGGGTCCTCCGCCTTCGCGAAGGTAATGCGTCGTTCTCGTGAAAATAATCCGTCATTCCCGCAAAGTAATGCGTCATTCCCGCGAACGCGGGAATCCAGTCATCTTTTAAAAAATAAAATTGTTAGATCTTAACGCGACTCCTCTGAAACAAACGACAATATAATTATTCGGAAAACAAAATATTGTTATTTTTTGATGTATAACTGGATTCCCGCTTTCGCGGGAATGACGGGTCGCTTTCGTGCCAGCTTAAGTAATCCAATGCCAGAAACGTTCTTGTAAAATACAAAATCATTATGTATACATAACCTATACCTATTCGAAATTTGGAGATTGCTTATGAAAGTCTCAATTCTAGATTTACGTTGTAAGATGAAAGATGTGCTTAGAGCGCTTGATCGAAATGAATCTGTTAGCATATTGTACCATGGGAAGTTAAAAGGGGTGATTTATCCCTCTAAAAAAGAGGCAGATATAAAACGTAAAGTCCAAAATGACCCTTTATTTGGAATGCATCAAAAAGATAAAAGCAGCGTAGCAAAATGTATGGAAACATTTCGCGGTGGTTGATTCAAAGCGAAGATATGGTGTTTTCATTCTCACGAAGGTGCAACGTCGTTTCAGCGAAAGTAATGCGTCATTCCCGCGAAAGCAGGAATCTAGTTATACATCCAAGAATAATCATGCTTTGTTTTCCGCATAATTATTCTGTCGTTTGTTTCAGGGGAGTCGCGCTAAGATCTAACAATTTTATTTTTAGATGACTGGATTCCCGCGTTCGCGGGAATGACGGGTCGCTTTCGCGGGAATGACGCATTACTTTCATGGGGATGGTGAGTTGCTTTCGTGATTAACATGCTTGGGAATGACGCAGCATATTAACGAATATCAAATTCGATTCCTTGCGCCAAAGGCAATTTATCACTCCAATTGATCGTGTTGGTCTGGCGACGCATATAAGTTTTCCAGACATCTGAACCAGCTTCGCGGCCGCCGCCGGTTGCTTTTTCGCCGCCAAATGCACCGCCGATTTCAGCGCCTGATGTGCCTATGTTAATATTGGCAATACCGCAATCGCTGCCACTGGCAGCAAGAAATTGTTCGGCATGTTTTAAGTGGTTGGTAAATAGAGCTGAAGACAACCCTTGGCAAACTGAATTTTGCATTTGAACAGCTTCATGAAAATCGCTATATTGCATGACATATAAAATAGGCGCGAATGTTTCTGACTGAACGATATCCCAGTCGTTTTTTGCAGTAGCTATGGTGGGTTCGACAAAAAATCCAGGCCGATCGAGTGCGTGCCCACCATATAAAATTTCGCCACCAGATTTTTTAATCGCCTCAATGGTTTCATTAAATTGAATAACTGCTTTTTCATCAATCAATGGCCCCATTAAGTTTTTTTGATCGAGTGGATCGCCTATCGTTATTTTTTGATAAGTGTTAATAAGGTGTGACGTCACCGTCTCATAGAGTGATTCGTGTATGAATAATCGTCTTGTTGACGTGCAGCGTTGCCCCGCGGTGCCGAGCGCACCAAAGATAACGGATGGAATTGCTAATTTAAGATCGGCAGTTTCATCAATAATCACCGCATTATTACCGCTGCATTCTAGTAAACATCGACCGAGACGTTGGCTTACCACTTGACTGACTTTATGGCCCACTGCGGTTGATCCGGTAAATGAAATTAATGGAATTTGTCGGTTTGCGGTAAAGGCCGTTGCTAAATCTTTATCTTCAGAAATCATTAATGAAAATATACCCGTTAAATGGTTTTGCTGCATGACTTCATTGCAGATCTGTTGAATTGCGATTGCAGAAAGTGGTGTTTTGGATGACGGTTTCCAGATCACCGTATCACCACACACCGCAGCATTAAAAGCATTCCAGGCCCACACAGCAACCGGAAAATTAAAGGCACTGATCACACCAACAATACCAAGCGGATGCCATTGTTCATACATCCGATGATGAGCGCGTTCTGAATGCATGGTGTTACCATAGAGCATACGGGATTGGCCAACGGCTAAGTCGGCCATATCAATCATTTCTTGAACTTCGCCATCGCCCTCTTGTTTGGATTTTCCAGTTTCCATCGCGACTAGAGTGCCTAATGTTGATTTATATTCGCGTAGGCGTTCACCAATTTGACGAACAAATTCGCCACGTTGAGGTGCGGGCGTCTCGCGCCATGTTAAAAAAGCTTCTTGGGCTTTTTGAACAATATGTTGAAAGTCGTCCTTTGAACATTGATTCACTGTGGCAATAACTTTGCCGTTTGCGGGATTATAGGAAAGAATCTGTCCGGCGTTAGTGGTTGTTGACCACCAGCTAGGCCCAGATGAAGCGCCTGGATTAATACGTTTGAGGTTAAGTTTTTTTAAGAGATTCATTGTTTTTATCATGATTACCCAATCCGAATTGACCGAAACGATTATTTAATACGTCATTTAAAGCAAAATCTTCTTGATGTAGCATGCCGTGATAATGACTAGAGTTTTGAAGCACAAGATCGACAATAGTGCATGCGCTGGATGCTGTGGTAATTTGTATCGCTGAGTAGGTGATGTCGTCGATGGTTTTTGGATAATATTTTTTGACATAATTTTCTTTGTAGAATTCATCTTCTTTATAACCATTCACAGCAACATAAACGATGACGACATCTTGATGTGTCGAAGGAATTGCTTTTTCTAGGATTTTTTTCAATGTATCTCGGTCTTCGTTGAGCTTAAGATCGCGCATTAAAAAGCGTATTTTTTCGCAATGTCCAGGGTAGCGAATGGATTTATAATTCATCGTTGTGACTTTGCCGACGTAGGATTTAGTTAATGTGCCAATACCACCTGATGTGTTAAATGCTTCGTAATTTAAGCCATCGATTTGAATCTTTTCTAAATCGCTGAGTGGGGGAAGTAATACGGGTTGACCATTTTCTATTGCAGGGCATGGGTTGTCGTATTCATTAATTAAACCATCTGTTGACCACGTTAAGGCATATTGTAGTGCATTACTGCTGTGTATTGGCAGCGCACCACAGCGTAATTTAACAATATCGGTTTTTGTAAAATGTTGAATAAGATCATTGGCAATGATGTTGATTAATCCAGGTGCGAGCCCACATTGGGGCACAAATGCTTGCTCGCTATCTTTAGCCAATTCTGTTACGGCTTCGGCGGTTTTTGTGTCTTCGGTTAAATCGAAATAATGAAGATTTTGTTGTTTAGCTATTTTTGCGATTTTGAGATTAAGAAAATAAGGGAGACTTGAGATGATGGTTGAGACAGGATGCTCAGTTAAGAAGTCTATTATTTGCTGTGGTTGGTTCACGTCTAACGGGATGAGCTCAAGCAATTTGCTTTTATGAGCCAGTTGTGTGAGTGCTTTGCTTTTTATATTAATGTCGGCTAGGTAGACGTGATATTGCCCTATTTTGGTGAGCAAATGCGCTAGCGTTTTGCCAATTTTCCCTGCACCCATGACTAAAATGTGTGGCATAGCGTGTTGTCTCCACAGCTTGCTGTTTTTATTATCTTACACTGTGTGATTGTGATGCTCAACTGAGGCGCTGATTTTAGGGTGGTTTAGGGATTGCTTCTTGCCTTTCTTGAAGTTGTTTTGTATAAGTAGCTGTGGTTTTTGAAACGATTGAGCGATTATGGACACAGCACTTCGATCTTATTATTTACAAGCGATGGGTATTACGGCTTGGCGCTTGCGTGGTGCAAAAGATCCACTTCTGTATGAGCACGTTTTGTTAGTTGATGAGAATGGTGCATTACAAGCTTCATTACTGGCAGAGATCAGGGCAGGCTCAGATTCATTAGATGAGAAGCAACGCCATCTATTGCGAGCTATTGTATTTGCGATGGGGCTCTCAATTGATGAGAAGGGAGAAGGCGATTTGGATTTTGAAACCATTATGGCGCGCTCACCATCAACCATTATAATGGGCGTTGAGCTGTCTTCCCAATTGTTGCCTGATCTGGATGTGCAGGACAACCCGTTGGGCCAAGCCACTCGCATCGGCTCCACTCAAATCATAGTCACGCATTCGCTAGCGCAGCTATTACAACAACCCTTACTAAAAGCCCAAACCTGGCAGCATTTGAAACATGGCGGTGCCAGTCAAGGATAGTTTGGATTAATTCTACTAAAAATCAAAGGTGTGTGTTGTGAATTCTATTTAGCATGCTTGCAGAAAGAGGGTTATCTGTTGCTCACACTATGTATTGAAAAGGGTGAAAGTGATTGACCGAGAAAATTGTGCATTAGTTGGGGCTGAAAAAGAAGTGAAAATTTAAGGTTCAATGATTGCTTTGCAAAACTAACTAACGAGTGAGTGTGGATTATAAGACAATGATTATTTTGGCGTTAGGGCTGGTAGCATATCTGCTATGCCTTCAAGGCCTTTTTCAATGACTGCCCCAGCTGCAGCAATAACGCCCACTTTTGAGAGTTCTTTTAACAGTTGGTCGTCGTCTTCTTCGCTTATGGTAGGTGCTGGTGTGGGTGTCAGTGTTTGATTAAGTTGTTCGCGATTTTCAGCATCTAATGTTTCTGCTTCTTTATTTACATCCGCTTCTTGATTTTCATTTTGATTCGTTTGGGTTTGTTCGTTGTTCTCAGTAACCACAACCGAGAAATAGGCGGCTTGCGATTGATTCGTCATATTGTTTGGATTAGCTTGATTAAACGGATGAGTAGGATCATTTGGATCAAGGACAGGTTGGAGCTGTCTTTGCATTTCGGTAGCCAATGCCGCATTGGTTCTTTGAATTTGTTTGACAAGCTGCAATCTTTGTTGCGGAGATAGAGATGAGAAAGATTGGCCTGTTCGGTTTAATGTGAACAGTAAACCCGCCCTAACGGCCGGATCAGTGATTAAAATGTGCTGGTATTTTCGCATTGTCTTGGGTTGATAGCGCCATTCATGGGTAGCCTGTTTAAGCATTTGTTCTTGGGCGCGTAACTTAAGAGTCAATAAGGCGGCTCGTTCGCTGATTTGTTTGAGGGCCAGCTGTTGTTGATAATTTTGTTCCTTATTAACAGATGGCCTGAGTTGAGGCGCTTGTAGTTTCAATGTTGGGCTATCAGTTGTGCCAACATCTTTTGATTTGCCTTTGCTGCCGCTACGATTTTTTTTCATACTCAATGCCATTAGATCTGTTCAAGCTTACCCTATAAACGACTATACACTTCCTACATTAAGGTAATATTAAATCAAAAATAGCGGTGTCGGTCAAGGATAGTTTGAAACAAATTCCATTAATATCAATGGATTACAAAGGAAGAACGGCATCGTTTTTAAAGCTTTTCTTGAAATGGATTACAGCATCTCAGAAATTACCCGCCGTATGAATCGACACCGCCCGACAGGTGAGATGTGTAGAATGAGTAAAGCGTTTATGTATTCATACTAAGACCCAAAGAGATTGGTTCTGCTTGTTCAGCAGGTAAAGTTTTAGCACGAAGTGTGATTTGCTGAATGTCTTTTTCTTTAATGCCGGATTTACGGGCATGGCTTTGGTAAGTGTGCAACAAATCGGTAAATGTTTGGATCCCTGAAGAAACTAAGCCTGAACCAGTTCCAATTGAACAGTCGTAAAATACATTGTACATAAGATTAGGGCATTTTTCTTCAAGTTCAATGGCCAGTTGGATTTTTTCTAGAGCATCCAAAAGATATCGCTTTTGTTTGATTTTGCAAAATTTATGGCCTGGTATTACAGCACCACTGTGTAGGTTTGATAATCGAGTATAGCTGTATCTTTCATATAATTTAGATGTCTGAAATTCTGCCAACAAAGCATAATATGTGGTAAATTGTTCCGCACTGATCAACTCTCTTGCTGCTTTATTACAAGCATGTAGCAGAAGCAATTCCGGAAACTGATTATTTTCCATAATGAGTTTAAAATAGGTTTGATATAAATCATCGTGTTGGCCTTCGGGTTGTTTCTTGATCAATTTATTGACCACATTAAATTTCTTTTCGTAATCTCGAGATTTATTTGTAACCCAGTAGCGTATAATGCGTTTCACTGAGGGTAGGGCGACAGAGTTGGGATGTTGTGTTTTGGTTGGAAAAAATGAAGTCCAATTGGTTTCATTGCTTCCACGGTTTTTCATATCGGGATCTCCTTATCCGAACGAAGGTTTTATAAAAAGCGAATGTAACTATTCACCCGTCATTGTGGCGAAAGCCGGAATCCAGGCGCGTTATGGATCCCGCGGTCAAGCCGCGGGATGACGAGGTAAGCCGCGGGATGACGAGGTAAATTGCGGGATGACGAGGTAAATTGCGGGATGACGAGGTAAATTGCGGGATGACGAGGTATGAGCAGTTACAAGCGAATTTTTATTATTATCTTAAAGCGACATAAAATCAACTGTTCTGCGATGTTAACTTTGTTAATATATACTGATAATGTAGTATCTTTTTGTGCTCTAGATCTCACATTCGTGAGGATGACGCAATGTTACGCGTTTTCTTTGAAACGACCAGTTGTCTTGGAAATGACATCATTATAAAACAGATATTTTTTGATGGTGTTGTTTTAATTTTTTTAATGTGGCTTCTGATTGTGTTAGGCGTTCCCGCTCTTTTTCAACAATTTTTGCAGGGGCTTTTTTTAAATAATTCGGATTATCGAGTTTGTTGCGATACTTTTCCAGCTCTTTACTTAATTTTGAGACTTGCTTAGTGAGCCGATTTAATTCAGCTTCTTTATCAATTAAGCCTGCCAGTGGAATATGAATTTCCAGTTGGTTGACAATTGTAGTGGCGGCTACAGGCAATGTTTCATCTTGCTCTAACCAAGTCATCTGATCGACTCGAGCTAATTTTTTAATGTAATTGCTGCATTCGCGCATTCTAGTTCGATCTGATTCATCACCTTTATTTAAAATAATATGAATTGTTTTGGCCGGTGAGATGCTAATTTCACCGCGTACATTACGAATGGCCATCACCACTTGTTTTAGCCACTCAATATGTTGCTGCGCTGATTCATCTATTTTATCGTCAAGCACAGAAGGGTAGGGTTGGAGCATAAGCGTTGGCCCCTTTATATTGAGCATGGGTGCTAGGGTTTGCCATATCTCTTCGCTAATAAATGGCATGATGGGGTGCACCAGCCTTAATATTGTTTCCAGCACTTCCAATAGCGTCCGACGTGTGCCCAACAGCGCTTTGGGGTCGGCATTTCCGTCAGTGAGTACACATTTAGAAAGCTCTAAATACCAATCGCAATATTCGTTCCAAATAAATTCATAAAGCGTTTGTGTTAATAGATCGAAACGATACTGATTAAAAGCAGAGTCAACCGCTTTAATAGTATTTTGCAATTGACTTTGAATCCATCGATCGGCCAGGCTGTATTTTGCTTCATGAGTACTAATGTCATGCCCTTCGGTGTTCATTAACACATAACGTGCCGCATTCCAGAGTTTATTACAAAAATTGCGATAACCTTCAATTCGCCCCATATCAAAGTTGATATCACGACCCGTGCTTGCTAATGCGCAAAAAGTAAAGCGAAGGGCGTCGGTACCATAACTGTCAATGCCTTGTGGGAATTCTTTTCGAGTTGTTTTTTCAATAGTCTTTGCCATTTGCGGCTGCACTAAACCCGCGCACCGTTTTTTTATCAGCGATTCTAAATCGATGCCATCAACTAAGTCGATGGGGTCAAGAATATTGCCTTTGGTTTTCGACATTTTTTTGCCTTGGCTATCACGAATGAGCCCAGTGATATAAACTTCTTTAAATGGAACTTGACCTGTTAATTTTAAACCCATCATCACCATGCGTGCGACCCAAAAGAAAATAATATCGAAGCCTGTCACTAATACATTGCTGGGATAAAATGTTTGCATCTCTTCTGTGTTGTTAGGCCAACCCAGACTAGAAAAAGGCCATAGACTGGCAGTAAACCAAGTGTCTAGCACATCGGGATCTTGATGAAGTGTTAATTCAGGCTTTAAATTATGGCGTTTGCGAACATCTTTTTCATCAAGGCCAACATAAATAGTATTATCATCGTCATACCAAACTGGGATTTGGTGCCCCCACCAAAGTTGTCGGCTTACACACCAGTCTTGAATATTATGTAGCCATTGTAAATAAATTTTGCTCCAATGTTGTGGGACAAATTTAAGCTCGCCATTTTCGAGCGCAGCGATAGCCGGTTTGGCAAGTGAATCCATTTTAATAAACCACTGATCGGTTAGCATTGGCTCAAGAATCGCATCAGAGCGATCGCCATGAGGAATGTTATGTTGATGGGGTTCTATTTTTTCGATAAGATTTAGTGCCGTCAAATCAGCGACTATTTTTTCACGCGCACTAAAACGATCCATGCCGCGATAGGCTTTTGGTACGTTGTTATTTAAATGGGCGTCTTGGGTGAAGATATTAATCATGGCAAGATTATGGCGTTGGCCAATGTCATAATCATTAAAATCATGCGCGGGAGTGATTTTGACCGAGCCACTCCCAAATTTGCGATCGACATATTCATCAGCAATGATTGGGATTTCTCTATTTATTAGGGGTAGTTTTATAGTCTGACCGATAAGTTCACGATAACGCTCGTCTTCAGGGTGTACGGCCACTGCCGTGTCACCTAACAGCGTTTCAGGTCGAGTTGTAGCAACAATTAAATGATTCTGCTTATTGGCTAAGGGATAACGAATATACCAGAGTTTTCCTTGTTCGGTTTCTGTCGTCACTTCTAGATCTGAAAGTGCTGTTTTAAGTTTAGGATCCCAATTGACCAGTCGCTTGCCGCGATAAATTAAACCTTCCTCATAAAGGCGCACAAACGCTTCGTTGGTTGCACGGCAGATTGATTCGTCCATGCTGAAGTGGGCTCGCGACCAATCGATAGAGGCGCCCATACGACGAATCTGTTGAGTGATCGTCGAGCCCGATTGTTCGCGCCATTCCCACACCTTAGCGAGAAATTTGCTACGACCTAGGGCGTGGCGAGTAATGCCTTGTTTATTGAGTTCACGTTCGACCACCATTTGAGTGGCGATTCCAGCATGATCGGAACCGGCTTGCCAGAGTGTTTTGTTACCCATCATACGGTGGCGACGAATCAGCGCATCCATTAAGGTGTATTGGAAACCATGACCCATATGTAGTGTGCCGGTCACATTGGGAGGGGGCAGCATGATGCAATAGGGTTTGCCTTCGCTGGCAGGCTCTGAGAATGCCTGTTTTTCCCAGTATTCATACCAACGCTGTTCGATTTGTTTGGGTTGATAGGTCTTTTCCATCGGATTATTCACTCAAACTTATGGGTTTTAATCGTGATGCCCTGGGCTTGGTAGTGGCGATAATGCGCTCTTGCCCACAGCAATAGTTTAGAATGGTTTGGCACAATTTGCAGTACTCTTTCTGCTTGAGTGGTGGGTGGGTCTTCCTCAATTGAAAGATTTAATAGTGCCGCTTCTGTTGGATTGCCTATGTCGCCAACGACTACAGTGTGCGGATTTTCACCGAGCTGGTGGGGGATGAAGCTATCCTCACGAAAAGTCCAAAGTAGCTCGTTGAACTGTTTAGCAGCCTGAGTTGAGTCGGTTTGCACGATCATACTCTTTCTCTGTGGGTAGACTTTATTGGCTAATTGGCATGCAAACGGGTAACATTCGCCATATGATGTGGTTTTCAGAATGTAGAAGTCAACGCGTTGCATTGTCGTAAAATCACTCATTAAAATGGCCCATTGTTTCATAATCGCTTACCTTTGTCAGTTGTTATGTGATGGTGGCGTCTTAATGGATAAAGGAAGGTTGGAATGAGCAAGGTTATGAGAAGGGCGTCTATTGTCTTCGTCGTCATTGTGGCAGTGATGTTAATTGGCTATTGGCTAATGAAAGACAATATTCACACGGTTGTGCCAAAACATGTCTATCGCAGTGCGCAGTTGAATGCACCTGAACTCAAACGTTTAATTGAAACTAAACATATTAAATCAATTATTAATCTACGCGGTGCTAATCCGAAAGAGAAATGGTATCGCAATGAAATTAAGGTTTCAAAAGTGCAGGGTGTTTTGCATTATGATTTAAGAATGTATGCCTATAAATTGCCATCATCTACGACATTAAAAAAATTGGTCGCATTATTACAAAGTGCACCACGTCCTGTATTGATACATTGTGAAGGTGGTGCCGATCGCACAGGCTTAGCTTCGGCCTTCATTATATTGCTAAAAGGTGGTGATCTTTCGCAGGCTAAAAAACAAATATCTTGGTTTTATTTTGCATTTAAATCACAGAGTGTGGGCAAGTTGGTGTTACCGTATTACAAACGTTGGCTAAAACGCCAGCATGCAAAGAGCAGTCGTCTTAATTTTTTACGTTGGACAACACAAAAAAAATTAATGTGGCAAAGGCAGTAGAGTGATTATATTTCGTTATATCAGTAAAGAACTTTGTGCCAACTTATTAGCGATAACACTGGTATTGCTGATTATATTTATTACCAATCAATTTGTGCATTATTTAAGAGAAGCAGCCAGTGGCGCAATTACGATGACGACAGTGTTAAAAATAATGTCGTTGCAAGTGCCCATACTCTTGGGTTATCTATTACCATTAGGTTTGTTTTTAGCTATTTTACTTGCTTTCGGGCGCATTTGTACTGATCATGAAATGACGGTTTTGTTTGCTTGCGGAATGAGTCGAGCGAAGTTATATGGTATGACATTGGTGGTTGCCTTTTTGCTAACAGTGGTAGTGGCTTTTTTAATGTTATGGCTTGAGCCGGTTGTGCAACAATATCGGACTCGAATTTTAGATGAAGCTGTCGCTAAAGCCTCAATCGATAAATTAGTGCCTCGGCGATTTCAGTCATTTGGCAAAAAAGGTGTATTTTATGCGGAACGGATTTCACGCAAGAATCATGCGATGTATGAAGTGTTTTTAGCAAAATATAAAGGCATCGGTGGACAATTTAAGCAAAATGCATGGGATATTACAGTGGCGAGTTCGGCCAAAGAACTCAGTGGTTCTGCTCTGAATGGCCAGTATGTCGTTTTTAATAATGGTTATCATTATGTGGGTGCTCCAGGGTATAAAAAATTTCAAATTGCACGCTACAAAGAATATGGTGTTAAATTACAACAGGCTTCTGGGCACCTAAACGATTGGCCGCAAAATGCGACAACACTGTCATTATGGCATGAGCGAAAAACGAATTCGCGTGCGGCTGCTGCATTGCAGTGGCGTCTTGCACTGCCAATATCAGTGATTGTTTTAGCATTACTGGCACTACCTTTAAGTCTTGTCGATCCACGCAGAGGAAAGTTTTCTCATTTTTTCCCCGCAGCTTTAATCTATTTTGTTTATGCGGATTTAATGTTTTTAGGGCGAGCTTGGATTGGTAAGGGGAAAATTAGTCCAAGCTTGGGATTGTGGTGGATCCATGCTTTGGCATTGTTGTTAGCCATTGCGTTAATCACGCGACAAATGAAAAGGCGTAGCCATTAATCATGACAATACTTGATCGCTATATCCGTAATCATGTTATCTCAGCCACTTTATTGGTGGTGTTGATATTGGTTGGCGTTGAAAGTTTTATCGAATTTATTGGTCAGCTTTCGTCTATTGGGAAAGCGCATTTTGGTATTCTCCAAGTGCTATTTTATGTGTCGATGCAATTACCGAGTGATTTATATCAATTATTTCCTATGGCGGGTTTTTTAGGGAGTTTGATGGGTTTGGGTCGTTTAGCATCGAGCAGCCAATTGATTGTGATGCGAAGTGCCGGCGTTTCGATAGCGCAGATTGTTTGGTCAGTGATTAAAGCCGCTGTGATTATGATTGTTGTGGTGACATTCATTGGGGAATGGCTTGCGCCAAAGCTGCAATTTAATGCATACAAAATAAGAAGCCAAGCACTTCTACATGCTCCTAAAGGTTTGCAATCGTTAAATGGGGTGTGGTTACGCCAAGGTAATTCTTTTGTTTCTATCGGAATTTTAAAATCACCTCGTCATGTCTATCAGGTGATGCGTTATAATTTTACGCCTGACCATCGTCTTCTTTCTGCTTCGTTTGCACAAGAAGGGGTCTTAGAGAAAGGACATTGGGAGCTGTATGGTATCAGAAAGACTATTTTTGGTAAGCATTCCATAAAAGTTAAGAAGATTGCTAAGCAACCCTTGGGGCTGATGTTTAAGCCTTTGCTACTTTTGCAATCACGAAAGAAAGTCGATCAAGAATCGGTTCTGGGTCTGCTCGGTAATATTCGTTATCGTGACAAGACTGGGTTAACGTCCAGTCGTTATAAGTTTGCATTGTGGCAGCGTATTTTTCAGCCTCTCACCACTATCGTCATGATTTGTCTAGGGATTCCTTTTATTTTTGGATCATTGCGCACTGCCAGTACAGGGCTTCGAGTCATCACGGGGATTATAGTCGGGTTTGGTTTTTATATGCTCAATCAGTTTTTTGGGCCCATTACTTTGCTCTATCAATTTCCACCCTTGTTAGCGGCCATGTTACCAACGGTGCTGTTTATGAGTGCTTATGGTATTCTGATAGGTCGTGTGCGTTGATATTACTTTTATTGACTTAGCGATTAGGTATGGCTAGCAAATTTACTACAAAACTCAAGCATAAACATCGATTACTTCAACCCTGGTATATTTGGGCGCTAGGCTCTAGTTTCTTTTTCGCTGAATATTTTGCTCGAGTAGTCCCTAGTGTCATGGTGCATAATTTGATGGTGGCCTTTAATGTTGGAGCTATTGCATTAGGGGGTTTAGCAGCTGTTTTTTATTTCCCTTACCTAGCCATGCAAATTCCAGTTGGGTCAATGATGGATCGCTATGGTCCTCGTCGTTTATTGGCGTTGACGGCGCTATTATGCGGGTTGGGCGCTTTCGGTTTTGCTTTGGCGAGTACTTTTTGGATGGCGTTATTATCGCGAGCTGTTATGGGCTTTGCTGCAGCGTTTGCTTTTGTTGGGGCATTGAAGCTTGCGACACTCTGGTTTGAACCGAGAAGAATGGGTTTGTTAGCTGGACTGACCCAAGGTATGGGGATGCTGGGTGCTGCTTTAGGTGTAGCGGGATTTACTCAATTCGTTCATAGCATGGGTTGGCGTCAAACTATGGCGTTGATTGCGCTCATATTGATTGCAATTGGTGTTTTAATCGCTTTGTTTGTCAAAGACCGGCGACCAGCGTTACTGAGTCGTAGGGTTAACAACGCGAGTCAAATAGGGACTATTGAAGGTTTAAAAGTGGTGTTTCGAAATCCTTCAAGCTGGTTTAATGCCATGTACCTAGGCTTACTTTATGGGCCAACAGGTGCATTTGCGGCTTTTTGGGGCCCATCTTTTTTAGAGAGAACCTATCATCTCTCAAGAGGTATGGCCGGGTTGGCGGTCAGTATGATTTTTATCGGTTGGGGGGTTTCTGCCCCAATTTCTGGGTTTTTCTCCGATGCGATTGGGCGTAGAAAACCGTTGTTGTATGGTTCTGCATTGTTCAGTTTAATTTTTCTCTCCATCATATTATATATTCCTCATTTGCCGATCACATTATTATTTATTGTATTGTTTGCTTATGGTGTTTCGAATTCGGGGGTTGCCATTGCCTATGCGGTTGCTAGTGAACAAAATCCACATTCAGTGTCAGGGGTATCTATTGCGTTTGCAAACATGTGTTCTTTAGTTACAACGCCAGCATTGCAACAGTTGGTGGGGTGGTTGATTGTTCTGAGTTGGGCTGGGAAAAGAATTGTTGGTATTCCATTTTATTCGGCACAAAATTATCGACATGCGATGCTGATTTTACCCCTGTGCTTGGTGTTTGCTTTTATTGCCGTGTTTTTTATTAAGGAAACTCACTGTCAACGACGTTAGATAACTTATTTATTATTTATTATGAATGAACTTACCCAGCAAATTGAAAGACGTCGGACCTTCGCCATTATTTCTCACCCGGATGCCGGTAAAACAACATTAACGGAAAAGTTGTTATTATTTGGAGGTGCCATTCAATTGGCGGGTGCGGTTAAAGGCAGAAAGGCCGCTCGCCATGCGACGTCAGATTGGATGGCGTTAGAAAAAAAGCGTGGCATTTCCGTGACCACGTCAGTGATGCAATTTGAATACCGTGATCGAGTTGTTAATCTATTAGATACCCCGGGCCATGCCGATTTTAGCGAAGATACGTATCGCACGTTAACTGCAGTGGACTCAGCTTTGATGGTTATCGATGCGGCAAAAGGTGTGGAACCGCGTACCATTAAATTAATGGAGATCTGTCGAATGCGTACCACGCCCATTACGACATTCATTAATAAAATGGATCGTGAAGGTCATGAGCCTATTCTTTTGCTTGATGAAATTGAAAAGGTTCTTGATATTCATTGTGCGCCCATCACTTGGCCCATTGGGATGGGTCGGCGCTTTTTAGGGATTTATCATTTATTGGAGGATGCGGTTTATTTATATCCGAGCACGAGAAAAGATGTGATTGGTGAGATAGAAAAAATTAAGGGTTTATCTAATCCTGAGTTAGATGAGCGTTTGGGCGATGCTGCCGCTGAATTACGAGATGAAATTGAATTGGTGAAAGGGGCTAGTCATGCGTTTAATACACAGGATTATCTTGCAGGTCGATTAACGCCGGTATTTTTTGGTTCGGCGATTAATAATTTTGGTGTGCGTGAATTATTGGATGGGTTTGTCGAACATGCACCTCCGCCTGGGCAACGTGATGTTAATCAACGCAAGATTTCACCTTCGGATCAGCAATTCAGTGGTTTTGTATTTAAAATCCAAGCGAATATGGATCCACAACACCGCGATCGCATTGCGTTTTTACGAATTGTTTCAGGGCAATATAAAAAAGGCATGAAGATGCATCATGTGCGCCAAAATAAAGATGCACTAATCAATAATGCATTAACGTTTATGGCAGGTTCACGTGAAAGTGCGGACACAGCCTGGCCGGGAGATATTATTGGTTTTCATAATCATGGCACCATTCAAATTGGGGATACTTTTACAGTTGGGGAAACATTTAAATTCAGCGGCATCCCACATTTTGCTCCGGAATTATTTCGCTTGGTGGTGCTAAAAGATCCATTAAAACAAAAAGCACTACAAAAAGGGTTGCTGCAATTATCGGAAGAAGGTGCAGCACAAGTATTTCGCCCCTTGCAAGGCCATCGATTAATTTTAGGCGCCGTTGGAGTTTTGCAGTTTGACGTCGTGGCTTTTCGTTTGGAAAATGAATATCGCGTGCATTGTGTTTATGATAATGCACCGATTGCTGCGGCACGCTGGATTAGTTCTGAAGACCCTAAGCGACTCAATCAATTTAAACAAGAGCAAGAACGGCATTTAGCATTAGATGCAGGCGATCACCTCACCTATCTTGCGCCATCCAAAGTGAATTTAGAGATCACCATGGAGCAATGGCCGGATATTGAATTTCATGCGACGCGAGAGCACTAAGATTGTTCGTGGGTTTCACGTAAGGGCATCGTTCCGCCGTCATCCCTGCGAAAGCAGGGATCCAGCTGGATTCCCGCGTTCGCGGGAATGACGCATCACTTTTTTAGTGAATGATGTGTCACTTCCGTGGGGGTGGCGGTAGGAATTTTGTAAAGTCAATGACTTCATAAAAATAATCAGCGTCAACAACCTCATCGGCAACGCCATTCACATGAATTAATACGGGAATGCAGTTATAATTTTTGGGAATAGCTAATTTTTTAATTTTCTCCTGTACTTCGCGTATGATCGATAATTTCAATTCAGACCGTGAGAATTTTATTTCACACACAAATAGCGTGTTAAGTCGAGTTTGAATCAAGTAGTCAACTTGACATCCAGGTATTTGTTTCGTTGCTCTTTGATAGTATGGATTACTGGCGATGATGTCTTGGGATTCAATGCGGAGTATATCATGAATTAATTTTCTATTATTGATGACTAAGGCTTCAAACTGAAATCCCATCATGCCATTCCAGCCTGGCAGTGAATTTATGAGGGCGTCTTTATACTGCCCAGTACGAATCAAATTTAATTTGGGTTGGATGTATTTATAGTGGAATCTTAAGTAATTATCGCTTAATCGATAGACGCTAATGGAGGTTTCTTTGCCTGTTTTTAGAGACCAATTGAAATCTCTTCGAATATAAGATGCTTCGATTAATTCTTCTAAATAGTCACTTAATGTCCCTCCACTTGCATACCCGATTCCTTTTGATATTTCTGAAAATTCAGCAGAACGGTTGGCCAAATAACGAGTAATTTTTTCATATATTTTGTTGCGAGTGCCAAACAAATCGTGAAAAATATATTGATGCTCATTAACCAGGATGCCATCAGGATCAAAACACAATGACTGTATGTTTTTTGTAGATGAATATTTTGGATTTATTAATTCTATATACCAGGGTATGCCGCCTGTTAATGACAAAATCATGAATTTTTCATAAGCAGATCGCTTGAAACCGATTTCTTCTAAGAGTTGATTGCAATGGTAGAGTGGAAGCTCATGTAAGGTGATTTTTTTTGCGATACGTCCAAAATAAGCTGTACTACTTAAGATGTTTTTTTCAATCCAGGCTGATATAGAGCCACACAACACTAATATCAACTTTGGATTTTTTTTATAATAAAGTTCCCAGGCATTTTTTAACTTGCTCAAGAAGGTCGGGTCATCATGTGCCATCCAGGTAATTTCATCAAATAGTATAATGTGACGCCCGCGTTTGACACGTTCAGCGAGTAGGGCAAAGAGTTTACTCCAGTCATCGGTTTTAATTTCTGGTAATCCTGTTTGTTTGCTGAGAAGGTGGGCAAATTCATTGCGTTGGGTTTGTGCTGTCACCCCATCGACTGGTGCTAAGCCTGTCAGTTGTAGAAATGGTTTGTTTCGTGCAAATTCTTCGATCAATCTTGTCTTGCCGACACGCCGCCTTCCTTTGATCACGACCAGGCTGGCTGTTTTTTTGTCAAAGAGATCCTGTAATGCTTGGAGCTCAGATTGTCGACCGATAAATGATATGCCGTCCATTTTTTGCCTGCGCGAAATTGGGTTTTCTTATTTTTGCGCATTTTACCATAGCGCCGTCCTCTGCGCAAGAATGGGAAAACCCATTTTCACGCATTTTTGATTACCATTATATTCAAGAACTTGCGTCGTGCTTTCGCTCGCGGATAGGCAGGTGGGGTTGGTGCAGTGAAGGAGTTTTGTCGTGTACGGAGCTTTATTTTATAAAGCTTAGACCAATTTTTTCCGGAATACAGTATAATATGACAATAATGAATACTGTCCGGGTGGTGACTTAATTCTGTTGATACCGTATTACAGCAGCTTAAGGTCGGAACTCTAGTTAATTTTTTGGAGGATTGTACAATGAAAGCGATACAGCAATATCAATACGGTGATGTGGATACTTTGGTTTATGAGGACGTTGCTAAACCTACACCGGACAATAATGAAGTTTTATTAAAGATTCATGCTGCAGGAGTTAATCCTATTGATTGGAAAACACGTCAAGGTAAAGGTATTGCAGCAACATTAACTGATCCATTTCCACTGATTCTTGGTTGGGATGTGTCGGGTGTTGTAGAACAAGTGGGTACTGATGTGAGTAAATTTGAAGTTGGTAATGAAGTTTACGGCATGATTAGTTTTCCTGCTTTAGGTAAGGCTTATGCAGAATACACAACTGCATTAGCTGAGCATTTAGCACATAAACCTGAACAACTCAGCCATGTAGAAGCCGCTGCTATGCCATTAGCTGCGCTGACTGCATGGCAGGCGTTGTTTGATAATGCTAACTTGTCACAAGGCCAAACAGTATTAATTCATGCGGCTGCAGGTGGGGTGGGACATTTTGCTGTGCAGATTGCGAAATGGCGAGGTGCAAGAGTGATAGCTACTGCATCGTTGCGTAATAAAAAGTTTTTAGAGGAATTAGGTGTTGATCAGTTCATTGATTACAACGCAGTGAACTTTACGAATGTTGTCAATGGTGTGGATGTGGTATTCGATACGGTAGGTGGTGCTGTCATGGAACAGTCGCTGTCTGTTCTAAAACCGCAAGGCGTGTTGGTAACGATTCTTGCTCAAGAACTACCCGCTTATATTTTGCAAAAAGCGAGTGAGCTCGGAGTACAAGCGAAAGGCATGTTGGTGCAACCTAATGCTGATCAACTTGTTCAACTTTCAAAATTGGTCAGTGAGGGGCATATAAAGCCAACAGTTCAATCTGTGTTACCTTTAAGTCAAGCCAAGCAAGCCCATAAGCTCAGTGAGCAAGGACACGTGCGCGGTAAGGTCGTGTTACAGGTTGGTTAATAATAATGACGGGGATTGATTTTTCCAGTACAGTAGCCAAATTATTTTTATAAATTAATATAGACCAGGCAATCTTCGAACGAGTGGATGATTCAAATGGAGAGATAGGTAGATTTTATTATTGTGTCTCTGAGCTTTGGGGAACGTGTACGTCTTGAATTCTAGTTTAGGCGGCAATAGGCAACTTAGATAGTCCACGACAATGGGATGTCCACCGATAATTATTAATATTAATTATGGTTGGGTTATTATTTTCAGCCACATCATTAGGGATCTTCCCTTTCAGTCCCATGTGCGTACGGTTTTCATTAAAGTGTTTTTGAAATGCATTAAGTTTGCCTTGTAAATTAAATTCATTCCAAAATAGAGATTGATCTAACACCTCATTTCTGCAAATTTTTATCAATCTTTCAACGAATGGATGCGATCTTGGCGTATAGGGAATTGACTTTATTTCTTTGATATCGAGAATACGGTGATTCGCTTTAAAGCGGTAGAATTGAAAAAGTGGATCGTGATCCGAACTTAAATATTTTGGTCGTTTTTTGCCGGAACTAATTTTATTAAACATAACACAAATGGCGATACCATATAAGTCACCTTGGTATGTAGCAAAACCAATGATACGTCGTGTAAACTGATCCATAACCACCATCACCCAATGGGATTTTAATAAAATAGATTCGCACCTAAAAAAATCTAC
>SDBV01000090.1_pt1 | contig 100037 bp, 74 predicted proteins | sample 2277081 | NCBI WGS metagenome assembly SDBV01 (sample SAMN10402039, study PRJNA504765) | marine sediment metagenome | isolation source: marine sediment core GS10_PC15, 223 cmbsf | place: Arctic Ocean: Southern Knipovich Ridge | collected 2010
TCGCTTTGGCTGAGGATCACCAGCAGTGAGGTGAGCGTCATCAGGGCATCGGGCAGCGGGAACCCGTCGCGAAGGTGCCAGAATCGCCCGCTGCCGCCGCCGCCCAGCACGGCCTGGTGTTCTCGCATCAACTGTTCCATCTCCGCACGGCGAGTCGGGCCGTGGAGGACGCGTCCGCCGAACGCCTCGATGGTTTCCGCCGTTTCCGCCGAGGTTCCCTCTTCCAGCACGACCGTGCCGCCCGGTTGTTCGGCCAACCCGTGCCGGGCAAGAAGCACCGTGATCCGTTCGGCCGGCACCGGATGGCCTTGCTCGTCAAACACTGTGCATACTTCGCCGTCGTCGTCGACGCGAACGCCAAGATGGGCCCTCTCGACCAATCGCCGGGCCATCTGCTCGGAAGCCGTTCGGCGAGGAAGGATCTCGCAGGCGACCGGCTCGGTCAGTTTCTCGGCGTATTGCAAAAAGGGCTCGCAAGACGTGTCCAGCACGAACCGCAACGGGCGCAAGGCATGATAGTGCTTCGCCAAGCCGGCCAGGTACGGCACGTCGGCCTGAAAACGGCGCAGCGGTCCGAAGGCACGCGTCGGGCGATCGGTCCCATGGCGATAGAGTTTCCATAACGCATCGAGCGCCGTGCCGGACGAAATCGGTCGGCCCTGCGGAGCCCAGAACTTCAATCCAACGACTTGCGGCCCGCCACCGGGACGGCCCACCATAATACCGCCGGCCGCCGGGAGGTGATTCACAGCAAAGGCCAGGCAAGGCGCCGTGACCGGCCCGAGGTCGACCAGATGGCAGCCGGTCCATCGCAGCCCCCGACTCACCGCGGCCACGACTTCGCAAGCCAGCGTTCGACCGTCGCTACCGACGGCCACGACCGGTGCTTCGCTCGCCGGCGGCAATTGGCGTCGTAGCCAAATTCCCAAGGCGGCGGCCGTCTCCTGGGCCGCGGCCGGGCCGAACTCGTTGCGATAGACGCCCCCGACGCCCTCTTCCTGAAACAGCTCCGGCATCAGCCCGCGCGGCCGCGTTTCGGCCAGCCGTTCGACCTGTCGGGCGGAAAGCGTGCCCGTGTCGTCCCGATGTGCACACTGCCGACACGCCGGAAAAAACCGAGCCAAACGTCCCAAGTGGACGGCCCGAGGGATCGGGTGTTTTTCGTCAGGACAGCAGTACTCAACCATCGCAAATCCCCAGCCAAGGCACAAAAGGGCAACGGCACTGTAGCCCGCAACGCCACTTCAGGTCAAGCTCGTTTAGCTCGTTCAGCGGTCGGGCTTGCGGGAAACGGTCGGTCAGAGGTTGCTCGGAGACGCCAAATTCCCAACGAATCTCGGGACCATTCGGGTGCAAGCCCACCGGACGGCGGGCTAGACTCGGGTTTGTCGTGGGGATTCCCCTATCAGTCGCTCACGTCATGCACTAGAATGATAGCTGTGAGTGAAGCAGCAGGACATCTTCTATAAGAACCCTACCTATGAAACATATTCGGAACTTTTGCATTATCGCCCATATTGATCATGGGAAGTCGACTCTGGCCGATCGACTGATCCAGGCCTGTGATGGCGTTACGCAACGTGAGTTTCGCGACCAACTGCTCGACGCGATGGATATCGAGCGTGAACGGGGTATTACCATTAAGAGCAATACGATTACGCTCTCCTACCGTGCGCCGGACGGTCAAAACTATCTGCTGAACCTCATCGATACGCCCGGCCACGTCGATTTTTCGCACGAAGTACGGCGTTCGCTGATGGCTTGTGAAGGTGCGTTGATTGTTGTCGATGCTTCTCAGGGGGTCGAGGCGCAGACGGTTGCCAACCTCTATCTGGCCCTGGATAACGATCTGGAGCTTCTGCCGGTGATCAATAAGATCGATCTGCCGGCCGCGGACGTCGAGCGGGCGCGCGAGGAGATTGATGCCGATTTGGGCCTCGATCCGTTCGAGGCGATCCCGGTTTCCGCAAAGACGGGCGTCGGCATTGCAGATGTGCTTACCGGCATCGTCGAGAAGCTGCCAAGTCCCCAGGGCGACCCGGACGCGCCGCTTAAAGCCTTGGTCTTCGACGCCCATTTCGATCGGTATCGAGGCGTGATTCTCCAGTGTCGCGTGATGGAAGGCACGCTAAAAACTCGCGATACGATCCAATTCATGCACGCCGGCCGTGATTTTAAGGTCGAGGAGTTGGGATACAATCAGTTGAAGCTCAATCCAAAAAAGCAACTCGGCGCCGGGGAGGTCGGCTATATCATCGCCGGGATCAAGAGTGTACGGGAGATCGAGATCGGCGATACGATCACGCTGCTCGATCGCCCGGCAGCAGAACCGATCCCCGGCTATCAGGAAGCCAAACAGGTCGTCTTCTCGTCGATCTATCCGATGAACTCGGACGCCTACAAGGATCTCACCAAAGCCCTGGACAAACTGGCGATCAACGACGCGGCGCTGACCTATGAGAAAGACAGCTCGGCCGCCCTGGGCTTCGGCTTCCGCTGTGGGTTCCTCGGCCTGCTTCACTTGGACGTGGTTCAGGAGCGTTTGCAGCGAGAATTCGACATCGGGCTGGTGATCTCGGCCCCGTCGGTGAAGTATAAAGTGGCCTTGAAAGATGGCAAGACTATCGATGTAGACAACCCCAGCTACTGGCCCGATCCGATGGCGATCGACTCGGTCACCGAGCCCTACATTTCCGCATCCATTCTTACGCCCGAAGAGTACGTCGGCCCTGTCATGGAACTATGCAGGGAACATCGCTCGGACAGTCAGACGATGAATTATCTCTCGGTGGGTCGGGTGGAAGTGATTAGCGAGATGCCGCTGGGTGAGGTGCTCTTCGATTTCTACGGCAAGCTCAAGACGATCACGCGAGGATACGGCTCGTTCGACTATGATCCGATCGAATATCGCGATACGGACGTGGTGAAGGTCGATATCCTGGTCAACAAGGAGCCGGTCGACACGCTTTCCTACCTGGTGCATCGCGACAAGGCGCGACCTCGGGCGTTGCACTACTGCGAACGACTTGCCGAAGCGATTCCCCGCCACCAGTTCAAGATCCCCATCCAAGGCGCCATCGGCGGCACCATCATCGCGCGATCGACGATCCAGCCTTACCGCAAGGATGTGACCGCGAAGCTTTATGGCGGCGACGTTACGCGCAAGAACAAGCTGCTGGACAAACAGAAGAAGGGCAAGGCGAAAATGAAGCAGATCGGCCAGGTCAACATACCCCAAAAAGCCTTCGTCTCGGTCCTGTGCGCCGACAGGGACTAGTGCGTGCGTCGGACTTCTTTGACTTTCGAGGTTAGAGCATGTCGAATCGTCAATATGGCGTTGCTGCGTTACTGGGGCTCGTAACGTATCTGTCCGTTGCTTTTGCCCTGATTCGATTCGGTCTTACAAACCAGTCTTTGCTTGCCTTCATCTGCGGCACTCTAATGATCGGTGGATTGGTGGGGGGAGTTCTTGGATTTGTACTGCGGGGTCGTGCTGCTTTTGCCAGAGGTGCGGTTCTCGCTATGGTGCTGATGCTGGTCGCGTATCCGCTCTCCTTCGGCCCGGCATGCTGGATCGCCATGAGAAACGACGCCGGGAAGCATGCGACCGCGTTCCGTCGTTTCTCGAATTTCTATAGCCCGGTGTCCATTGCCATAATCAGAGGCCCACGTCCCGTGCGCGACTGTGCCATGTGGTATCTTGAGTTGGGAGCCCCTGCGGACGCCAAGGTGTGGCGCGAGTGGGATGATGGAATCCTCTGGTCGAAGCCCGGTTATAGCTACACCCTCCTATCACTCCCACCTTCGAAGTGACAGTGACTGTGCGCTGGGAATGACCTGCGAAATGCTCTTCGCCAACAACGGTTGGCCGCAAAGCCGTCGTGTCGATGTTTCTCGGAAAGAAAAAGGGGACATCACTGATATTGGTGGGAAAGGATAGTTTGCCATGATCCTGCGACCCTTTGCAGTTCCAGGTGGCCACGAAAGTCGGACGATAATCAGTGATGTCCCCGGCGAATCTGTGCCTGGCGAATCGCCCTCACCCTAACCCTCTCCCGCAGGGCGAGGGGACCCATTTGCAAAAGTCCAGACTCGAGGTGGAATCACGCCTCCTTCCATGCCTTTTTGACATGTGCGATGCTGAATCGAAGATCCTCCTTGCCACCGGCCAGAGGCTCCAATGATATCCAGCCGTCAAACCCGGCCTTCTTGAGAACGCTGAAGACGCCTTGGATGTTCACGTCGCCCTTGCCGATCACGACACCATGCTTGCCGTTGAGCAGCTCACTCACGTGCAGATGTACGACCCTGTCGGAAACCAATTTGGCAAACTCGACGGTCGTATCGCTGGGTACATTCGCGGTGTCCAGATTGACTTTCAGACGCTCGTCGTCGACCAGTTCGAGAATCTTCATGAAATCGGCGATATTCGTACCGATGACCGGATGGTCTTCCAGCGCGAGCATCACCTGCTTCTGTTCCGCGTAGTCAAGACATCCTCGCAGACCCTCGGCAATGGACTGCATCGCGGGCCCCTTGGCAGCGCCCTTGATCGGTCCGACAAGCATATGACTTGCGGCGGTCAGCCGCACTCGATTCGCCCCGAACAGCAGCGCGGCGTCCACGGCCTCTCGGACGTGTGCGATGTCCTTCTCCCGTTGATGCGGCCTGGAGAAATCGGATTCGACGGTGTACATGGATGCCTTCAGTCCCGCATTCTGCATGAAATCGGCCAACCGTGCTCTGCCCGAGGCATCCAGACCTTCGACAAACGGTTCGAAAATCTCGGTACCGTCGAGACCAAGTTCCACGGCCATGCGTATCCAGTCTTCATTAGACATGGTCTTTTCCGTCTGCATCTCTTTCCAGAAACAAAGCGGAATACAACTGAATCCCAGAATACGCGCCTCGTTGACCGTTTCGGCGCCAACCAGATGCCGAGCCACGATCTGTGGGCAGAGCACACCAGCAGTCGCCAAGGCGGCGGCATCCTTCAACAACCGTCGCCGTGGGATTTGCTCATTCGACTTGTTCATCAGGCTCTCCTCGATGGAAAGGTTATTACGATGGTCTCCCCTACAGGTCTGCTGGGGTCGCCGCGAAGTTACGGCCTTGCCCATTTTGAACGGTTTTGGCTTCAGTCGCAACTCTTTCACCAAGGATTCATGGCCAGCTAGGGCCTGGGACACGTCGGGAGCGGTTTTCGAGCGGCCCGGCAGCCACGCGACGCCCAATCGGCCGCCACAGCCGAAATACGACCCTGCCTGAAACGTTCCTGCGGGGGGTGGGTGTTTGACGCGAGTGACGCTGGAATCCATCCTCAATCGGGTGGCGAATGACAGGCAATTGACGCCGTCGCAAGAAACGGTCGGTCAGAGGTTGCTCGGACACGCCAAGTCCCCAACGATTTCCGACTTGGCCCGCCCGTGCGGTTTCAATGCGCCGGTCGGTGTGCCCCAAGCAGGTTGGCGGATAGTGTTTTGCTGCGTCGGTGGGGGCGACCGACGCGCGCTGGGGAAAGTGTGTGTGGCCGCCTCGATCGATTCCACGAACACGCCGGAACCGTCGTTGATCAGTTGAGCGTGCATGACGGATCTCCCGCCCACTGGAGGGGGCATCTGCCCGGTTCCGAAGCTGAAGCTCCAACGCCGACACCGTGACCGCGAAAAAAAGAGCAACGCGGGAGAAACGCAACCTAAGCTTTACTGGGATACCAGAGCAAATACGAGGAGGAACGCTAATGATCCAGCAAGACCTTTCGTACGTGCATGATGAGGCAACTCTGCAATGGATTGCTCAAGACATCGTTTACTTTATGAATAAAGCAAGGAGTGAATTCGAAGATACGCCAGAAGAACCTGGCGGTCACATTCAAGACCGGTATGCGAGGACGGTAATCTTACTGACCGCCTTCTACATTGAGTCGACATCCAAACGACTCGCCGAGTGTCTGCCAAATCCTAATGAAGATTGGAAAAGGACGGACTTTACGGATTTCAATGGTGGAGTTCCGGCGCCAATCGCCCGCTTTCGAGCAGTGTCCAAACATCTGTGCAATGTGGAGCTGTCGAGTGGACAAGATGAAGTTCGAGACATCTTCAAGATCAGGAACAAGGTATTAGCACATCCAGAAGGGCGTTCCACGGAAACGGTCTCCAACGATGGCTCGCGGAAAGGCGCCCTGACGTACAACTCGAAGTATGAAGCGAGCAACTTCCCAAAGAATCGGTCACAGTTCAAGCCGAACCATGCGGAAGAGATACTTGACGATGCGATCGAGTTTATCGGGCACTTCCACACCTTGGTAGCTGACGAAATCGCCGACGAACTCATCGCGGACTCCGTCACAGCTCTGGCGACCCTGAAGGAGCTTAGTTAACCGGGGCACCGGGTCTCGTCACATCGCCCGTAAAACCACGTCATTGGCCCACCCCAAGCACTCGACCTCTACGATCGCGCTGCTTTCGGTCAGGTGCGAATCTGGAGAGAATTGGCGCACAGCGACAAGAAATGTCCGGGACGTCTTTCAGTCAAATCGTCACGAGTTTTCCCACGCAGTTCCGCGCGTCGGTGGCGCACACCGACGCAGTTTCGGCCAAGTTCTCGCTTGCGTCGGGGGCACACGCCGACGCGCGTTCTGCGGGGTGAGACTGCTGACAATCGACTGATAATCCCAAGTACCCGTGGCGCCTGAGACACATCACAAAAGGACCGAAAAACGGCACCGCCTCTTATGGGTGGCAGGGTAGTGTCGGGAATTCGTCCGCCGTCTGATTCCTCGGATGCGTCGTTTTCCCAACCTATTTCGAGCCGAAATGCGGCATCCGACTGCGGATGTAGCGCAGACACCCTACGTGACGGGTGTCACCGGGCTGAGGTACATCCGGCCATTCTTTTGTCGCCGGGAAAATAATGGCGATTTGTTTCGCTTTTGGTATTGCCCTGGCGAATTCCTTCGCTACAATGCAGTCGTGTGGCGAACATATTCGCCAATACCCGTCCACCGAAAGGAGCAATGCCATGCCACGCGCACCCTCTTCGCAGCCGACGGAAGTCGAATTGCAGATTCTTCGCACCTTATGGGAACAAGGGCCATCGACGGCGCGTCAAATTCATAACCGGCTCGCCGTGCAACGCGATACAAATTATTCGACGACGGTCAAGATGCTCTCGGTCATGCTCGACAAGAATCTCATCAAACGCGACGAAACGGTTCGTCCCCAGGTATTTCGGCCCGCTGCCACGCAACAGCGGACTCAGCAGCGGATGCTGAAGGACCTGATCCAAAAAGCCTACGACGGTTCGGCGGGGAGCCTTGTGCTGCAAGCTCTCGCCTCACAGAAAGCTTCGCCGGAAGAACTGGCCGAGATTCGCAAATCTCTGGACAAGTTGGAAGGGGGTGAGAAATGAACGCCTTAACAACGTTGCTCCAAGCCGACTGGACCGAACGCATGGGCTGGACGTTGCTCCATTCGTTGTGGCAGATCGCGCTGGTCGCGGCCGCTTACGCGATCGTCTCCCGCTTGCTCCCGAATCGCTCGGCGAACTCTCGATATGTTATTGGTTGCGCCGCGCTTATCGTGATGCTTGCTTTTCCCATGGGAACCTACGTGCTGCTGTCGCACGATTTGAAGCAGGTGTCGACGGACGCAAACCATACGCCGGCCGTGGCCGAGCTGGCTGCCGGTCTTCCGCGCCCGATCGAGCTACCCGATTCCGCGGCATCCGAGATGGTTGCGGCTCCAAACGCAATGGTTCCAGCGGATTCGGTCGCGACCGACCTCTCGGCGGCATTGCGTCCCTGGCTACCGTGGGCAACCATCGCCTGGCTGATGGGGGTTCTGCTTCTCTCGCTTCGACCGTTATGGGGGTGGCTGCACGTGCGCGGCTTGCAGCGCAACGGGTTGTCGCCGCTGCCGGACAAACTGAGGCGTGCGGGAGAATCCTTGGTGCATCGCTTCGGTGTGAAACAGGCCGTTCGGTTTGCGCAGTCGGTATTGGTCGAGGTGCCGACGGTCGTTGGCTATCTGCGGCCGATGGTGTTGTTACCCGCCTCTGCGATTGCGGGCCTCAGCACTGCCGAGATCGAGTTGATCTTGGCCCACGAGTTGGCGCACGTGAGACGCCACGACTGGCTGGTAAATCTCGCACAAACCGTACTCGAAGCCTTGCTCTTCTATCATCCCGGCATGTGGTGGATTTCCCATCAGATCCGCAAGGAACGGGAGAACTGCTGTGACGATATGGCCGTCGCCATCGGCGGGAATCGGGCCGTCTACGTGCAAGCACTGGCACATCTCGAAGAGCAACGGTCGCTCACTCCCGCGACGCTACTCACCGCCACCGGCGGATCGCTCCTGGCTCGCGTTCACCGACTGCTGGGCAAACCGACGAACGAATGTGGCTACGGCCACGCTACGGCCTGGCTTGCCGGGCTGGTGACAATCGCCTTCGTCGCGACGGCGCTGGCCATGAATCAAGCACCGCCGGAAGACACCAACGAACCACCCACGGAGAACGAAACGCCAGCCGAGGATACGGCGAAAGCAAAAGCGTTTAACGTGTCGAATGCAGAGTTTTACCGTGCCGTTGAAGACCTGAAAAAGCGCGGTGGACTCGTACGTGTTGCTTTCAAGCGTACGGACCCAAGACACTGGGTCCAAATCATTTTAGAGGGTGACCAGTTCGACAATGATTCGATGACCTTTGTCCGACTCCTATCTCTGGACGCGCGAACGTTCTTGCACCTACGAAACACGGCAGTGACCAAGGAAGGTCTATCTAAGCTGCGAGCTACGAAAACGGCAAAACTGGTCCTAACCGGCGAAAGCACCAATGATGACTCTCTCAGTGAAATGCCAAACCTGCCCTTTCTTGAAGAGCTTAATCTGGTAGAGACAAAGGCGACTGATACTGGCTTCACGTTCATTGGAAACTGTCAACGTTTGAAGATACTTGGCTTGTCTCACAATTCGCAGATTGGAGACAAGGCATTGGCTGAATTGAAACAGTTGCCGGAGCTTCACCGATTGTCACTAGGTGACTCGTTCAGCGATACTGCGGTTCGCTATGTCAATCAGTTGGCCAAGATCGACGGATTGGCGTTGACATCACACAACATGTCCAACGATTCTCTTCGCGACGTGAAATCCTTGCCGAAGCTCCGCTACCTTAGACTGGGCGGAGACTACGTAGATGATGAAACACTTGAGATCGTCGGCCTGCGGGCGAATGAACTTGAAGACCTATATCTTGCAGGATGCCGAAAGATTAGCGACGCAGGTCTCAAGCGAATCGCCAACCTTCAGACACTCCAGGTGTTATCACTTGATGGTACATCCATCACTGATGAAGGAATGGAGAACCTCAAGCTCCTGACACGCCTACGTTGGCTGGACCTTTCGGACACCAGTGTAACTGATAGAAGCCTTGCCATCGTTGGGGGCATGCCGCGAATCCGCTTCCTCTCCCTGATGAACACCAACGTGACAGAGTCTGGATTGGAGCATCTCGTGGGCCTAGAAAACCTTCGCTTTCTTCAACTGCAGGGAACATTTGTAAAGGCTATCCCCGAATGGATGAAGTCAAGGAAAGGCTTGAGGGTCACCCTTGACACTATCTCCGATGACACCGGCCTAACAAATGGCAATTCAAAGAGCAACTCGCTTGCGAAAGCGGTCGAGTCATTCAACAAGAAGGCCGCCAAAAACCCTGTTGGAAAGTTCCAATCGGCTCTAACTGTTGGTGAGGTTGTCGCTGCTATCAGAGGTTGGGACCGAAAACGGCACCCTGTCGATGACAAGACATACGAGGTTTATCGAAGCATTGCTGAGACAGGAACAATGCCGAAGACGGCGAAACTTGAGTACACGACTGGCCGGGGGCCTAACAATGGCTATGACTTCACTGTATGGTGGGTCAACTTGGATGTCATGACGAGCGAAACAACGGGTTACACGTTTAGGATACGTAAAAGGAGTATAGTGGCTCATCCCACAAGTACCGACGTGAGAGGGCATCTGGAAAGCGACGAAAACAAGACTCGCAGAATTACGATTCGCGTCTTGGATCCCGACGGCAAACCATTGAAGGGGATCAAGGTTTTTCGAAACCATGTTTACGAACGCGAAGGTGCAGAACGACCACAGATAGAAAACAAAGACTATTGGACCGATGCCCAGGGGAAAGCTTTGGTTGCTCTCTCGGGCAAGTCGGTCGATCTACGCATTTGGGCAAGGAAGGCAAACTTCATTCCCCTGCACGCAATGTGGGCGAAGCAGTTTCAATCTGACGGCGACCAGATTCCCGCGGAGTTCACTTTCCAGTTGCAGCCTGGTACGGTGATCGGGGGCATCGTTGAGAATGAAGAAGGCGAGCCGATTGAAGGAGTCAAGGTCGAGGTCCGCGACCAAACGGTGGATGGGTCTACTAGGCAGCCAGTCGTACCGGGGATACGCCCCGTGCGCGACCATTACCTCGCAGGAGGTAAGGAAGCGGTCTTCACGAACGCTCAGGGGAGATGGGTACTAGGAAACGTTCCACCTGAGAGAAGTCTTGTTTTTCGTCGCGATCTTCTTCCACTCATGAAGCGTCCAAAACCACCGAGGATAGCGCTCCGTCTCACTCACCCTGACTATACCGGTGACCACGAATGGGACAGCCTACACAAGAAGGGAAGCCTCCAAGTCCAGCAACGGGTCACTCACGAATCGCTCCGCGATCAAACCGCGACGATCGTCATGAAGCGGCGGCACTCCGACCAGACGGATCGTTAATCCCGCTAGGTGGCCGTCAAAGAATAGAGCGCTCATGGAGTGGCCATCGCGCCCGGATGCCGTGCCGCCGATCCATCGAGTCAACAGGCCCGACCGAAAAACGGCGCTGCCACTGATGGGTGAGATGGTAGGCTTTGTCTCAAAACGCATTCAGCGGGTGCCATGGGCGGCTTGCCCGCCCTTGCCGGCCGATGGTTTCAGGGGCAGACAAGCTGCCCCCTGGCACCCATACCAGCTCTTGAGACAAAGCCTAGTGCCGGGAACTCGTCCGCCGTCTAATTCCCCGGATGGACCGGATTCCTGCTGATCGGCTGACCCTTTTCGCTCGGATGAGGCTTTTTTTGAAGGGCACCCCTTGACTGCGATCGTTTACCTTGGTAAATTTACCTGCGTTCACTCAACCCGCGTCCTTCGATACACCAGAGGTGACCGTCATGAGCAGTCCTCGGCTCGGCCGCGTTCAATTGAAGATTGTCCAGGTGCTTTGGGAGAAAGGCCGGGCCAATGCCCGGGAGATCACCGAAGCGCTGAGCCTTCAGGAGCCGATCGCCCACAGCACGGTGCAGACGCTGCTGCGGAAGCTGGAGACCAAGGGGGCCGTCGGCCACGACGTCGAGGATCGGACTTTCGTCTTCTATCCCCTGGTGCGGGAGGACCGTGTGAAGCAAGGGGCCACGCAGGAACTGGTCGACCGCGTGTTCGACGGATCGCCGGCCGGGCTAGTGGCGTATCTACTCGAGAATGAACGGGTGTCCGACAAGGAACTCGCTCAAATCCGAAAACTGGTCGACGACAAGAAGACCGAGTAAAGGAGATCCGAGATCATGCTATGGGAACGAATGTCCGAGTGGTTCGCGGGGATTTCTTTCGGCGGCGTACAATTCGGCGTCGGCCTGTTCTTGCAGTCAGCCGTGTTGATCGGCATCGGATTGCTGTCGGGGTGGCTCTTGCGATCGAAAGGGGCCGCGATTCAGTCGTCTGTCTATCGCACGACGCTGGCCGCAGTTATACTCTGTCCGTTCGCGTCGTTGCTGCTCGACAGGGTCGGTGTTCAGGGGTTCGGCGTGGAGTTGTCCGGTGTTGCCTCGCAAGTCGAGCACACCAGGGCTTCGCTCGCGGCAAGGCGGGACGATCTGGCCGCGAGCGAATCGTTGTCGATCGTCCCAAGCGACTTCGTTGTGTCCTCGGGTGATGCGGCGCCGTCGGTCGTCAGTGAATCAACAGCGCGGCCGGCCGCTGCCAGCGACACCGAGATGAACTCTGTGACGAACTTCATGACGAGCCCGACAATCGTCGCGGACGTAGAGGTCGTGCTTGCAACGTCATCGGGCGGCGACCGGCTGGGCGTGGTGGTCTGCCTGTTGATGGTGGCCTGGCTTGCCGGTTCGTGCTTCATGCTGTGGCGTCTGTTGACGGCCCATCTGAGAATGAAGCGACTTATCTCTTCGGCGTGCGAGGTGGGTTTGGCCACGACGACCCAATCTCGGGTGGTGGCCGAGCAGTTGGGGGTGCGGCCGCCGTCGGTAAGGCAAAGCCCGTTCGTTGCCAGTCCGTGTCTGGTCGGGCTGTCTCGTCCGGTCGTGCTTCTGCCGGAAGACGACGCGGTCGGGGGGAAGTCGGCTCGAGGGATTCTCATCCACGAGCTGGCCCATCTGGTCCGCCGCGATCACGTGTGGAACTTGCTGGGCCGACTGAGCGTGGCGATACTGTTCTTCCAACCGCTGTTATGGTTATTGGTGCGCCGGATCGTTTGCACGGCGGAAGAGGTGTGCGACGACTACGTGGTCGACTTCGGTCTCGACCGGCAAGACTACGCCCGGCATCTGGTGGACGTTGCCGAGCGTTATCAACCGCATACATCGATCGCCGCCGTGGGCGTGATCTCGCTGAAGTCGCTGTTGGGGCGACGGGTCACGCGGATCCTCGACGGATCGCGAACGTTATCGATCCGGGCGGGGGCTCGGGCCATGGTGGCGACGATCGTCATGGGCAGCCTGGCAGCGATGCTGGTTGGGCTGGCCGCCGTCGGAAGCAAGCCCGCGGACGCAACGGCCTCAGCACCCCCAAGCCCCCTTGGGCCGATCGGGGTGGCCGCCTCGGCAGACGGCAAAACGCTCTACGTGGCGGCTGCCGCTGCGAAACAGATTGCCGTGGTCGACGCCGAGGGTGGCGCGGTATGGCGAGCGATCGACATGCCGGCCGAGCCGACCGGACTGGTGCTCAGCGGCGATGGAGCCACGCTCTACGTCACGTGTGCCGCCCCCGAGGGGACCGTCGTGGTGGTCGACGTCAAGTCGGGCAAACTGCGCAAATCGATTCCGGTCGGTCACTGGCCCATCGGACCGGCGATCAGTCCCGACGGAAAGACGCTCTACGTCTGCAACCGCTTCGACAACAACGTGGCGGTCGTTGACCTTAGGGCCGAGAAGATCGTCCTCGTCCCGACCACACGAGAGCCGTTTGCTGCGGCCGTCACACCTGACGGCAAGTCGGTCTTTGTGATCAACCACCTGCCGCTCGACCGGGCAGACAGCTACGACGTGGCCGCGGTAGTCACGGTGATCGACACGGCCACCAACAAGACGCAAACGATCCGCCTGCCCAATGGGTCGACGGCAATGCGAGGCATTTGCGTTTCGCCCGACGGAAAGTACGTTTACGCCACCCACATTCGGGCCAATTACCAGTGTCCGACCACGCAAGTCGAACGCGGCTGGATGAACAAGAACGCCTTGAGCATCATCGATGCAAAGCGGAAGAAGCTCATCAACACGGTGCTGTTGGACGACGTCGATCTGGGGGCGGCCAATCCCTGGGGCGTGGGCTGTACGGCCGACAGCAAGACGATCTGTGTGGCGCATGCCGGCACCCACGAACTGACCATCATCGATGCGGAGGCCCTGCTCGAGAGGCTGTTGGCCATGCCCGAGAAAAGAGATCCCAACGCCGACCGAACCGTCTACACCGCGGCCACGGTCGTCGACGTACGCAATGATCTGGCCTTCCTGAATGGCCTCCGGCGGCGGGTCCGGCTCAGCGGCGCCGAGGCGAAGGTCAACGGCCCGCGCGGTCTGGCAGTGGTCGGCTCGAAAGCTTTTGTGGCCGCCTACTTCACCGACAATCTGGCCGTAGTCGATCTTCAGCCGAACGAGGACGACGTGGTCGGCACGATCGCTTTAGGGCCGGTGCCGGCGATGAGCGTCGAGCGTCGCGGCGAGATGCTATTCAGCGACGCGACGCTCTGCCTCCAGCATTGGCAAAGCTGTGCCAGTTGCCATCCGGACGCCCGGGTCGACGCCTTGAACTGGGACATGATGAACGACGGGCTGGGCAACCCGAAGAATGCCCGAAGCATGGTCCTGGCCCACGGGACGCCGCCTTCGATGGCCTCGGGCGTTCTTCCCAATGCCGAAGCGGCCGTACGCAGCGACATGAAGCACGCCCTGTTCGCCGACCGCGTGGAAGAGGAAGCTGCGGCGATCGACGAATATCTCAGATCGCTCGAACCGGTTCCCAGTCCGCATCTGGTCGACGGCAAGCTCAGTTCGGCGGCCCGACGAGGTAGGAAACTGTTCTTCGACGCAAAGATCAACTGTGCGAAGTGTCATGGCGAACCGCTATTTACCGACATGCTGATGCACGACGTCGGCAGTCGAGGCCAGTACGACCGCCGCGACACGTTCGACACACCCACCCTGATCGAATGCTGGCGAACCGCCCCCTACCTGCACGACGGACGGTACACCACGCTGAAGGACCTCTTTGCACAGGGAAGACACGGTCTGCAAGACAACGACCTCGGCAAACTCAGCAAGAAGCAGATCAGGGATCTGGTCGAATACGTGCTCTCGCTGTAGCCAACATCGTCCGTCGCGCCGCGAATCTCGCCACTGCTGGGGATGCGGTCGTTTCGTAAGGCCATCGTTTTGAAGTTTCTCGGATGCACCGAATTCCGAACGTATTTCGACTTGGCCCGCCTATGCGGTTTCGATGCGTCGGTCGAGGCGCCCCCCAAACAGGCTAGCGGATAGTATCGTGCTGCCTCGGTGGGCGACCGAAGCACTAAAACCACAATCGCTTGCTCGCGCCGGTCGATTTGACCTCCGCAAGCAAATGCATGCTGCTATTCGGCGGCGGCGTGCGCTACGTAGTATTCTCGCGATCGAAAGCTGCCGCGGGATCTTGGCCTTCCGCGCTGCGAATCGCTGAGTTTCGGCGCAAAATACCGTTCGGCCCGCCCGGGGGGACTACGACACTGCTTGCGACCGGTTGCTAGACGCTCAGTATTCCATAAAGATACAAGACTAGGTGAACCATCACACTGCTCACGTTGTCATGTTAGTTCGGGTTCTGCGCGAAGGAATAGAATCGCATGTCTCGCAAACAAGAGAATCGGAAAAGGAAGCGACTTCGACGAGCTAATGGCGTCGCGAAAATGAGGCGGGCAGCTGATCGTCAAGCGTCTGCAGTCGCCAAGTTTCCCGACGTCGTCTTCTTGGAAGGAGAAGCGCCGACTGAGTTTGTGCAAGCTGTCAAGACCGCGATGCATGACGTGGTCAGCAAGCATACGTCTCTGCTGTCGAAGGCCACGTGCGACGCATTCTACAGGGCAGCTAGGGAAGGATTCAGGCCCGTCTGCGATGACGTTCAAACCGCGGCAGAGTTCGTTGAAGGCAATCGGTATGGGCGGAACTACCTTGCGTTCATGCTTGTGCTTGGCGAACTCCTCTATAGCAAGCTGAAGAGAACGGTCGCCGAAAGGTATATTCCATTTCACGATGTCGGGGTCTGGTATGGGATTACCGACGAAGGCGAAAGAATGGACAAGGCTGTGATCGTAAAGATTCAGTCTCTCCGTCAAGTCCAGACAGAAAGAGGTACTGCGTATTACTCACCGAAACGCCCGACGCTAACGTTGAACGGACGGAAACGCATTGTTGCGTTTAGTCACCACGCCGTTGAAAGGATTCGGCAGCGCACAGTTACGGACTGGAGGCGTTATGCCGGAGCTGGTGATGCCTTCGCGTATCTCACCGGCTGTACCTACGCCATGCCTTGGCAAAATGCAAACGGAGATACGGTCGGGTTCTCGCTATTTGACGATTGTGCTCCGGGGTTTTCGACGTCTGTGTACGCACAGGAGATTGTCGAGCCTTACGACCCAGCTGAGCAGTACTGCTATCGAATCGGCTATTGTCCCATCGATGAAAGTGAAGATCTATGGGTCGCTCGAACATTGATCCTGCCGGGCATGAACGGTACACCCGAGTATGAGCGGTGCATTCAGCCGCGACTTGATCTTGGAGAAGATCGACTCGCAATTCGTACAAGTGCGGGAGATGTGACGTTCAAAAGGCTGGTAGAGAATCCCGACTTCGACTTACTCAAAAGCTTTCAGGAAAGCGGAGTCACACAAGTCGGTAAACCCGCGGAGTTCGGATTCGTGCCAAAGAAGGCGGTGCGTCATCTCCACAAAGCGTCACGCAAACAGCAGACATTCGAGGAACAGTTGAAGGGCTTTCTTGATGACACCTCCGGCGCGCAACTTGATGCGATTATTAAGGGCGACGTGATATTCGCAGCCGACGGCACATCCGAGCGACCACATTTGGTTTACGGTCGCGAACTCCTTGAAAGGTTTGCCGACAGCGGAAACAGCGAAGACGTATGCATTATTACAATACCAGTTGATCTGAGCAGCACGGACTTGGCTGTCGTCGAACGGGCTATCACATCGATAAAGATCGAAGCGGAATACAACTCTCCTTCGTCGCCGGCTTCATCATGAAATGCGCGTTTTCTGGTACGCGACAGAATACTTCGTCGATCATTCCGCGTGGACTTCCGGCTCCGTCGCCCCCAACGGCGTCTCAAACCGCATGTTGCCAAACTGCATTGGTGCTCACGACCGACGCAGGAAACGTCGATTCCTGAGCTGATCTGGCGGTTTTTTCGGGGAAATCTCCGCGGTTGGGCTTGACGGCCATATATATCTTGATACGATATATCTGGTAGTGATATTCTCAGAACAACGGAGTTTGACCTATGGCCGATGTGATCCGCCGCCAGAAACGGGCCCAGCCCTTGAACCATTCCGAGTTTCACATCCTGTTGGCGTTGGCCGACGGTGAGCGTCACGGGTATGGCATTATGCAGGAAGTGGAAGCACGGTCGATGGGCACGACTCGGTTGGGGCCCGGTACGCTCTACGGGGCGATCAAGCGGATGTTGGCCGGGGGTCTGATCGAAGAGTCGGCGAATCGCCCCATCGCGAAGTATGACGATCAGCGGCGTCGGTGTTATTACCGTTTGACACGCCTCGGCCGAAGCGTGGCGACGGAAGAAGCCCAGCGCCTTGCCGCTTTGGTTCGCGTGGCCGAAGCGAAGCGATTAGTGAGCGGTCGAGTTTCCTTGATTACCGGAGACACCTGATGACACGTGCTGGAGGTTTCATAGCGCGGCAAAGCCGCAACCAAAACAGAAGGGGTTAGGGGCTAGGGATTAGGGGATCGGAAAACAGGAACGCGGGGATAGAGGACAGGACATTGGGAACAAATTCGCCCTGAAATTCTAACCCCTAGCCCCTCGCCCCTAACCCCTTTTGAACACAGGTGTTACGGTCTGTCGGCCAGGAATCTTTGTGAAAAACTTAACAATGTTTCAGATTAGCAGTATAGAGTTGTCAGTGCGGGTTTACGAGGTGCTCATGAGGGCCTACCCGGCATCGTTCCGTCGAAAGTTCGCCGAGGAGATGGCCTTGGTGTTCGGCGAGCATCTGAGGGCCACCTTGCAGAGAAGAGGAGCGCTGGGGCTGATCACGGCATGGTTTCGAGTGCTGGGCGACCTTTCGCGGACGGTTCCGGCAGAGCACTTCCATGAAATGCAGAGGAGAATTGAGATGCGAAGCGCCGCAATGGCTGTGTTGTCGGTCGTTTTGGCCACGATTGTCCACTTGGTGTTTTTGTGGTGTACCATGCTGGTCGTATGGATGCCGGCGACCCTAATTGTCCCGGGCCCAATCAGTATGGTTGCAGAGTACGCGATTTTTTATCTTGCAGCGTTCCTGGCCGGTCTGCTGCTGACGCGTGTGAAGCCGTTTTTCATGCCGGCTGCTACCGTGCCGCTTGGTGTCATGGGGATCTGGGGGATCATTTGTGTTCTTTCGGAAGGTCCCTCTTGGCTTGTGCCCACGTGGGGCATGGTGGTCGTGCGTGTTGTTTTCGTGGCATCTCTGGGTTTGGCAGCGCTGCTGGGATCCATCGTGGCGACGAGAGCATCGAGTTGGCTGTCGCGGTTCGCCGTTCCTTGGTTCCAGTTGGCCGGGAGCTTGGCCGTGCTGGTCTGCACGTCCATGGTCCTGTGTGTGCTTCGGCTCATTCTGACCGCCTGCCAAGTAACAGGCAATCCGATGGCATCGGATCTCGATCAAGTATGGGGCTTTTGTCTGTTTGCGATGTTGGTGATTGATGCGGTCACGATTGCGAACCTGATCCTTCTTGTCGTCCGAAACTACCGCCATGCGGTAGTCGAGTGATTGGGCTGGCAAGACGGTAACCCAATGCCGTTGCCGAGTTGCCTGTTCCAAATTCTCATACTTCTTCCGGGACGCGTCAGAAAACCACCGAAAAACGACAGTGCCTCGCATCGGTGGAATGGCAGTGCCGGGAACTCGTCCGCCGGCCAATTCCTCGGTTTGCCGTATTCTCAACGGTTTTCGAGAAACGAAGACTTTCTCGGCCGCCCCCCGTTGCGGGGATGTTTGCGGGTGAATGAATCCTTTTTCGGCCGGTTGGCGTATAAAGGTGCGGCTCGCTCGGGAGGAAACAGGGAGGTATGATCGGGGACACAATGGACTTGCCGGAAACGAGCCAGCCGCCGATAGCCGTCGAGGATGCTGAGATTCTCGCCGAAATCGCCCGGGGCGACCTGCGTCGCTTCGATGCCCTGGTAGACCGGTACAAGGGTCGGCTGATGAGCTATCTCGGCCATCGTGTGCCAGACCGACATCACGCTGAGGACCTCATTCAGGAGTCGTTCCTGCGTTTGTTTCGGGCTTCCCGCGACGGTGGTTATTCGGGCCAGGCAAGCGTTTGCACCTGGCTGTTCACGATCGCCGACAACTGTGCCACAGACTATCTGCGGGCCTCGGGCCGGCGACCGGTGACGTTGGAGAGCGACACGGCCGCAGAAAACACCGACGCCTCGGCGAGTGTGCTCGACTGCCGCCCGTCGGCGGTGCTCGATCCGGCGAAAGCGGCTTCGCGTCGCGAGAGCCAACACCGCGCGGAGGCCTTGCTCGACTGTTTGCCTGAGCAACAACGTCGTGTGGTGGCTCTGAAGGTGCTGGGCGGCCTGACGACGGCCGAGGTCGCCACGGTGGTTGGTTGCCCCCTGGGTACGGCCAAATCACGATTGCTTTACGGCCTGCGCAAAATCGAAGCGTCACTTGTCCGCCCCCGGAGGCATGACCATGAACGATAACCATCTGCCCGATGACGAGGTGCTGCAACTGGTCTTCGGCGAGTTGGACGACTCGCGCCAGGCTGCCGTACGCAAGAACGTCGCAGAAGATGCGGAATCAGCCGCCACGGTTCGCGCGCTCACAGCAGCCGTGACGGCGGTGCGTGCCGAATGCGTCGGCCAAGTCAGCGACGATTTCAACGACCGACTGCGGCAGCGGATGCCGGACATCTTCGATCGTACCCAAGCCGAGTCAACTCGCCCATCGTTTCTTACCCGTTCCTTATTCACATGGAGGTGGATCATGCGTTCCCAAGTTTCCCGCGTTACGGCGGCGGTTGTTTTTGTTCTGGCCATTGGAGGAGTCGCCTTTTGGTTCCACGGCGGCGGCGCGACGCCGAGCTTCGCCGACTTCGTCGAACCGATCCTCAAAGCAAAGACGGTCACGTACAAGATGACCACCGAAATAAAGAGCCCACTCGCGGCAACTACAACGTCCCGGGTCATGATGCTCAGTGCCTCTCGGTCGCGTACGGAGACGGAGCTGGTGATGGAGATGGGGATACCGAACAAACACAAGTCCAAGACGGTGGAGATCTGGGATGGGGGCCAAGGAAAGACTCTCCACCTGGATCCCGCCCAAAAGCGGGCCAGGGTCTACAATTACGTCAACATGCCCAAAGACAAGACACCCAACCGGGATCCCTTGGCCGGCTTTCGTTTGATGCTGCTCGATGCCGAGAATAGACTGAACGTCAAACGTGAGTCGCTCGGCGAGAAAAACATCGACGGACGCCAAGTCGTTGGATTCCGTATCAGTATGCCTGAAGCGGTGATGAGTGTGTGGGGTGATCCCAAGACCGGCTTGCCGGTCCGCGTCGAAACGACCTCGCCGATGACGCCCAATGCGAAGGTCACGATGAGCGACTTCGTGTTCAACGTGGACATGGACGAGTCGCTGTTCAGCGTCGAGCCGCCGGCCGGTTATGAAGTAATAGAAATAGAGAACTCCACGCATGACGGCTCCTCCCCGGAGGAGAAGGACCTGATCGAAATGTTCCGCTGCTACACCGAATTGAGCGGCGGGACTTTCCCGGACCTGCTGGACATGGGGTCGCTTCTCCAGACGAGCATGATGCTGGAGTGGACTTCCGCTCATGTAAAGGACCAGCCTGAGCAGAAGCGGGCGCAGGCGTGGTCGGAAGCCCAGTCAAAGCTTCAGCGAGGCTTGAGGTTTGCCTTCCTACTGCCGAAGGAAGCCGACTCGCACTACGCGGGCAAAGGCGTTTCGCTCGGTGCGGCCGACACGCCCATTTTCTGGTACCGCCCCAAGGAGAGCAAGGCGTACCGGGTCGTTTACGCCGATCTCTCGGTGCGTGACGCCGACACGCCCCCCAGCGTGCCCGTGGCACAGCCCGGGCAGCCGGAGCAGGACCTGATCGAAATGCTCCGCAACTACAGCGAATTAAGCGGCGGGGCTTTCCCGCGCTCGCTGGACATGGTGTCGCTTTTACAGATGTTTATGATGAAGAGCGTGATAAAGAAGTATGCTTCCAATTCCCTGGAGCAGCCGCCTGAGCCGAGTGCGAAGCAGGAGCAGGAGGTCGCGGAAGCCCACGTAAGGCTACAGCGAGGCTTGAAGTTTACCGGCCTACTGCCGAAGGAAGCCGACGCGCACTACGCAGGCAAAGGCGTTTCGCTGGGCGCGGCCGACACGCCCATTTTCTGGTACCGCCCCAAGGAGAGCAAGAAGTACCGGGTGATCTACGGCGATCTCTCGGTGCGTGACGCCGACACGCCGCCTAGCGTGCCCGACACGCTGCCGGAGCAGGACCTCATCGACACGTTCCGCTGCTACAGCGAACTCAGCGGCGGGCCGTTCCCGGACTTGCTGGATATGGAGCGGCTTTTACCGATGGTCATTATTAAGGGAATTAAGAAGCTTACTTTCGATACTCCAGAGGAGACGTCTGAGCTCAGTCTGAAGCAGTTTGAGGAGTCGATGACAACCCAGATGATGCCGGAGACGCTGAAATACGTGATGAAGTTTCAGCCCGGCTTGACTTTTGCAGGTTCACTGCCGCCGGAAGCCGACGCTCATTATGCGGGCAGAGGCGTTTCGCTCGGCGCGCCCGACACGCCCATCTTCTGGTACCGCCCCAAGGACAGCAAGAAGTGCCGGGTCATCTACGCCGATCTCTCGGTCCGTGACGCCGACACGCCGCCTAGCGTACCCGACGCGCAGCCGGAGGAAGACCTGATCGACGCGTTCCGCCTCTACAGCGAATTGAGCGGCGGGCCTTTCCCGGACTCGCTGGACGAGAGGGGATCTATACAGGGCCTGGAGAAGATCTTTGGTCTAGAGAAGGGGCAGATGCCCAGTGCGAAGCAGATTCCGGAGGTTATGAAACTCGGGCTAAAACTTTATCCCGGCTCGACGTTTGTAGATTCACTGCCGCCGGAAGCCGACGCACATTATGCAGGCAAAGACATCTCACTCGGCGCGGCCGACAAGCCCATCTTCTGGTATCGCCCGAAGGATGCGAAGCAGTACCGGGTCATCTACGCCGATCTCTCGGTCCGTGAAGCCGACACGCCGCCTAGCATACCCAACGCGCAACCGCTGCCAGCCCCATCCAGTCCGAAGGAATAGTCTATCAGTGGCGACGGGCTTGGGCTTTGCGGGATTCCCCCTTCCGCTGGTCGGCTTGTCTCATCTACCCATACATATTCCCGGACGCTTTTCAAGATCTGAGACCCTAGCTCGGCCTCTTGCCCTGCAAACGACGTAACTCCTTGACGTCGAAGGAGTATGGAGTTATTAACAGGGGCGGGGGCCTTTCCGCCGGAGAATCATGCCGGCTTTCTTGGCTTGGCGGCGAAGGATTTCTTCCGCTGGCGCAAATAGGCTTATGTGGACCCGGGAACCAACAAGGGAGCGGGCGTGGCGGTCGACGAACAATCCAGCTTGATTACGGCTCTGAAGCAACGCGACCGCTCCGCCTGGAGTGCGGCTGTCGATCGGCACCTTCACGAGGTCTACGGCTTTGTTTTCCACCTTGTGGGGGGCAACCGGACGGTCGCGGAGGACTTGAACCAGGAGACTTGGCTGGAAGCGATCGACGGAATCGAGCAGTGCGATGCAACCCGGGGTAGTTTTCGGAACTGGTTGTTCGGCATTGCCCGCAAGCGAGTTGCCTTGTACTACCGCCGCCGGGCTTTGGCTGGGAACGCGACGTCGTTTAGCGGTCAATTCGAGGAGTCTGCCCAGTGGGGAGAGATCTCCGTCTTGCCCGAGGACGTGTTGCAACAGGTGGAACAGAGAGCGGTCGTACGTGCGGCGGTTCTGGTCCTTGCGGACGACCGCCGCGAGGTGCTGCTTGGGAAGTATGTGGAAGGGCTTTCCGTCGAGACAATTGCCGGCCGTATGGGAAGAACGCCCAAGGCGATCGAGTCGCTGCTTTCCCGAACACGGCAACAGATGCGGGTTTTGCTGAGCGGATATGTGATGCCCGCTCGCGACAGCCGACCGGTAAGCAAGGAGTCGTCCAATGAGTGATCAATTCAGTAGCGATGAGGAAGTGCTGGCTCGGCTGGTCCGCGAAGCGGGAGACCCCAACGTTTCACCCGACCCGCAATATGCCCAGACGCTTCGCTCGACAATCCTGGACCGCGTGGGTCCGGCGGAAACGGCTGCCAATGTTAGTCCCATAATCAGTGTAGAAAGGACCCGAAAAATGAAACGCATTGCCAAGTTCACCGTGGCCGCAACCATCCTTGTGGCGCTGGGCATTTCGGTCTCTTGGATGACGATCGGGGGCGGCTCGACCAACATCGCTTTCGCGGAAGTGGCCAAAGCGTTGGACAACCTCCGGAGTGCGACTTTCGATATGACCTCGGAAGTGAAGGGAGAAAAGGGTCAGCCGCCTGTTACTGCGACGGGGAAGGGATTCTTCCTTGCTCCCTCGCACGAACGCATAGAAACGTCGGTCGATCTTACCTACAACCCGGCGGTCAAGGCCGCAGCCGCGGCCGCGCGGAGGGTGCACGCTGCCGACAGCCAAGCGGCCAAGGCGGCTGCCGAAGCTGCAGCCAAGTCCGTGGCTGAGGCCTTCGCGCTCATGCCCAAGAGGAAGATGACTGTGGTCATGATTACCGACAGGCAAGCAGCCAAGACCATCACGCTCATGCCCAACATGAAGATTGCCATCGTGAGGGACGAGAAGAAGATGTACGAGGAAATGAAGAAGTCGGCCGGCGGCCCACCTCCCGATCTGTTCGAGATGGTCCGGCGGATTGTTCGCGAGGGGAGCAGCGGCACGGGCGAGAAAGCCAAGCCGCTCGGCAAGAAGGAGATCGATGGACACGAGGCGGTCGGCTTTTGGGTTCACAACGCCATAGATGGCATGGGTGACATGACCCTCTGGGCCGATCCCGAAACGGCCTGGCCCATTCGCATAGAGGTCGTCATGGACGTGATGGCTGGCGGTCGTGTGGTGATGAACAATTTCCGCTACAACGTCGATTTGGACCCGTCGTTGTTCAGTCTGGAACCGCCCGCAGGCTATTCGACCCAAACCATGGAGATGACGGTGCCCGTGGAGGAAGACCTCCTCGGGACATTGCGTACGATTGCCGAGCACAGCAAGGGCCTGTTTCCGGCAAAGCTCGGGATGAACAAGGAGGTTATGGAGCTTCTGATGGCGGGGAGTGAGCCTAAGATCGATGAGCTTACAGCAGATAAGATGGAAGCTGAGATGAACAAGATTGCAGCGAAGTACGGTGGTAAGGACGAACTTAAAGCGAAGTACGGCAAGGACATCCCGCCTGAAATAATGGCCGAATTCATGAAGGCCACGGCGCCGATCATGCAAGAGCAGATGCAAGAACAGGCGCAAGAACGGATGCAAAAGCAGATGCCACTCGCGCAAAAACGAATGCGAGGCATAACGTTCTACACGGCGCTCAACCCTGAAAACGATGCCCACTACACTGGCGGTGGCGTGAAGCTGGGTACGCCCGATCGGCCCATCTTCTGGTACAAGCCCACCGGGGCCGAGAACTACCGCGTCATCTACGCGGATCTCTCGGTGCGTGAAGCCGACACGCCGCCGAGCATGCCCGACGCGCAACCGCTGCCAGCCCCATCCAGTCCGAAGAAATAGTCCATCAGGAAAGTCCTTGGAAAGTCTTTGGGGCCAGGCGGTGATTAGTGATTAGCGGCGGGCAACGCGAAACTTCGGCGGCAACTGGGATCGGGCCGGTGGCAGGTGTTGTTCTCGAATCGTAAACGCTTCGCGCGTTACCGGCCGGCTTATCCCGGCGGAACGATGATTGGCTACTTGCCTGGAATTGACAATTCCCACGGACCGGGCCTCGCTTGAACTGGGCCTCGCTTGAACTGGGCCTCGCTTGAACTGGGCCTCGCTTGAACGACCCCAAAAGCAACAAAAAGGGTATAATACCCCCGCATGGTGGCTGGCCGCCCGGCAAAATGTGCCGTATGCTTCCGTTTGGAGAGCTTTTTCGCATGGTATGGGCTATAATTGTGATGGGCGAAAACATCAGTTCTAGATGGAAGCAACCATGGAGGTCTTCGCATATATCGTACCGTGGGTGTTTGGGAGTCTTTGCGTGGGGGTCGCGGCCGGATTCTTCGTCGGGCGCAACCGTTCCCGTCTGGCTGACACCCAAGAGACCGAGCAACAACGACGCACCGTGATGAACGTGCTGGTCGAACTGCTCACCTCGGCCGAGCAGATCAGTACCGATGTGAAGTGTCACAACTCGGAAATTCAAGAGACGGCCCAGCACGTGGGTGGTTTGTCGGTCAGTGGCGAGATGGTCAGCGTGAAGAATACGCTGTTGGGCCAGATCTCCGCGCTGCTGACTTCGAACAATCGCCTGCAAGGAGACCTCGATTACTCGCGTTATCGCATGGAAGAGCAGGCTCAGCAGATCGACCATGCCCGACGCGAGGCCCGGACCGATACCTTGACCGATGTGGCCAATCGCAAGGCTTTTGACGAAAAACTGCATCTGCTCACGGCCGGGTGGAATCGGGAGGGCCAGCCTTTCGCCGTCATCCTCATCGACGTGGACCTGTTCAAGCGCATCAACGACGCCCATGGACATCAGGTCGGCGACCGCGTGTTGAGCGAACTGGGGACATGGCTGAAGCAGTGGGTGCGCGAGGGCGATTTCGTAGGCCGCTACGGCGGAGACGAGTTCGCCATCTTGATGCCGCACGCCGAGTTTGACGTGGGGATGGAGCGGGCCACGATGATTTGCCAAAAAACGGCCGAAAATACGTCCTGCGTGGCCGTTCGAGGAGAGCAAATCTCGATCTCCCTGAGCATCGGCGTGGCGGCGCCGGAAGAAGGTGATACGGCCGAGTCCATACTGCGACGTGCCGATCAGGCCCTGTATGTCTCAAAAGACCGAGGACGCAACCAGGTCAACGGCACCGGACCAAGTGAGAAGGAGATCGAACCTGATCCGGCTTCCTGTCCTCCCGCCTCGAATCTCTAGCCTCAAACGGCTTCCATCCGCCCCTTCTTACGCCGTAGCGTCCATCTCAAGCCGAACCGATCGCCTCGCCGACGCTTGACAACCAAGACCTTCTTGTCCAAACTACCGGACATTCGGCGGCCGCGTAACGCAGACAATGGGGGCGGCAGTGCTACCTGCCTGGTGCCATGATTGAAGTCAAGGGACTGGAATTCGCCTTCCACCAGCGAGATTTCCAGTTGCGGGTCGACTCGCTTTCGATCTCCGACGGGCGAAAGGCGGCCCTGATCGGGCCCAGCGGGTCCGGCAAGACGACGCTCTTGAACTTGCTCGCTGGGATCTACTTACCCCGCGCCGGATCGATTCGCATTGCCGGGAAGGAGATGACCGCCCTCTGCGATGCCGCACGGCGGAACTACCGCATCGCCAACATCGGATTTGTCTTCCAGGATTTCCAGTTGATCGAATACTTGTCGGTGCGAGACAACATCCTACACCCCTTCCGCATCAACCGCTCGCTGCGCCTGAGCAAGGAGGTTCGCCGACGGGCCGAAGAACTGGCCGACCAGACCGGGCTAAGCGAACGGCTGAACCACCGCCCGGACGAACTCTCGCAGGGTGAAAGACAGCGTGCGGCCATTTGTCGGGCACTCTTGCCCGGGCCTAGCCTCTTGTTGGCCGACGAACCGACCGGAAACCTCGATCCGGCCGCCAAGGACCACATCCTGCAACTGTTGTTCGATCAGGCAGGCCGAACCAAGGCTACGCTCGTGACCGTGACCCACGACCACAGCCGATTGGACGGCTTCGATCAGGTGATCGATTTTGCGCAGTTTCACCGCCGAGGATGTGGTGATGACTGACACGTTCTATCTTGCCTGGCGCTATATTGCCTATCACCGGCTCAGCACCGTGATCCTCACGGCCGCGATCGCGCTGACGCTCTACCTGCCGGCCGCGCTGAGGACCGTAGTCGGCCGCAGTGAAGAGCAACTCATGGCCCGGGCCACTGCCACGCCGCTGTTGGTCGGTGCGAAGGGTAGCTCGCTCGATCTGGCGATCGACTCGCTCTACTTCCAGTCGAAACCGCTGCCGCCGATCTCCATGGCCCAACTCGATCGGATTGCCGAATCGGGCCTGGGGTTGGCGATCCCCCTTTTCACGCCGTTTCAGGCCCAACGTTTCACGATCGTGGGAACGACGCTGGATTACTTCGCATTTCGCCAGTTGAACATCGCTCGCGGCCGGCCCATGGCCGTGCTGGGTGATTGTGTGATCGGCTTCGCGGTGGCCGAACAGTTGGAGCTTCAGCCGGGCGATGCGCTGCTCTCTTCGCCCGAGAACCTGTTCGACCTAAGCGGTACGTATCCCCTGAAAATGCACGTTGCCGGCGTGCTGCGAAAGAGCCATTCGCCCGACGATCGGGCCGTGTTCGTCGACGTGAAGACGGCCTGGGTCATCCGCGGACTCGGCCACGGACACCAGGATCTGGCCAAGGTCGAGGATCCCGACGTCCTGTTGGGCAAGGAAGGAAACGAGTATACGGCCAACGCCAAGCTGCTGAAGTACAACGAAATCACGCCACAGAACATCGAATCGTTCCACTTCCACGGCCAGCCCGAGGATTCTCCCTTGACCGCGATCGTGGTGGTTCCCCAGGACAAAAAATCCGGAACGCTGCTCGAAGGGCGCTACCAGTCGCGGGATGAGCCGTGCCAAATCATCCGGCCGAGAAAAGTCGTGGCCGACCTGATTGCCACGATCTTCAAGGTCCAGCGAGTGCTGGGCGCCGTGCTGCTGCTGGTCAGCGTGGCCACCGTGCTGTTGATCGTGTTGGTGGTCATGCTCTCGGTCCGCTTGCGGCAACGTGAAGTAGAGACTATGTTCAAGCTGGGCTGTGGCCGGCTGAAAATCGTCGAAATGCTCGGCTGTGAACTGGGCTTGATTTTCCTCGCCGGGACGCTGATTGCCGCGCTTGGCACCACGGCAACCGCCCGGTATATTGACGAGATCCTGCGACGTGTGATTTTTTGACCCCCTATCCATAAGGAGAACATGCCATGGTAGCGTCTCGATTGGTCCGAACCGTGTTGACGGTCTGTTTATTGGGAATGGTTTCCGGTTGCGGTCAGTCGCCGCCGGGTTCCGGTGAACTGCCGGCCGGGTCGGGCGACGGACGGCCGCAAGTCTTCGCCGTGAATTATCCCCTACAGTATTTTGCCGAGCGGATTGCCGGCGAGGAGGTCGACGTGCGATTTCCCGCTCCGGCCGATGAAGATCCGGCCTACTGGATTCCCTCGCCGGAAGTCGTGGTCGAGTATCAACAGGCCGACCTGATCTTGCTCAACGGGGCAGGATACGCCGGGTGGACCTCGCGGGTAAGCCTTCCTAAGTCGCGCATGGTCGATACGTCCGAAGCGTTTCGCGAGCAGTATATCGAGATCGAGCACGCCGCCCTTCACCGCCATGGGCCCAAAGGCGAGCACTCGCACGGGCAAAAGGCATTCACCACCTGGCTCGATCCTCGACAGGCCGCGGTTGGGGCCGAAGCGATCCGTGATGCGTTGGTGAAGCTATGTCCGCAGCAGGCCGAGGCTATCGAGAAGCGTCATGAAGCCCTGGCCGCCGACCTGCAGAAATTGGATGCGATCTTGCAAGAGGTGCTTGCTCCGCTGGCCGAGCAACCGCTGTTGGCATCGCATCCGGTCTATCAATACTTGGTCCGACGCTACGGGTTGAATCTCAAGAGCGTACACTGGGAACCGAACGAGATGCCCGACGACGACCAATGGAGCCGGCTGGCCGCACTGCTTCGCGAGCATCCGGCCCGGTGGATGCTCTGGGAAGCACCGCCGCAGCCGAGCATTGCCGAAAAACTCAGACAACATGGCGTCAGCAGCGTCGTGTTCTATCCGTGCGGCAATGTGCCGGCCGAAGGCGACTACCTGCAGTTGATGCGGGAGAATGCAGGCCGATTACAAGACGCGAGCCTCGATCGGCAGATATTCGGTCCGGACGACTCCCGCGCTAGGTGAGGAGATTCGCTAGTTGGAAAACAACATCGAAGCCGACGAGTAACTCGACCGGCGGTGAATCACGTTTTCTCGCCCGGTTTTGGCTTCGCTTCCTGAGGCTTCACTTCCTCGGGTTTTAGTTTTCGCAGCCGAATCTTTCGAACGGCGCCGGTCGTGCACCAGGCCGAGATACCCAACGGCTTGCACAATTCGACCTCGAAACGGATGCCGAACTTGTGGCCCTTCCGCTCTTGGTCGACCACTTGCTCGTCACCGATCCAGGCTTGAATCTTGGCGTCGCTCACCCGGATTCGGAACTTGTACCACTTGCCCTTGTCGAAATTGTGGAACGTCGTGGTGAAATTGTCCTGGGCGTCGTAGAAATCGACGTTCGACAGTCCAACCACCGTGCCTCCCCATCCGCCGGGAACCAGTGTGCAGCACTCCTTGCCCACGGGAAAGGTCGTGGCACAGAAGAAATCGACGCCGTCGACCCGTTTGCCCTCGAGCTCTAGCTCGAAGTTGTTCCGCGGAATCTCGCCGGTGAAGGTGATGCCGGTCATCATGGCGCCCATCTCCATGACGATCACCCCGTCCTTGACGCTAACCTTACCTTCGCCGCCGAACTTGGGTACTTTCCAGCCGGTCAGCGTCTTGCCGTCGAAGAGGTTTTTCCAGGCGTACGGCCCGGGCTTTTTCTTCTTGGCCGGTTCCTCGGCCATGCCGGGACAGGCAGTCAAAAGCAAGAGGGCAGTCGTTAGAAGAAGTCGTGGGATAAACATATTAGTGTCTCCTCTATTGGTCAACTGTTTTCACCAGCCGTTTAGCGGTCGGGCTTGCCCGACGTTTGTTCTTGGAAGTTGCCGTTTCCCCCCGACCAAAAAACGTCGGGCAAGCCCGACCGCTAAACGACAAACGACAAACGATAGTTTCAATTGGTTCTGGGGCAATTCCCATATGGCAGCTTCTCAGTCCTGCATGGCCTCGATCATGGCCACCATGTTTTCCACGGGGACGTCGGCCTGCAGCGTGATGCCGGGTTCGAGGATGTAACCCCCGCCGCGGCCCATGGTCTGTTTTAGGCGGCAGACCTCGTCACGGACTTCCGCGGGGCTGGCGTTCACGAGCAGATCTTGCGTACCGAGTCCGCCGCAAAACGTCAGGTGCCGGCCGAACTCCCGTTTGAGCCTCAGGATGTCCATCGCTTCGGGTTGGATCGGATGGAGAATGTCCAGGCCGAGTTGGATCAGATCGGGTACGATGGCCCGGAGGTTTCCGCAGGAGTGGAGCATGGCCGCGGTTGCGGCCGCTTGGGCCTTGGTGAAGATGTCGGCCAGATGCCCTTTGACGAACCGCCGCCAGGCAGCCGGGCTGATCATCAGCGACTTCTGCGAGCCATAGTCGTCGCTGAGGGCCACGGCGTCGAAATCGAACCGCCCGAAGAGAACGTCCATCGTGCGGAGGATGTAATCGGCGATGCCATCGAGCAGCAAATCGACGAAATCCGGCTCGGTGGCCGTGTAGAGCAACAAGCGTTGCATGCCGCACATGAACGTGGCCCTTTCCCAAAGGTCGCCGATCCAGAGGATGGTGTAGTTTCGGGCGTTCTGCCGGCAGAAGGCCTCGAGATGTTCGAAGCGATACTCGGCCTGAGGATCGGGAAACGTGTAGCCGTCGAGCACCGGCCCCTTCAGGCAAGGGCCGACCGGCACGCCGCGATCGATCGGGTTGGTCGTCCAGACCACGCCGAACTCGTCGGTGAGCGTCTCGCCGAACTCCTCGGGCGAAGCATAAAGGGGTTTGACGGTCTGCATGCCCGTCATGCGAATCGGCAAGTCGAGATACGCCTCGACATCGTCGGTTGCGTAGAATTCTTCGAGCCGCTGCCGGGCAACCGGTGAGAGCGACAGGTTATACGGCACCGGCACGTCAGGGTCGTGCTCGACGACTCGCCGGATCCACTCTTTGTTGGTCATGTTGCGACTGAGCCAAAAAGGGGACATTGAGCCAGAAAGGGGGCATTCTACTTTTTGCCCGATAAAGTAGAATGTCCCCTTTTTGGGTTCAAATAGGGTGTTGGGATTAACGTAGCCGTTCACGCCTTCATCCGACACGAATGATTGGGAGCCACGGATGAAACACAGATTGAACACGGATAGAGAGAAGGAATCATCTTTCAACAAGAAGGGATTACGGGGCCGAACGCGGACAAGACGAAAAAGTGGGCCATTGTGTCTCCCAAACTCAATCCGTGTTCAATCTGTGTTTAATCCGTGGCTAAGCAAACCCGTGAGTGGTTACGAATTAACTGAGAGTATCCACCAATCGATACGGTCATGAGTATAGGCTGCGGCGAGGATCCCGGCAAGGCCGCATTTCCCCCGGGATGGGCCTTTCTCCCGCTCGTCCCGCCGATTGTACTCCTGTTCGAACCGATCGCAAATCCCGTGGGTGCCGTCGCTGTCGAGAACTTCAGCCGACCACCAGCACGCCGGTGCCGTTGATTTGGTCGTTTTTGAGATCTTGTAGGGCTCGGTTGGCGTCGGCCAGGGGATAGGTTGTGGTGTGAGGACGGATGGGGATCGCGGCGGCCTCGGCCAGCAGCTCGCGGCCGTCCTGGCGGGTGTTGCAGGTGACCGAGTGGATGTCGCGCTCGTAGAAGACGTGACGCTCGTAGTTCAACTCGGGGATCGGCGTCATGTAGATGCCGGCCAAGGAGAGTGTGCCCCCCTTGCGCAAGGTTTCCAAGGCCGCCGGGACCAACTCGCCCGCCGGGGCGAAGAGGATCGCGCTGTCCACCCGATCGGGCATCTCCGACGCACGCTCGCCAACCCAGACCGCGCCCATCTCGCGGGCCAACCGGCGATGCTGCTCGCCGCGCGTGACCACGTAAACTTCACTGCCGCGGTGTCGGGCGATCTGGATCACCACATGGGCCGAGGAGCCGAACCCATACAGGGCCAGTTTTCCGCCCGGGGGCAATTGGGCTCGCTTTAGCGCCCGATAGCCGATGATGCCTGCGCATAATAGCGGTGCCGCCTCGAGGTCGCCGAACGTTTCAGGGATCTCGTAAGCAAACTGCTCGGGCACGACCGTATACTCGGCATAGCCGCCGTCGGCATGGTATCCGGTGAACCGGGCCGACTCGCAAAGATTCTCCTGCCCGGCCGAGCAGAACGCACACTCGCCACACGTATGCCGCAGCCAAGCCACGCCCACGCGTTGCCCGACCTGCAACCGCGAGCATTCCGGCCCCACGGCCTCGACCGTGCCGACGACCTGATGCCCGGGCACGATGGGCAGTTTCTCTTGCGGCAGATCCCCCTCGATCACATGCAGATCGGTCCGACAGATCGCACAACACCGCACCTTCAACAGCACCTGCCCGACCGCCGGCGCCGGCATCGGCCGCTCGGACAGTTTAAGTGGCGAGCTATCGATCGGGGCGATTTGCCCAAGAACCATGGCTTTCACAGTGTCGCTCCGAACGAATAAGGCAAGGAAACACGCCTCCTGATCCCACTGTTGTTCCCCACGGTGATCATAAAGTCAAGAGGTCGAAGCCTCGTCCCTAACCCCGAAGGGGCGAAAGTCAATAGCCCTGGGCGTCAGCCGCCGGGGCTAAACAGAGAACTCCCCTAATCACGAGATCGTATTCACAGATCGGACGGGAGCGTTAGCACGAAGCGGGCTCCATCGTTGGTCGGATCGTCCAGACGGAGTTCTCCGCCCATGTCGCGGGCTAGACGTCGGCTTAACGAGAGGCCAAGGCCCACACCGGGGGCCGACTGGGCCGCTTGTTGAACCGACTTCGAGAACGGGTCGAACAACCGCCGACGCACCGACTCGGAAACGCCCGGCCCATGGTCGCGAAGACTCACCTCGACCGTCTTGCCGGTCGCGTGGGCCGCGAGATGCAACCGCTTGTCCGACTCATTCGACGCATACTTGCAAGCGTTGTCGACCAGATTCAGCAGGATCTGCTCGACGGCCGACACGTTGGCCCTGACCTGCACTCCGTCGACCGAAGCGTCGGCTTCGATGACCAATTCCATGCCGGCCTCTTGCGCGCGATCGGCAAGCCGCTTCTGCGTCGACTCGATCAGCCGATCCACGGCAACGGTGTCCAGCCGGCCGTCGGTCCGGCCGCGTTCCAATCGCGCGTAGGCCAACACGTTTTCCACCAGATGGGTCAGCCGCAACGCTTCGGATCGCAAGGTGTTCAGGTAGTCCTGCTGTTGATCCCGGTCGCTGATCATGCCCTCGGCCAGCATTTCGGCGTACATCTGAAACGTGGTCAACGGGGTGCGCAACTCATGAGTCACCGCCGAGACGAACGCGGCCCGACGCTCGCTCAGACGCATCACACCCAGCAGCAGCAACGCGACCGCCACGGCCGCCAGCAAGAGGCATGTCCACGCGGTGGCCAAGGAGAGCACGGTCGGCGAATAGGCCGCCTCGGGCCCGGCGGCCGGATTCTCCGGCATCGTGCCCGGCACAAGGCGCACCGGCAGTGCGGCCAGCCGTCGAGCCTCGCCGTTGCCGGCCGCCGCGGTGGCCGGTTGCAAGTCGGCGCCGGGCAGCAGGTCTTCCACGGCCGAGAGTAACGACACGCGAATTGCCGGCCAATCGAGCAGGCATCCCTGGAGGTATTCTTGCCCGCCGGCCGTGACACGCCGTGCCAGGATCAGTTGCCCGTCGATCCAAAGGGGCGTCATCAACACGCCGGTGACGTCCGCGGGAGCAAGAAGCGCGTTGTTGTAGCTGTTGAGGATGAAGTTTCCCATTTGCTGCGTTACGGCCTGGTTGCGTACGTCGAACTCGATCGCCCCGCGTCCGCGTCGTTGCAGATCGGCCTGACGCGCAGTGCGCTGGACCAACTCTAACGCGGCCCGCTTGGGTATCTGGGCAGGTAACATGGCCGTGAGCTTTCGCCGATCGACTAGACCGGCAACCTCGTCCAGCCGCGATTGGGCCAGCTCGACGGCCTCTTGGCTGGTGTGTTGCGGCATGGCCAGTTTCCTATTGGCGCCGACGGGAACTTGCGGCGAGGTGAAACGCCCGTCCGGCTCGAACTGGAAATGAACCAAAACGTTCGGCGGCATGTTACCCAACAGGGGCGAGGGGATCACGACTTCACCGCCGTCACGCGGGGTGAGCATCCGATTATACGATCGGTCGATCGGCAGAAACGGACTATAGACGAAGTAAGGCCGGGCGCTCTCCTGAGCCACCAGCGGTCCCAGTGTCGAATCCATCCGCCACAGCGCCAGCCGAACGTTTTCCTCCCGGGCCGCCCGCCGCCGAGCGGCCACCTCGGCCCGATCGACCCGAAGCGCAGTGACCGTCATCCAGCCCATGGCCGACGTGACGATCGCCAGGCAGAGCAGAAAGATGATCCAGATGTGGCGTGGGGAGGACATGGTAGGGGAAAGGGGTTAGGGGCTAGGGATTAGGGGCAAGATTGGTTGTCGGCGTTATCACTGTCGGCCGAATTGTCCTTGGCGTTGGAATCCGGGTGAAGTCGCTTTCGTAGATTATCGAGTCGCAACCATGTCGGTCGTCGCATCCGGTAAGAGCATCGTATCATCAACACTCCGGGAACGAAAAACGCAGCGAACATCAACACCCCGATGATTGTTCCAAGAACCGTTCCATACGAATCAATCGCGGGAACGACGGCAAGAAAAGTGAACAACGGGCTCGCCATAGCCAACAAAGCACCGTTGACGCGTGCGGTCTCGCGGCGATTGCGAAACTTCCGTTCCTCGCGAGAAATCGTCGGTCGGCGTCTTAGGAACCGGAACATCACGCATCCTCGTCATTCGTCATTCGTGCTTCGTCATTGGCCAACATGTATCCTTTGCCGCGAACGGTTAGGATGACGGCCGGGCGGTCGACGTTCTGTTCTAGCTTCTCGCGAAGTCGGGCGATGTGCATGTCGATGGTCCGTGTGGTGACGCCTTGGGGGTTGATACGCCAGACGTTGGCCAACAGTTCGTCGCGCGAGACGGCCCGAGCCGGGTTGGCGGCCAAATAGCGCACCAACTCGGCCTCTCGCTCGGAGAGCTCCGTCCGGCGGCCGTCCTCGAACCGGACCTCGCGACGCCGCAGATCGACCTGTCCGCCGGGGATTGCGATTTCCGTGATGTCCGAGGGGCGTTCGGCGCTGCGTCGCAACACGGCCTCCACGCGGGCTAGAAGCTCCTTGACACTGAACGGCTTGACCACATAATCGTCGGCCCCGTCCTGCAATCCGCGTACGCGATCGGCCTCTTCACCCCGGGCCGTGAGGATAATCACCGGCAAGGTAGGCCGCAACCGGCGAACTTCTCGGAGGATTTCCAGGCCGTCGCCCCGCGGCAATACCAAATCCAACAGCAGCAGGTCGAACTCCCGACGCACGGCCATTTCCAGACCTTCCGGCCCGTCGGCCGCTTCCAAGACGTCATAGCCGGCGAACCGCAGCGAGTCGACAATCCCCCGACGGATGGCCGCGTCGTCTTCGATGGTCAGGATTCGATGCCGTGTCATAACGTCTTTCTCGTACCCCAAAGCTGCCCATCCCGGCGTGGCCGCCTGGGGCTAAACTTTGGTTTAGCGGAATTCCGTCTCGCGGTCAATGCGACGGCACGTACCGCTCGTACTGGTAGGTGAGGGTTTTCTCCTCGTCCGGTTCCAGTCGGATTTGCCAGCGGATCGTGCCGGCCCGTTCCAACAGCTTCAACTTGCTCGAGTCGAGCGAAATCTTGCCGTCGTGGTCGATTTCGGTCGCTTTGCCGGGCACGGGGTTGGTGATCGCGACGTCGACCGGCCGTTTCTCGAAGTTACGCAGTTTCAGCTTGCCCTGTAAGGTGACCAGATCGAAGTAGACGTTCGCTGCGGGCGAATGGGCCTTGAGCTTGCGGTCGATCTCGGCCTCTTTCCTATTGTGGGCAATGTTGATGGCCGCCGTAACGGGCAACTCGCCGTTGCCACCCTCCGGCGTGTACTTCAGCAGATCTTCACTCAAGGGCCGCTCGCCGCTGACGGCCAGGCAGGGGCCGGTCGTCCAGGCCGAGTCGGTCCGGTTGTGCAATAACAATGAATGTTGCATCCGCCCGGGTGGCGTCCAACGGTAGATGTGCGAATAGGTGATCTTTTGTCGAAAGAGCGTCAGGATGGCCTTCTCGCCACGCCGCAAAGTCAAGTCCTTCTTCGTGTAGACCGTATAGTCGGTAGCTGCGACGCCGTCGAGTTGCGGCAGGTTCCCCAGGGACTTGGCCAAGTCGCCGGAGCTGGCGTCTACCGGCCGGTCGACCACGGTTGTCGGTCCATCGAGTTGCGGGGCCGTATGGGCGTTCGACACGATGGCCGCCCGATTCATGATCTGCGACGCCACGGCTTGCGGGGCGATGTTGGCGCCGATCGTGCGGATCATCTGCCCCACGGCCACCGGGGCCATGAAGTCGGTGTGCACAAAGTGAGGTACGCCGACCACCAGATGCACGTCAGTATGGATCAGGTCCTCGGCCTCGTTGACCAACGTGCCGCGAAGAGTCAACTCGGCCGTCGTGTCGTCGATGACCTTTAGCGTATACTCGGGAATCCAGGTGATCCCCTTGCGCAGGTAGGCCATCCCCAGGCTTGTCTTGTCGATCGGCTTTGCCGCTTCACTTCGCAGGTGGATCCTTAGCGGCAGTTCGAGAGTCTGCATACGCGTCAGGCCTTCGACCGGCACGGCAAAGCTGTTATTGCCCGCGTCGAGCACGGCAAAATCCGGGCCCACGGAGACCAGCTTTCCGGCCGCCGTTCGCTTCTGGCCCTTGTGCTTGTAAGTCAATTGAACCTTCAGGTTCTTGGCGCCTTCGAGCCTTGCCCTTTTCACAGCCACGTCTTTCGAGGCATCTCGCCCGTCGAACTCGACGATTTCGCCCGGTCCGGAGCCGACAATGTCGACCGTTTCGGCCTCGTTTGTCGAGTAGATGGCCAAGGTTCCGAAAGCGGCCGGGGGGATGTGACTGGCAAGACACCATCCGTCACGAACGCGGACCTCTCCGTCACGCATGAAGAAACCGAGCCCGTTCTTGAACACGGCCACCGATTTCGTCCGCGGCCGCCAGATGTAGGGATTTTCGTCTTCCTCTGCGTGGGCAAGACCGCCTGACAGGCAGATCGTCAGGGCGGCTGCGATGGCCACGCAGGGTCCAATCAGGCTGCTGCTAAGGTTCGTTTGCGATCGTTTCATCTTTCGGACTCCTTCAAAAAACAAGTAGGGTTTGCCAAGCTCGGTGCGATGAAGTTCGGCTGCCGAGCAACTGAGTACATTCTAACGGCCCATCACCCCGGGGGGTGTAACCGGTTTGTAACAAGGGAAAGCCGATGTCTGTTTCGCTGGAATTGCTCGTTCAAGATTTGTAGATTCTGCAAAGTCGTACGTCGTATTGTTGACGGTCGGTGGGCGCAAATCGTTGAAAAGTCGGGCGAGCCTCTCGTTCCCACGCTCTGCGTGGGAACGGACTGCATGGCCGCTCTGCGGCCCCGCGTCGGCGCAACTCGTTACGATAAGGTAAGTTCCGCTTCAACGACGCGGAGCGTCGTGGCATGGCGTTCCCACGCGGAGCGTGGGAACGAGATGTCTGTTGAGCGGGCGTTTCCCGGGTCTTGGTAACCAAACTTCACGTAACCTCCGGTTTGGCACGTCGGTTGCTACTAGCCGGGGACATCGTGAAAAGGATTTCACGAAGACCCCCTCATGGAAGAAACTCTTATGCCTACCGTAGAAATCTCGACGATCTGCTGGCTCCTGCTGGCCGTGCAGGTGCTGGGGCTAACCAGCGCCTGGGTAACCCGACTTTGTAGAACTCCTCGCCGCCAGACGGTTTGCCAGTGTGTTTTCCTCCTGGCCATGGTGTTGGTGGGCGGCAGCACGATCGCCGCGTTCGCACTGGGGCCGTTCTACTACCTGCCCACCGGTGTGACCCTCTCGCTGATGGTGCTGGGGGCCGTGGTCGATTTCCGGCCGGATCGAGCGGCTGCGGCCTGGTAGCCCCCGTCGATTGGGCCTCGCAGCCCGAGCTCCGACAAAAACGGGCAAATCAGCCTTTTCGCTGCAACTGCCTGTCTGGCAACGGTTTGCGCTAAGAATCGCTCCGCCAGGTCGGCCCGTATAATCGGGAAGACCGTCAAAATCGGAAAATAACTTCCTTTCCGCCCAATCATCAACCGAAACCTATTATCAGGCAGCAAGAAGCCTGAGTCGGACGTTGCCTGGGGGGGCGACACGGCGGATTCCTATCTGCGCCGTTTCCCATGGCGTAACAGCCCTTCCTTTCGGCGCCCGGCCGAGTCGATTGCTTGTCCCGCACTGACAGCAAGTAGTTCGTCCCAGATCCGGAATCCATTCACACACGACGCGTCCTCGAGACCGACGACCCAGCGGGAGTCTCCGAACTGCTCCCGTATGCTTCGGTCTGCGACGGCGCCCCACCACCAGACGTGGAGCTTTACAGGAGGGAAGACATGCGAAACTCGTTAACCGGCTGGCTGATCGCCGCCATCGTCCTGCTCGTACCCATCGCGGCCTTGGCCGGCAATCAGGAGACTGCCGATGAAATTGCCAAGACGCTCAAGGAGAGCGGACAACTAAAGGGATACAACGTCGAAGTCAGCTTTCAGGACGGAACCGCCTGGCTGAAGGGGACCGTCAGAGATCGAAAACAGGCGAATTCCGCGTTGAAACTGGCGTTCGGTACCGAGGGTGTGAATCGCGTGGTCAACGGCCTGGAAACGGCGCCGGCAACCGCAAGGAGCAAAGCCGTGCCGAAGCAGGAGAACCCGATCCGGTTGGCCAGCGGTGCGGGCATGCAACGACCGGTCACCGTAACCAACGCCTATGCCCTGAGCGGAAGTAGCAAATCGGCGGCGCGTCCTGCCTCGGGTCGGGCCAGCCGACGGTCCAAGTCGCAGATGCCGGCAACACCCCAAGTGCAGGCCGCCGCGGCCTTATTGGAAACTATGCCGGCCATGCCGCAGCAGCCGGTCGCCGTCGCCGGACAGCCCATGCCAGTGGCTTATGCCCGGCCCATGGCTCGAACCGGCGGCGGTCCGCTGCCGTCGTACGTGCAAGGAGTTGGCGGCGTGGCTCCGGCCCGATACGACCAGCCGAACCTGCCAAACTACGCCTGGCCAAGCTACGCAGCCCACCCAAATTACGCTACTCTGACGTATCCGACCCAGTATTCACCCACGGCCTGGCCCTATATTGGCCCATTCTACCCGTATCCCCAGGTTCCCATGGGTTGGCGGAAGGTGACTTTGGAATGGAGCGACGGCTGGTGGATGCTGGACTTCAAGGACTGACGTCTAAGTCCATTAACCAAAACAACTTAAGACCCCCACTCGGACCGATTCCGGGTGGGGGTTTTTGTTTGAAAGTGGAAAACTAGCCGCTTGCGGCTTTGCAGGGTGCTGCTGTGATACCCGCAAAATCGGAAAAACCCGCAAGTTCTACGCAGCTTAACACGATAAACATGGGTAACCACGCGTAGGTGAATGCTGCCGGCTTTCGCTGTCACCGGAGGCAGCCGCGTCGCCGGAGCATCGAAACGACCACTTTTCCACGAGGAAATACGGATGTCTGGAAGAGCTTACACGGTTGCCGTTTGTGGTTTGGCCTTACTGGCGCTGGGGCTAGGCACTGGGTGCACGGCCACGTTCGGCCCCAGCCCGGGCTTGCTGGGCTATCCGATCCCTATTTCACCCTTCTTCCAAGACCAATTGGAGGACAAGGCATGGGAGGAAGAGCGGTACGAAAAGGTGCCGATTCTTGGCCCGATCACCTCGGGTGGCCCGGCCGTGGCGTTGGATCCGCCCTCGGAAGACGAGATCATGCGGGCGTTGGAGTCGGCCAGACCGGTTGAAGGCGGACTGCCCTTCCTGCACGAAATCCAGCGAAACAACGTACGGATCGTGGTCGAGCCGATCTCCGACTACATCGATCCGCCTCGGGTTTACCCGCTGATCGGCCCGGCACAGCTCCACCATGCCCATTACAAGTGCATCATCTACTTCTCGGAGAAGACACGCGTGGGCTGGCCGATTCCGCATACGATACACAACGAAGATGCCCAGGAAGTGATCTATATCGATCACAACCACCTGCACATGGTGGGCAATGTCGATCCCGGGCCGGGTAGCAATTACTAACCTACTGAATCGATAACGAGCGAGCGTCCGCCCAAGGACCCCAGCGGCCACGGTTCATCCGGCCTGGACGCTGGGGTTCTTGCATGGTGTGCCGAGACATCAGGGCTTGCCTTGGGCGACCCGGGGCAGATAACATAAGAGGGCCGTGAAGGGGCGCGTCGGGGATTAAGCTCCCGATACTTTACCTGTGAAAATTCGTCCAACCCGTCAAGGAGCCTCTCGTTCCCACGCTCTGCGTGGGAACGCAATGCCACGACGCTCCGCGTCGCTGAAGCGGAACTTAGTTCGGCGCAATGAGTTGCGACTAAGCGGAGCCGCAGAGCGGCCATGCAGTCCGTTCCCACGCAGAGCGTGGGAACGAGGTTGTAATAAGCGCCGGATACTTTACCTTGGAACGTTGATTTGACTGCCGGTTGTTAGGATGGAATCTTTTCGTTTCGCGTCTGTCGGTCGCCGAGAATTGGTCGTCGGGCTGCTCGCCTTGGCCGCCTGGGGGACGGTCGCGCCGTTGCGGGCCGAGCCGGCCGACGATCGCTTCGCCGTGGCGGCCGGGCATTACTCGCAGGGGCGCTGGAAACTGGCCATCGAGGAGTTCCAAGCCTTCCTTGAAGAAGATCCTAACCATACGAAGGCCAACCGGGCCATCTTCTTCTTGGCGGAAGCCTTTCTCCAGGCAGGACAGAACGCCGAAGCCGGCACGCATTTCCGCCAATATCTCAACCGCGAGCCGGACGGCAAGTTTGCCCGGGCGGCCCTGTTTCGTGCCGGTGAGACGGCCTACCTGAGTGATCAAACCGATCTGGCCAAGGCCGAGTTGCTTCGCTTTCGGTCCGACCATCCCGACGACAAGCTCAACGCCTACGTGTTGCCCTACTTGGGTGACATCGCTTTGGGTGAAGAAGACATCTCGGCGGCGGTTCGCTACTTTCGCGACGGGTTGACCAAGTTTCCGCAAGGCAAGCTTCGCGAGGACTGCCGGTTCGGGATGGCTCGGGCACTGGAGAAGCAAGGAGAAAACGAACAGGCCCTGCGGCTTTATCGCGAGGTATCGGCCAAGCGAGGCCATCCGTTGGCCGACGATGCCCTGTTCCACTTGGGTGCTCTGCGTTACGCCATGGGAGAGCATGAAGAAGCGCTCGACGCGTTCGCCCCCTTCGAGACCGTGCTTCGCGATAGCACATGGCGCCCGAACGCACGCCTGGGGCAGGGCTGGGCTCTGTTGAAACTCGATCGGCTCGACGAGGCCAAGGCGATTTTCACGGGACTGGTGTCCGACACCAAGGTGGGGATCGATGCGCGCTATTGGCTCGGGATCGTCCAACGCTCGCAAGGCGATTGGCAAGCCGCCGCCGATTCGCTATTGCAGGCCGCCATAGACGATCCGCAACACGCGCAGATCCTATCCATCCGATTCCATGCCGCGGACGCCTTGCGTCAAGCTGGGCGCGACGCGGACGCCGCCGAACAGTTTGCTCTGGTTATTGCCGCGGGAACCGACGACAACCCTTGGCTTGATGACGCCTTGCACGGCAAGATTCTCATGGCGGCGGAGGCCGAGGACCACGAAGCATTAGAACTGCTGGCGGCCGAGTTTAGCCAACAGTTTCCCGAGAGCTCGCTTTCCGGCGACATCGCCCGATTGCGTGCCCAGTCGTTCTTGAAGCAGAACAAGCACGGGGAAGCCATTCCGTTGCTCGAACCGTTGGCCACCGCGGGTACGGCCGACGAGCAGGCGCTGGCCGATCGTTTCTTGCTGGCCCAGGCCTATCAGGCGGCCGAACGTTACGACGATGCCTTGGCCGTGCTGCTGCCGGTACTCGACGCGTCGGACCTGCGGCTGAGAGGCGATGCCCAACTGACCCACGGCTCGCTGCTTGTTGCGATGCAGCGCTATACCGAAGCGATCGAACCGCTGGAGGCCTTTCTTGGTACCAACCCGACCGAGAACAAGCGGGTGCAAGGCCGCGGACAATTGGCCGTGTGTTACGCCCGGACCGAGCAACTCGACCGTGCGAAGCAGATCTACGCAGATCTCTTGAAGAATCCGCCCGAGAGCGGACTGCTGGTACCCATCACCGACCAATTGGCCGAGGCCGCCTACGATGCGGAAGACCCGCAATGGGCCGCCGAGCTCTTTCGCCGACTCGAGACCGAAGGCGGATCTCAGCAGTATGAGTTCAAAGGTCTGGCCGGAAGGGGATGGAGCCAAATGAAGGCCGGGCAACTCCACGAAGCGGCGGCCACGTTCGAGAAGCTCTTGGCCATGAACCCGCCGGCCGAGATGGCAACCGAAGCGGCCATGGCGCAAGGAAAGATCCTCGAACGATTCGATCCACCCGATCGGGCCTTGGCCATGTACGACATGGTGATCGAAGAGCACGCCGATTCCAGCCGGCGTCCCGAAGCGCTCCTGGCGGCCGCCCGACTCCGCGACAAACTGCAACGCGACCAGGAAGCCGCCGCCGCATACGAGCGCCTGGCCAACGACTATCCGACCCGCGCCAATCTCGACACCGTGCTCTACGAGTGGGCGTGGGTGTTGCATGAGACGGACCAGAAGGTCGAGTCGTCGAAACTCTTCGATCGCATCCGCCAGCAGCATCCCAAGAGCCGCTACTGGGCCGATGCCACCTACCGGCTGGCCCGCGAGGCGTTCGAGCAGGACGACCACGACCGCGCCAAGAAACTCGTTGCCCAAGTTCTGGCCGCGGGCGCGAAGACGGAAATCCGGCAACACGCGTTGAGCTTGCAGGGCCAAATTGCCATCGCCGGAGAAGATTGGAAACAAGTCGCCGATTTCTTCTCCCAACTGATCCTCGAGTTTCCCGAGAGCCCCAACCGGCTGGTGGCCGAGTTCTGGATCGCGGAAGCCGCCTACCGACAACGCGATTTCGAGGAGGCCGGCCGTCGATTCGAGCAACTGGCTCGGCAATCCCAAGGACGTGAAGAGCCCTGGTTGGCCAACATCGCGCTGCGTCGGGCCCAAACGGCGGCCCAGCGGAAACAGTGGGATCAAGCCCTGGCCATGGCAACGAAAATCGGCACGGAATACCCCAATTTCGACGAACTGCACGAAGCCGACTACGTGATTGGGCGATGTCTCGGGGCCAAGGCCGATTTCCAGGCCGCACGCGAGGCCTACCAGCGCGTGACCCGATCACCCACCGGGGCCAAGACAGAAACGGCCGCCATGGCCCAACTGATGATTGCCGAATCGTTCTTCCACCAAAAAAACTTCGAGGCAGCACTGCGAGAGTATCTCCAGTTGGAGATCCTGTACGCCTACCCCCATTGGCAGGCTATGGCCCTGCTGGAGGCAGGTAAATGCCACGAAAACCTGGGTGAATGGGAAGAAGCCGCCCAGATCTACTCTCGATTGGTGGACACCTACCGCGAAACCCCCTTCGCCAAGCGAGCCAATCAACGGTTGCAAACCTCGCTGAAAGAACAACCGAGCATCGAATAGCCGCAACCTCTCCTCTCCCTTTGGGAGAGGGACCGGGGGTGAGGGCAGGGAAAGACGCTTCTCGGTGAATCGCCCTCACCCTCTCCCAGAGGGAGAGGGGACCAAGAAAGATGCCGCATTTTCGCCTTCGATTCGGTCTTACTGGTAGACGAACAGCCCAGAGCATTCCGTGGCCAACCCGGGTTAGACATAAACGTGCAGTCCGACGCCGAAGTTGTAGAGGCGGTGCTCGGTGGGGACCGGGTATCCTATGCGATCCTAGTGCAGCGGTATGAACGCGCCGTGCTGGGGGTTGCTCTGGGAATCCTGCGGGACCACCACGCGGCCCAAGACGTGGCCCAAGACGCGTTCGCGGTCGCCTTCCAGCGGCTGGGGACGTTGCGGCGGCCCGGACGGTTCGCGCCTTGGATCCTGGGGATTGCCCGACGAAAGGCAATCGACCTTTGGCACGAGCGATCGAAGAGGTCGCAAGAAACGGTGCCGCCGGAAACGATCGCCGCCCACCGCGACGGTCCGTTGGACGAGAGGGTCGAGAAGGCCTTCGAAGTGATCGACCGGCTGCCCGAGCGGCAACGGCAAGTCGTCCTGTACCGATATTGCGACGGGCTGTCCGTACGAGAGATTGCCAAGGCCACGGGCTCGCCCGTTGGCACGGTCACCAAGTGCCTCTCCCGGGCGCTTGCCCGTCTACGAAAAACCCTGGTCAAGGAGTCGGGACAATGAACGACGATCACGTACTTCACGATACACTACAGCAGTTGCAGACCGAGGTCACGTCGACGCCTTCGATTGTGGACGACGTGATGCAACGCATCGAGCAGAAGCCGATGCCGGTCCGTTGCGGTCGATTCAACCGCACAAAGGTCATAGCTGCATGCACGGCCGCGGCTGCCTGCCTGGCCGTGGCGATCGGCATCTGGATCGGCGCTGACGACCGCGAGCCGGTCAAGGTGGCTTCGACCGGGGGCGCCGTCGCCGAGTCGGAGTTGGCTGCCGGGCTTCAGGGGATTGTCGAGCAGACAGACAATGATGCGACTGGACTGAACCTGGGAATAGTCAAGCCCGAAAACAGCATGCCGGATGATGCGCACGCCCTTGTAGCGGGCCTGGATGCGTTAGGCTTTGTAGCCGGCAACGTGCCTGAGTCTCGAGGGAACAACCCGCCCGTGCCGGAAGCCCATTTGCACGGGTTCGTGCCGGAAGCCCATGCGCGCGGGTTGCAGGGAACCTCACCGGGTGTTCTGCCGCTGCTACCCCCTTGGACGCGACATGGAGCAATGCACCACGGCCGGGACCCGATGTCGATCCAGGTAGCCAAGGCTTCGCTAATCGCTCGCTGCAAGATTGTGGAAATCCTGGAAGAAAGCAATTCCGGCTTTGCAGGCTGGGGGCTGTGCAAGTGCAAGGTAGAACGTGTGATCTACGGCAAGCTCCCTGGCAAGCAGATCGGGGCGTACCTGAATTATACTCATTCCCCCGTCGGCACTAGCCATGTGTTCTTCCTGTTTACGATCCCGCCGGAGGCAAATGCGGAGGTTAAGTACTTCGTCAGTGGCGGGGTCGACGCGGATGAAATGCACGAATTTGAACAGGAAGTCGTAGAAATCGTGGAAAGAGGCGACCACCTGACGCCGCCAAATCTCTCCAGCTATCACCTGGGCATGTACATCAGGGCTTCCAGCCGGATCGTCCGCGCGAAGCTGAGGAAAGTCGGCACCAGCGCGGCCGAGTGGGAAGTACTGGACGAACTGGAGTTTCAGCCGCTTTCCGAAGCGGAGGCGAAAGGCATGAATGTGGCCGACGCCGTGGGCACTCAAGGCTCGCATGATGGAAAACCCGTCGAGCGTGCGGCCCAGCCACGGCCGACCGAGCCGGGTGTGGTGCGCGTCGGTCTGGGGACGTGGCGACTTCGGGCCGAGACGGTGGCCCGTTTCCGCGCCTATCGCGATGCCAAGCGAGCTTGCACCGAGGAGGAAATCCAGAAGCAGTTCGACCGCCTGGTCACCGCCGAACTGAAACCCGGCACCGAGGCGATCCTGCTGCTACGGGCCCCGAAAGGCGCCGACACCTACAACCTAGTCGGCAACTTCTTACCTGATCCTAAGGATCCGGGACGTGTGGATAAGGCCTGGAAGGCTCTCACTAAGACCATCGCGTCGGACGAGTACAAGGACACGTCAATAATCTACCATTAGGTTCTTGAGGAAAGTTCCGCCAGCCCCCGCCGGGTGGCATGGCCAGCACCGGCGGCGGGAAAAACTGGTGGCGAACCGCACGCGAATCGATCCAACACCCCAGTTTCCGTTACAGAAACCCACTACTTGGAGGACCGATCATGAGACAATGGATTCTACTGTTGGCCATGCTGACCTGCTGTGAGCAAGCACTCGCCATGGGAGGCAGCCATGGCAAAGAGCCGGTAACTTTGTCGAGTGACCAATTGACCGATTTGGCGAATCGGCCGGGCCGAGTTGGCGGATTTTGGGTCAACTCCAACGACTGGTTCTATTTCGCCGGCGACACCAAGGCGCTGAACGATTTCCTGAACCGCTACGCCGAGTTGACGGAGACGCCGCTGGTACTCGTGATTCATCCGGGCAAGGCGCCGGCCGAAACGTGCGTTGGAGAACTGTTCGCCGAGCCGTACCAGTGGAAGCTCGATTCGATGTATCCGGCCTTTACACGCGACAAAAAGTGGTTCCAGAAGTCCGACGGCGGCCAGTGGGGCCGGGCCGCGATCGTCCAGGCGTGGCTGGGCGGCAACATCCGCCTGGATCAACTCGAGGTGCCGGCAAACATTGAAGTTCGCTCCGGAGGCGAGATTGAAGAGTTCATCAAGGAGCACAACAAGCGAGATTGAAGAGTTCATCAAGGAGCACAACAAGAGGAAGACACAATGCCCCGATCGCCAGCAGAACGTCCTCCTCCGCGGCGCGGCTGCATGCTGCCGAGACTTGTACCTGGATATCGACGACGAGGCGAAAGTCCAACAGATCGGCGGCGCGACCAGCTCCAGGTGCCTGCATCTGGCCAAAGAGCAGGCTCCCGCCGCCCGCTGGAAGTTGATCGAAACGGATCGCGGCCACCTGATTCAAGCCCGCCTCGGAGAATTCGCCGGCTGGTACCTCGATTTCGACGACGATGGCAAAATCGAGCAACTCAGTGGAGCTACCAGTTCCAGGAACCTGTTGCTGACCAAAGAAAAGGTCCCGGGGGCCTATTGGAAGGTGACCGAAACCGACCAAGGCTTCCTGGTCCAGGCCCAAGCGGGAAGGTTTGAGGGCTGGTATCTCGATCTGGACATACTGACGAAACAGAAGGTCGAGGGAGCCTTCTGGGAATTTGCCCCGGCACAACCAGATACCTCGGTAGGTGAAGAAAACGCCCCGAGGTAAGGCAGTCGAAGGCGTGCAGCCGACGGCCGGCGATGTCGGGTCGTTCCGGGGGGCAATTCTTGAAGAGCGAATAGTGCCTGATTCAAATGCCGAGGAGCGCCTTCTTCAAAGCCTCTGCAGGCCGTTGTATACAGCCGCCTTTGCGACCAATAATGGACGACCCTGGCCCGTTAGGTCAGACCCACGCGCCGCAAACGGTATCCTAGGCGGTTGGCCGGTTTTGCGATTGCCTTATCTGGTTCGACTGGACTTCTGCAAAAGTCCAGTTTGACTTATCTGGGGGATCTGTGGGATACGAAAACTATAAGAGAACGTGTCAATTTGATGATTGTATAAATAGCAAAGCTAGGGTAGCTGGGAGCTTTCCTGGCCGCCGCCCCGAACCGTCCTTCCCGCGAGACGTAAACCTGACGGGCAGTAGTTCCTGTTCTTGGAGTCGTTCAAAATGAAGAATATCGCTTGGCTGGGCCTGAGTAGTGTACTGATCTGCTGTTGTCTGGTGATCGGGCCTACCGGGGCCCAGGAGCTTGCGGCCGAGAGTCCCGTGCCGACGGCCGAACCCGAGCCGGCCGACAAGGCGGACCCGATCGCCGAGGAAGAGCCTATTCCCACGAAGGACATGCTGAGCATTCTCAAGGACGGCGGCCCCTTGATGTGGCCGATCGGCGTCTGCTCGTTCGTTCTGTTGGTATTCGTTTTTGAACGGGCGATTAGCTTGCGTCGTGGTCGGGTCATCCCGCGGCCGTTCGTACGGCGGTTCGTTAAACAACTGGAGGACGGCGAGCTGGATCGCCAAAGTGCACTGCAACTCTGCGAGGAAAACGGCAGCCCGGTGGCCGAGGTCTTTGCCGGCGCCGTTCGCAAGTGGGGGCGTCCCGGTGTGGAAGTGGAGCAGGCCATCATCGATAGCGGCGAGCGAATCACCAACGGTCTGCGGCGCTACTTGCGCGTGCTCAACGGCGTAGCCACGGTGACTCCGCTGCTGGGGTTGCTGGGAACCGTGGTGGGGATGATCCGAGCGTTCAACAACATCGCCACGGCCGACGCCCTGGGTCGACCCGAGTTGCTGGCCAAGGGAATCGGCGAAGCCTTGTTGACCACGGCCGCCGGACTGACCGTGGCCATTCCCGCCTTGATCTTTTACCTCTTCTTCGTCGGCCGGGTGGACAAGCTGATTATCGACATCGACGCATTGGGCCAGCGAGTGGTCAACGTGATAGCCGCCGAGGAGACGAGCGACCCGAAAGAAGCAGCGGCCAAGACGCGACGTTCGCGTCAGGAATCGGCCGCATAAGGAGTAAGGGCTGGTCGCTTCAGCGACCAGTTTTACTAAGCGACCAGTTACTAAAGGACCCTGCAAAGCCGCAAGCGGCACTATTTCACCATGCCACTTAAAACCCATATCGACGAACAGCCCACGCTGAACTTGACGCCGATGATCGACATCGTGTTTCTGTTGATCATTTTCTTCATGGTGGGTACGAAGTTTACGGAGTTGGAGCGGAAGATCGGCCTGAAGGTTCCCGAGGTGGCCAGCCATGCGGCCTTGACGGCGGCCCCGGAACGCAAGATCGTCAACGTCTATCGCGACGGCACGATCACGCTCGACCGCCAACCGTTAACACTCGAGGAGCTCCAAACTCGGCTGGCCGCGGCACAAAGCCAGTACAGCGACCTGGGCGTACTGGTCCGCGGCGATGCTAAGGGGGAATTCCAAGGCGTGGCCTCCGTGCTCAGTGCCTGCCGAGGGGCGGGGATTCGGGAACTGGGGATCTCGGTCCGATTGATCCGCCGAGAGCAGTAAACAATGGCTGGTTTTCGACTCGACCGGTTGATGGAATTCTTGACCAGCGCCGAGCTGGTGATCGGCTTGCTCTGGGCCGGGCTGGCCGTGTTGACCGTCACGCTGGTGATCCTCTTGCACACCCGCTGGGGACAGTCCAGGCCGCTGCGGAAATGTATCGTCCTCTCGATGTTGGCCCATCTCCTGCTGGCCGGATACGCAACCACCGTCCAGATCGTGTCCGAGCGCGGCCTGGCGGAAGAGCCGTCGGTTCGCGTGGTATTTGTCGAGGGTACGGAAAGAAAAGCGGTCGGCGAAGAGGATCCGGTCGCGAACCGGCAGCCGTGGGAAGATTTCCCCATGGAACAGGTCGCGGATCCCGCTCTGATCGACCCCCAGCGCCCCGAGCCCGAGGAGTTGCCCGAGCCAACCCGACCGAATCGCGAGCCGATCTCGCATCTGCCGCCCGATCTCTCCTTGGATCACCTGGCCCTGGACGGTCCGTCACCGCCCGAGACGGAGCCGTTGCCGGCGCAGCAGGCAAAGACGCCTTCCTTGCCGGGCAAGTCGGCCGAGGCGATCGACGTACCGCCGGCCCAACGACGTCAAACCTCGAATCAGACCCTGCCGCTGCCCGTTGCGCCCGGGCGACTCGTTGCCCAAGAAGAAACGCCACAGCGCCCCACCCGAGCGCCCGGCGCGGGGATCCCTTCGGCCTTGTTGCAGCAGAGTCCCTTGCCGAAATTGGCCTCGGAAGTCACCACACCCGACCCGGCCGCGGCGCTATCCGACCTGACCGACGTGCACTCGCGCCCAAGACGCTCGGATCCGGCCGCGCCAACCACGCGGGCCGACGACGCGGCCACAGCCCCGAGTTCCACGGCATCCGGCCCTGTGGAACAATCGGGTGATCAGCCGCCCTCGGCTTCGCTGACGGCCAAAACGAAACTGGTACCCGTGCCGCAAGTGCCGAATCGAACGGACAGTGAAACCGCGAGTTCCTTGCCGAACATCTATTCGTTGCGAGTGGCGCCCGACCGGGCCAAGATAGCCGAGCGTCAAGGAGCCACCGAAGCGACCGAGGCTGCCGTCGAAGCCGCCTTGAAGTGGCTGGCAAACAATCAGAACCTCAACGGCCGCTGGGACGCCGCCGGTCACGGCGGGGGACGCGAAATGTTCATCGCCGGTCGCAATCGGCGCGGTGCGGGCATGGAAGCCGACTCCGGCATGACCGGCCTGGCCCTGTTGGCCTTCCTCGCTTCCGGGCATACGCATCGGGAAGGTCAATACCGAGAGCCGGTCCGACGTGGATTGGAGTATCTGCTGAGAACGCAGGCCGCCGACGGCAATCTCGCGGGCGAGGCGACTTCGTTTGCGCGGATGTACTGCCATGCCATGGCGGCGTTCGCTCTGAGCGAATCGTACGCGATGACCGGCGACAAACGGCTCGAGCGTGCGGTGCGTCAAGCGGCCGCCTACACGCGGGCCCTACAGGAACCCAACTCCGGCGGTTGGCGATATCGGCCCGGCGAACCGGGCGACACGAGCCAGTGCGGCTGGCAACTAATGGCCCTGAAAAGCGCGGATCTGGCCGGCGTGACCATGCCCGTGGAAACACGAAACGGCGTGATCCGCTACCTGCGTACCGTGGCCACCGGCAGCCATGGCGGACTGGCGTCGTATCGGCCGGGCGAGCAAGTGACTCGTCCCATGACGGCCGAAGCGCTGGTCTGCTGGCAATTCCTGGGCATCCCTCGGGAACATCCGGCGGGCAACGAAGCCGGCGACTACCTGTTGGGCGAACTGCCCGGCCAAGGAAAAGCAAACTACTACTACTGGTATTATGCCACGTTGGGCACCTATCAGTTGCAAGGCGAGCATTGGCGGCGATGGAACGAGGCCTTGCGAAAAACCCTGGTCGGATCCCAGCGTCAATCGGGTGCCGAGGCCGGAAGTTGGGACCCGGACAGCGTTTGGGGTGGCTACGGGGGCCGAATCTACAGCACCGCTTTGGCCACCTTGTGCCTGGAGGTCTACTACCGGTTTCTGCCGCTGTATGGGGGAAATGGCAAGCAAAAACCCGGTCGCGAACCCCCTATGTAGACTATCCGCCCCTTGTGTGACAACCGTCGGGCGGCTATCCTAAGGTGTTTTGGGCCTCGCCGCATCGTTTGACATGGCCGTGGGGCCCACTACAATTGATTGTACGGGAGGACGGTGTTGGGCTGTCGTCCACCGAGATCTCCATGACCCGTTGCGGTCGCTCGGTGATATCGCGATTTGCGGTGTTTGCGGGTAGAACAGCGCCAACTCCCCAGAAGGATCCATCGATGCATTTGGTTTTCGGCTTCATGATGCCAGGATTGCCTGAATTGCTGATCATTGCGGTGATCGTCTTGCTGCTGTTTGGCAAGCGACTTCCCGGCGTGATGGGTTCGCTGGGCAAGAGCATTGTGGAATTCAAGAAGGGTGTGGCCGGCATCGAAGACGACGTCGAAGAGGCCGCCAAGGACAAAGAGATCAGTGGAAAAGTGGAACGGGACCCGAACAAGGAATAAGGCGACGCTGAACCACGCCTTGGGCCAGTCGGCCTGACGCTTCCGGAACTTGAGGTAATAGGTATGATCGTATACACGTTATTGGGCTTCATCGGAATGCCCGGTCCGTCCGAGATGTTGATCATCCTGGTGATTGCCGTGCTGCTGTTCGGCAAGCGATTGCCGGAAGTAGGGCGTTCGCTCGGTAAGGGGATAGTCGAGTTCAAAAAGGGTATCCACGGCATCGAGAGCGAGATCGACTCGGCCACGCATTCTACCTCGACCGGCACGTCGACCGCCAGCAGCGAGAACCGCGAGGAGGCCACCGCGCCGAAGTTCGAGCCGCCCACCAGCGAGCCAAAAGCCGAAACCGTTGAAGACTAAGACCCCTTGCGTCCGATTGGTGTTCACGGTAGAACACCTCAGGCCATCCAAGACTTGGGCGACTAGCTCAGCTGGTTAGAGCGCTATCCTCACACGGTAGAAGTCACTGGTTCAAATCCAGTGTCGCCCACTAGTTTCCACGCAGTAGGCGGTAGGCAGTACGCAGTAGGCAGTTACGTGCGTTCGAATCTGCATACTGCGTACTGCCTACTGTTTTGTGCGGAGTGGGCTTTGAGAAGCAGACTACTAAAACGTGGTTTCCTATCGCTGATCACGACCCAGTTCTTCGGGGCTGCGAACGACAACATCCTCAAGGGGGTGTTGATCTACATGGTCATCGACGGGGCATGGGCCGGGCGACTTGGCTCCGGAGGGCAGGGGATTGTTAGCGTCTGGTTCACCGCGCCGTTCATTCTCCTCTCGGGCTACGCCGGCCAATTCGCCGATCGCAATAGCAAGCGGTATGTCAGCGTGCTGGTCAAAGTGATCGAGATCCCCATCGCCGTGGTCGCGCTGATCGGATTCTTTACCGGCAATCTGTGGATTACTTTGAGTGCCCTGGTTGCTTTGACCTGCCAAAGCGCGTTCTTCGGGCCGGCCAAGTACGGCATGATCCCGGAACTGGTCGAGTCGCGCGATCTTAGCCGGGCCAACGGAGCGATCAACATGATGACCAACCTTGCGGTCATCATCGGCACACTGGCGGCCGGAACGATTGCCGACGCCTACAGTCCGCTGCCGGCGCCCGACGGCGCCACGGCCGCGCCCATCCTCTGGCTTCCCGGCGTGGCCATGGTGACGATCGCCCTGGTCGGCCTTGCCACGGTCGTGTTCCTGCCACGTTTGGAGCCCGGCGACCGAGCGCTGACCTACGACCTGAACCCTTTCGCCACCTATTTCAGCACACTGAAGGAAATGGCCCGCACGCCCTTGCTGATGGTCATGCTGGCCTGGGGGTACTTCTATTTCCTTGGCGGTTTGGCGCTGCTGATTATTCCGGAATACTCCGTCGTGCTTCGGGCGTACCACGTCTCACGGATGGAAGTCAGCATGTTGCTGGGCGTGATGGGTGTGGCCATCGGCCTGGGAAGTGTGTTGGCCGGGTTGATCTCGGGCCACGCCATCCGGCCGCGATTGATTCCGTTCGGCGCCGTCGGCTTGACGTTATTCTTCTACTTGCTAGGAACGGTTCCGCCCACGCTGCCCGACTTGCCGCCGATGTGGCGAATGGTGGCCAGCCCGATCTCGGCGTTCATCTTCGGCGCAGGCGTGTCGGCCGGGTTCTACATTATCCCGCTACAAGCATTGCTCCAGCGCCTCTCGCCCGACGAGGAGCGCGGGCGATTTCTCGGCACGGCCAACGGCGTTTCGTTCACATTCCTAATGCTCGCCTCGATGATGTACTGGATCATTCGTCCCGCCTTCGGCACCAGTGAGGCCCAGCAGCATCCCGAAAAGATCTTCCTTCTCAGTGCGATCCTGATGGTCGTCGGAGCAACCTTCTTCCTATGGCGGATCAAGGCCAGCGGATTCTCCTTCGCCAAGGTCGAATGAGCCGGGCGTGGTACGGGTGGCACGGACACTTTCCCGCAAGCCGTGTTGCCAGCGAGAAGACTCCTGTCGGGAAAGGTGTCCGTGTTGCGCAGCAACGAGAGGACCTTCGCACCGTCACCGATCCTCTTGTTGTTGCGCAACACGGACAGTTCTCCGAACGAGTTTGTCCCAAGGACAACGACTTCCGCGGAGAACTGTCCGTGCCACCCGCGGAAGACGCAAAACAATCAGTGATGCCCCCCTTTTTCCACCCTAACCGGTTGTTGCTCCGCGGCCCAGCGATCATTCTGACGGCTGGCCCGTGAGAATCTGCATATAGGTCCGATAAGTTGTGCGGTTATCCCAGGCAGCCTTGATGTGGTCGGTTAGTCTAGGCAAATCCTTGCTCACCGTTGAACTCCAAAGGTTGGGATCATAGTGCAAGACTCGCATCAGATTGTCAACGTCAAAAACTCGGCCTGTACCTTCCGCACTTATGAGAGCCACTGGCAAGTCCTTTGCGATCCTGATACCAAGCTCGAAGAGGACGTTTGGGTTGTGGTCGGTCAGATCAGCAATCACTAAATCCGCTTGCAGCAGTTGGTCGATGATGGTGGATTGGATCACGTCGCTGCCATCTTGCTTGGCAGTCTTGACCGCGAAATTAGCGACATTCCCTGCGGGTGTAATGAGTTTATCGAGTAACTCCGAGAAGAATCCTTCTGGTCGATGCTCCATTCCTTTCTCAGAGAACGGCATGATGACAAAGGCCGTTCGGTCAAACTTTCCTTCAGCTTTCCCAACAACTCTGATCCGGCCGGTCTCGTCTACAGTCTTCTCTTGCTCAATGGCCGATGTACCTAAAGTGTCTTCTATGCCGAGGTAAGAGCAATTCACCTTGAAAAGACGAGTGAACTCGTCGTGCAAGTCAGTTACAAGGCCAAACTTATTATCGAGCGTGCTGCTAAGATACCTCTTCTCAGGGAATGATTGTGACCCGCCATAGTGCTCATACACCTTCTTGAAAACATCGATGTTGAAGAATGCCTTTATCTTCGACTCGTGTTCTTGCTGTGGCTCTTCTGGATAAACAATGCCTCTTCCGAGATCAGCCAACTCCATTTCTTCTGTCGTATTGCTCCCAATTGTGAGTCCGAAATCACGGGAAGATCGCGTGAGTTGAACAAACGCGGGCGTCCGCAGATTCGTGTAGCCACAAGCATCCGCAATCTGCGCGGTGGGCCACGGATTTCCGCCATTCTTCTCTTTGATGAGTTGCGGGATTCTCAGCGCGTCTTCGAGACTCTTCTGCGGATAGGGACGTTCGACGTACTTTCGTTTGTCCTTGGTCCCCACTTTGTTCGTTCCCTTGCTTCCCTTTATAGAAGTCTTCCTGGATCGGTTCTTAATATCCGAAACTTGCCGTGAAGTGACCTCCAAACCTTGTTTGGCCAAAGCCGCCGCAACTTCCGTCGGCGAAGCCTTCGTATGCTTCGCCATATAGTCTCGGACTGCCTGGGCTTTACTAGTTGTGACCTTTTTCTTTGCCATCTTCACTGCTCTCCTCTGCTGGATGCCCAAATAAGAGGTTCCTCAAGTACAGCATAACCTACATTATTGGGCAGATCAAGCGGGTGCCATGGGCGGCCTGCCCACCCTTGCCACCCGTCAGTTTAGGTCGAATGAGACACTACGTTGCCGGCTCGTTTTCACCCTTCTTTCCAAGGCACAGCACCTGCCCGTCGACCAGGGTCAGGATCACGTGGCCGGCGCGGTTGATTGCCATACCCCAGGGGACGGGTGACGCGGGTAATGCTTGTCGCCAGAGTTGCTTTCCTGTGGCAAGCTCGATGGCCGTGACCTGTGAGGCGTCGGCGATCACGACCGTGCCGCCGGCAACGGCCACGGCGACGCCGCCGGGCAAGTCGCGGTGCCAGACCGGCTGGTCGGGCACGTTGAATTTCCCCCATACCTGTGTGACGTGTCGAGGAACCTTCTCGTCGGTCACGCATTGGCTCAACGCCTCTTTCTGCAGCGGCTTGTAGCAGACCACGAAGCGGTTGTCGAGCCAGACGATGTCGTGTTGGCCGTTGGTCGTGTGGAAGATCTTCTGCGTTACCGTGTGATCATAGACCGGGATGCCCGGCTTCGTGTAGAAGGGGAGCCCGCAAGCGATCACGCGATCCCCGACCAGGTACAACTCCCGGCCGCGCGGGCTGGTCGATTGGCACTGGGCCAGCGAGGCCGGGTCGTTCAGGCATCTGCCGTCGTGGATGTCGTAAACGGCCGGCGAGACGGCGTTGCCGCCCGCGAGATAGAGTTTGTCCTCGCTGAGCAAGAGGTGCCCTTGCACGCTGACTCCCGTATTGGCCTCCGCGTCGAGATGTCCGGACGTCGCGTTGCACCATCGCACCTTGCCGGTGGCCGGGTCGAGCGCGTAGACGTAGGTGCCGTCGTAGTTTACCAGCCCGGCCGCCACGTAGGCCGTCGAGTTCTCGACCAGCACACCGCTTGCCGCGGGCCAAGTGGAAAGCAGTTTTCCATAGACGGGGATCTTGCGCGGGGCCGGTGCGGCTTGGAATTGCCACAGGAGTCGCCCCGTGGCGGCCTCGAACGCATACACGTACCCATCACCCGAGCCGACCAGTGCCCGGCCTTCCCAGACGGTGGGCGGGAAACGGATCTCGCCGCCCGTGTAGGCTTTCCACTTTTCGCCACCCGTCTCACTGTCGAACGCGCGAACGACTCCATCGGAACCGGCCAGCAGGACCAGTCCGCCCACCGCCACGGGCGCCGTCGGGCGAACGCCGTCGAGCTCGGACGATTTCACTTGCCAAAGCAGCTCACTGCTCTTGGAGATGGTCGCCCGGGTGGTGGCGTTCCGTAGGCTGCTTGCACGGAACGTCGGCCAGTCACTCGGCGATACGGACAAGGGGGCCACCTGCTGTGTTGCGTTGGGTCCCAGTTGAAGTCGCTCCGGCAACGTGGCGTTGGCGGCGAAATCGAAATCACCCGCCGGTCCGACGCAAGTCAGGCCGTTGAGCGTGAGCTGGCAATCGCAGGCGAAGGGCCACCAGTAGAGCAGCCCGTTGGAGACGGTCACCCCGTCATGGCAGGGTGGCCGCATGGGCGAGATCCATCGCGGTTGGGCAGTTGCCAGATCGAAGCGGACCGAGCCCCCCATGGCCCGAAAGAGGATGCTATCGGTAGTAGCCGTGGGGCGAGTACATGCCCGACGCCCGAGGTTGAATTCGGCCAGGATTTCTCCGGTCAACGGATTGAACTTCTTGCTGAGGTTGTTTCCCCAGGGGCCGCTGATTGCGTACAGACCGTCGGGGTAGATGACCAACTGGAAGTTATCGTAGGGATGCTCCCAGAGGATCCGCCCGTCGGTGGCCGAGACGGCCAGCAGTTTCCCGATCTGCGGGCCGGCGAAGTAGAGCGCGTCGTCGCTGCATCGCAGATAGATGGTCGTGCGCCAGTTGGTTGCCCAACTCTGGCGAGGCAAATAGCGGCCGATCGCTGCGAAAAACTCGGGATTGTCCGACCGGGTCTTCCGCCATAGGACCTTGCCCGTCTTCCCGTCGAGGCACGTCAAGTAGGTTCCGAACCGGAAGGCGAATATCCGCCCATTCTTCGTGCAGACGGCCCGCGCGTCCATCGGTTCGTCCTCGTGATGGCGCCATAGGACGGCCTTGGTCTTAGGATCGATGGCCAACAGGTTACGGCCGAATCCCCACGGGTGCTGCGGCCGATTGTAACCTTGCGAGATACCGTCCCAGGGCCAACCGTGGGCGGTCCGCTTCCATCGCATCGTCTCGTCTCGGGGTTCCGCTTCTCCGATAAGGCCATACAGCACGCCATCGTCGATGGCCATCCACTTCCAAAACGTGCCGCCTGCGATGTCCACCGGCGGAACGATCTCGCCGAGGTTCTCGCCCGTGGCCGTGTCGAGGAGTTTGCAGGACTTGTCGTCGCCGACGTAAAGCACGTCGGGCGTGGCGATGATCGTATTGCGATGGACCATCAGGCCCTCGGGCAGGGGTTGCTTCCAGAGTATCGTGCCGTTGAACGCATTGAACGCCACCAGCGAGTTCAACAGCGGTTCCTCGCGCTCGTGCCAGGCAACATGACCAAAGGCCTTGAACACGCGTCCGCCGGCAGCCACGGCCACCTGCGGCGCGGGACCATAGCGAGGATCGGCGAGGAATTGCGTCAGATACGGCGCGCGGATCAGCCGATCTTGCGAGACGGGGTTGTTGTCCGGGCCGTGGTAGGGATGGGTCCAGTCGTCCATTCCCTCGGGCGACGGCTTGACCAGTTCACGCTCGCCAAGCAACGCGCGACCGCCAGGCCGCAGCACGCGCAGCACTTCCGACTCGGGCACGTCGATCGAGTCGTCGACCCGATTCGTGAAAACTGAGATCAGCGCGTCGGCCACGTTGTCGGCCAAGTGAAGTTGGCTCAAGTCTCCCTGGTCGATCTGCAGCCGGGTTGCGTCGAGTCGAGCCGCTTCCGCCTTTTGCCGAGCTTGTGCTACGCGCAGCCGATCGGGCAGTTGCAGATAGACCAGCAAGTTACTGCCCCGGGCCAACGGGATTGCCAACTCACAGTCTGGATCGCCCAGGACAACGCAGATCCCACGGGTCACCCCGATCTTTTCGAGCAACTGGTCTGCCTTCTCCCGGGCATGGCATCTTGGGACAACTGCCGTGACCAACAGAAACACCAAGCCTAAACGGATCACAAAACGCCGGTCGCAGATCATATCAATCCCCTTTGTCTTTCGTAGAAAACCCATGGACGCCGCAGCGCCAATTGTACTCCCCTGGAGGATTCGCTGGCAAGATACACGAAGGACTCGTATAGAAAACACGCCCAAAACGCCATTTAGGTGGGGGTGCCCACGGTCTGTAGGGAGGTTGGGACGGCCCGTGGGATGGAGGTGAAACATGCGAATTCGTGAGAATCAACTTGTCGATGGGGGCCATGTAGCCTAGAATTACGCAGGTTCGGCACGGATGCTTTACACTGGTTTGCCGAGCGACATTTTGAACAGGAGCAGAATAATGAGACAGATTCCGATTCTTGTTTTGGCGATGGCCATGGCACTGCTGTCGCTTACCGAGGTTGCTTGGGGCCAGATTGTACGGAGATATGCCGACGGGAGTGTCCGAGTGCGGGCGCCGTTCGTTCGAGTGTATGTCGGCCCCAATGGAGAGACGTCGGTCCGTGCGCCGTTTACGAACGTCGAATCGCCCGGCCGACGGCACTTGCGATCGAGGCGCGGACAGCCCACGCCGGCCGATCCCGCATCGCTCGACTGGCAAACCGTGCGGCGGATGCTCCGCTCCGGAGTCGCCCGACTGGATAGGCAACTGGACCGACTTGCGACCGGCCAAGGCTGGAAGGAGTATCTGCAAACGGACATGCTGGGCGGATTGGTCATGGACGATGTGAACGTGCCGCCCGATGCCGATTCGGTCGAGTTGTTGCGCGAGGCGCTGACGTTATACGACACCACGAGCCAGAAAGAGCAGTTCCGCGCAATTGCCTCGCTGAGGGGATTCCAGACGGTTCACATCGCACTGAGCGAACTGGTTTTACCGCCCGTGCATCGACAACGTCGCATGCTGGCCTATAGTTCCAGAGCATTGGAACACGATTTGATGCGATTGGAGACAGGCTCGCAGTGGGTGCGCTATTTCCAATTGCCCAACGAGGTCTTCGCCGACCGGACGGCTCGACCGCGTTCGGCGCCGCTTCCTCCGACAGCCGATTCGACCTCCGAACAGAGTCTTCGACGGCTGTTCGACGCCATGGCAAGTTTCGATGCGGTCAGAGACGATTCGAGGTACGGCCCGATTATCAATCTGCCCGCCTTCAAGATGACGTACGATCGGCTAACGACGTACGTCGCGATGGTCAGCGAGACCTTCTCCGAAGCCCAGCTTGAAGATGCGCGGCAGATCGAGGTCGTCCCCACGCCGCCAGCCGAGCCGTTTTGACACGGTTCATTCATCGACCGTTTGTAGTGACCGCATTCATGCGGTCTTGGTAATGTGGACCCGAGGAATCGGGTCACTACGAACCGTTGTGAATAATACGAGCACGTGTGCCATGGCGAATCGGCAATGCGTTCGCGTCACGCGACGCAGCCCCCCCTAATGGACAATACTGCGGGATTTGCGTTGATGGGCTGATCGGGTAGAATAAGTGGCTGAGTATTTCAACCTTCCACAATCCCCCGATATCCCCGCCAGGAGAACTCGTATGAAAACTGAGCAAAGCACCCACCATACCTCACGTCGGGACTTCTTGAAGCGTTCGGGCCTGACCGTCGCCGGGGCGGCGGTTGTCGGCAACCTGAGCCTTGCCCGCAGCGCCCACGCCCAAGGCAGCGACCAGGTCAAGATTGCACTGATCGGATGCGGCGGACGCGGCACCGGAGCGGCCGTGCAGGCCTTGAGCAACAAGGCTATGCCGAACGTCAAGCTGGTGGCCATGGCCGACGCATTCAAGGATCGCGTCGATGAGTGCCACAAAAGGGTGAAAGGTCGTTGCGGCGATAAGGTCGACGTGCCCGAGGATCAGAAGTTTTCGGATCTGGATTGCCACGAGAAGGCCCTTGCCTGCGACATCGACATGGTGCTTTTGTGCACGCCACCCGGTTTTCGCCCCATGCAGTTCGAAGCGGCTGTGAAAGCCGGCAAGCATGTCTTCATGGAAAAACCCCTGGCGACCGACGGCCCGGGTATTCGCCGAATCATGGCTGCCAACGAAGAGGCCAAGAAGAAGGGCCTGCTGGTGGCCGTGGGGCATCACTTGCGCCATGAGGATAAGCATCGCGAACTGATCAGCAAGATTCACGAAGGCGCGATCGGCAAACTGATGTTTACGCGCGGATACTTCAACGGCGGCGGCGTTTGGGTCCGACCGCGTGAGGAAGAGGGCCAAACCGAATTGCAGTACCAGGTGCGCAACTGGTACTACTTCAACTGGATCTGCGGCGATCATATCGTCGAACAGCACGTACACGACATCGACGTGTGCAACTGGATCCACGACGCCCATCCGGTCGAGGCCAACGGCATGGGCGGTCGGCAAGTGCGGATCGGCAAAGACTACGGCGAGATCTTCGACCATCACTCGGTCGAGTTCACCTACGCCGACGGCTCGAAGATGTTCAGCTACTGCCGCCACATAGCGGGCTGCTGGAGCAGCTTTGCGGAACACGCCCACGGCACCAAGGGCACGGCCGACTTCCAAGGCCACGGCAACACCGTGCTAAAGCCCGACGGCCAAGAACCCCTACGCCGGCGACGCGGCGAGGACGGTCATCAGGTCGAACACGACGATTTGTTCGCCGCCCTGAAGGCCGGCACGCCCTACAACGAATGCGATTGGGCAGCCGATAGCAGCCTCACCGCGATCATGGGCCGCATGGCGACTTACTCGGGTAACATCATCACTTGGGATCAGGCGCTGAACTCCCAGGTCGACCTGATGCCGAAGAGTCTCGAGTGGGACGCCGAGGCACCGGTCAATCCGGGCGAGGACGGCATCTATCCCTGTGCCATCCCCGGCGTGACCAAGGTCGTGTAACGCGAGAGAGAAACCGATAGCGTGTGCCACTGCTTGGCGCGACCAACGGTCGCGGCTTTATAGGAAGAGTGGGCAAGTGGGGTAGCTTGCGGTGCTGCGTTGGGCCGATTTCTTGGTTGAAACCGATTGCCTGATTTGGTAGATTGAGGCGTTGTGTTCCGTGCGGGCCGACGGGATTCAGGTAGTTCTCCTCATCCGCCGGTTTCTTCGCCAGCGCGGCACGCTAGACCTAGGAGGGCAGCGATGTTGGTTCTATCACGCGATTGCGATACGGTGATCCGAATTGGAGATGACATTCGGGTCAAGGTCCTTTCGATCCGCCGCCGGCGCGTCAAACTGGGCATCGACGCCCCGAGTAATGTTCGCGTCTGGCGTGAAGAAATCTGTCCTGAGAGGCATCCCGAGCAAGATCTTGCCCAAAAGCCACCGCCAGACAAACAAGTCGGCGGCGACGAGTTCCCGATCCTGGTCGTGGAAGACGATCCGGACCATGCACGGCTGATTTGCAAAGTTCTTAACCATTCTCAGTTCTCGCGGATTACGATCGCGCGGACCGGAACGGAGGCGATCGACGCGTTGGCGGGCCGAGGTCAGGCGGACGCACAGTGCACGGATCCGCATCTGGTTCTCTTGGACCTGCATTTACCCGACATGTCCGGGTTGGAAGTGCTGCGGCGAATTCGTTCGAGCGATCGCTTACAAACGACACCGGTGGTAATGCTCAGTGCCGAACAGGAGGACGGCCGGATCGCCGACTGCCTGGAAGCCGGGGCGAATGCCTTTGTTAACAAGGCGGTGCGTTTTGACGATTTCTACAGTACAGTTTCACGAATCGCCAATTTCTGGAAAAGCGATTGCCGGATTCCCAGGTCCTAGCAGCGCGGCTCAGTACCACATGCCTATTGAATTCGTGGGTGGCTGGTGGCTGAGCGCAGCGAAGCCCCAGACTTGAAGCCCTGGGGCACCGCTCCGCTTTGCCCCAGCCACCCAACTGCTAAGACCAAGTGGCACACACTACTTGCCGACATCTTGCAGATTGGCTAGAATCTCTGCTGATGTTGTCGCGGGCCCGAGGATACGTTCTTTGGCCCGGGTCGCGAGGTGTTTGCCGATGTCTCAAGCAGGTGAGGATGTTATGCCCGTGAAACTCAGCGAGTTTGCCCGAAATGTTACCGTAGAAACGGCCTTTACCGTGTTGGCCCGAGCCAAACAATTGGCTGCCGACGGCAAGGATGTCGTCGAGTTGGAGATCGGCGACAGCCCGTTTGCCACCACACCGGCCGCCAAGCAGGCCGGCTTGGACGCGATCGGCAACGATCAGTCGCACTACTGCCCCTCGATCGGCCTGCCCGAGATGCGACAGGCGGCGTCCGACTTCGTCAACCAGCAGTACGGCACGAGCACCACGGCTGAGAACATTGTAGTAGGGCCGGGTGCCAAGATCTTCGAACTGCTTTTCTGCGAGACGTTTCTCAACCCGGGCGACGGCGTTTTGGTTTTCAGCCCCTACTTTCCCACCTACGTTCCCAACATCTCGCGACGTGGAGCCCGCGTATGGCTTTCGGATCTGAAGCAGGAAAACGAGTTTCGCCCCAACCTGGACGACGTGCAGCGTTTTCTCGACGAGGACTCGCAGCCGAAGGCGATCTTCCTGAACAGCCCTCACAATCCGACCGGTGGCGTGGCCACGGAAGAAGACTTGAAGGGACTGGCCGAGATCATTCGCGGCTGCGAGGTGGCCGTCTTCAGCGACGAACCGTACGATCGGATGGTCTGGCGCGGCCGACATCACACGATCACGGCGTTGCCGGGTATGCTCGAGCAATGCGTGGCGGCCTATACGTTCAGTAAGTCCTACAGCATGAGCGGTTGGCGCTTGGGATTTGCGGTGAGCAGTCCCGAGATTGCCGGCATGTTTGGCAAGCTGATCAACACGTGCCTTTCCTGCACGCCGCCCTTGGTCCAGTTGGCCGGAGTCGCCGCAATGAAAGAAGACAACGACGAAAGCCATCGCACGATGGGGTTGTTCCGCGAAAAGGTCGAAATTCTCGTGCAGGGTCTGAATCAGATCGACGGGATCAAGTGTCTCGACCCGGGAGGAACGTTCTACGTGTTTCCTTCGGTCGCCGCGGTCTGCAACCGGTTGAAGATCACTTCCCACGGCCTGGCCATGTATCTACTGGAAGGGGCGGATGAGCAGTTCGGCGTGGCCTGCCTCGGCGGCGAGTGTTTTGGCGAGGCGGGAGCAGGATTCCTCCGCTTCAGTTGCGCCGAGCCGAACGACCGACTGCGCCAGGCCTTGGAGTTTTTACCCACCGCTTTCGCTCGGCAAGACCGGGTCGATCGGTTTGTTGCAGAGCACCCCAAATTCCGCCTGGGTGAATCCTACGCCACGTGATCCTTGTCGGTATCGACCTCGTTCCCACGCTCTGCGTGGGAACGGGCTGGCATGGCCGCTCTGCGGCCCCAGCTTCAACGCGGTCCATTGCGCCGAAGTGAGCTCTGCTTCAGCGACGCAGAGCGTCGGGACGTTGCGTTCCCACGCAGAGCGTGGGAACGAGCGGCGCCACGTGATCCTTGTCGGCAGTCGGGTGGTATATATATCACCATTAGGGTGGACACCCCCTTGCATGAATGGCCGTCATCTGTCATAATGGTTTATGGATGCTCGGGCGATTCTTCGCGAAAAGTCTTTCGCAAAGCCCCTGGGCGTTCGCATCGCGTGGAGTTTGCGCGCTCATCACGGCCAGAGGATGATGGAGAAACTCGTGCTTCGGAGGTTCAGGAAAAACTCGCAACGGCACGAGCCTTCTCGCCACAGGCAGCGAAGCGGGCTTCGCTTCGAATCGCTGGAACCTCGACTGGTGTTGGACACCGGATTGGTCATCAGCGAGATCATGGCCATCAACGACACGACGATCGCCGACGAGGACGGCGAGTACTCCGACTGGCTCGAGATTCACAACCCCACCCCAAGCGAAGTGAACCTTGACGGGTGGTGGTTGACCGACGACGAGAACGATCGGGCAGGGTGGCGTATTCCGGACGTGACGCTCCCCGCCGGCGATCACCTCTTGGTTTTTGCGTCGGGCAAGGATCGCAGCGTGGCCGGTTCCGAGTTGCATACGAACTTCCAACTCAGCGGCAAGGGTGAATATCTGGCTCTGGTGGGGCCTAACGGTTGGTCGATCGAACACGAGTTCGACCCGAACTATCCGGAACTCTCCAACGACATTTCCTACGGTTTGACGCAGGACGTGACGGACTTGGTGGACAAACAGGAGGAAATGGCCTATCTGATTCCCAGCGGGCCGTTGGATCCGGATTGGAACACAATCGGTTTCGATGCTTCGGGCTGGGAAGGGGGCATCAAGAAGGCGACCGTTCTGATTACGGAAACGGGAAGCGGAACTCCCGACTACTTCGAAATCCAAAACCTCTCCAACGATCTGGTCGATACGTCTACTTGGATCGCAGTGGCCAACAACGCGGCGAGCTCTCTCATCACTGATGTCCATCAACTGCCTTGGGCGTTTCCCGCCGAGGTTGCACCCGGCGAGATACTCTATCGCCCCGATGCGGGCCTAGACGACATTTTCTGGCGCAGCCACGACAAGGGTTGGCTGATGATCCTCGACGGCCAGGGTGAGATCGTTGATTTCGTCGTCTGGGGCTATTCGATAGCCGAAATCGAGACCTTCGAGATAGACGTACCCAACCTATGGCAAGATGTTCACCTGGGCGAAGCTTGGCTGGGCAATTCCGCTTCCTGGAGCACCGGCGAGACAGCTTTTCTTCAACGAATCGGCGTGTCCGATCACAACGACGCCTCCGATTGGACCTTTGCCAACGACGGTACGCCGGACGAACAGAACGAAGGGCTCGAGCCGCCGTTTCCCGCCGGCCCGATCACGGGGATCGGCTTCAGCACCGATCCGGGCCAATTCGGCGGCGCGATTGAAACCAACGTCGCGGCGGAGATGCTCGATGTCAACGGGTCGCTTCTTGTGCGGATCCCCTTCGAGGTCATGAACCCCGCCGGGCACGACGAACTGATACTGCGGATGAAATATGAAGACGGGTTCGTGGCGTATCTCAACGGCCAAGAAGTCGCGCGCCGCAATGCCATCGATCCCGTGGCCTGGAACTCGACGGCGTCGATCGATCGTCCCAACGGCAACGCGGCCGTTTACGAAGAGATCGATATTTCACCGCACATGAGCCTCCTGCAGGCGGGCACGAACCTCCTGGCGATCCATGCCCTGAACGATGCGCCGGACGACGGGGATTTCCTGATCGCACCGCAGCTTCTCGGCCGCAACAATCTGACGTTGGCCTTCATGGACGAGCCGACCCCGGGTGAAGATAATTTGCCGGCCATGCTGAACGCGCCTGTCTTCTCGCACGAAAGCGGTCTGTACGTCGATTCCTTTCAGTTGACGCTGACCAACAGCTCGCTGAACACGGATATCCGCTATACGACCGACGGGTCGATTCCCATCGAAACGTCGACCCTCTACACGGTCCCGATCGACGTTACCACGCCCACGCGCATTCGCGCCAAGACCTTCAAGAGCGAGCGACGCCCCAGCCTGACCGTGAGCGAAAACTTCATCTTTCTCGACTCCACGGTGGAGAACTTCGACTCGAACTTGCCTTTGATCGTGGTCGACACGTTTGGAGTCGGCGTTGGGACTGCGCTCTACACGCCGGTCGGCTCGGTGTTTGTCGACCAGGGTGAGGGCGATCGGGTGGATTTGACCGATCCGATCGACTTCGCCGGGCGTGGGGGGCTGAGGATCCGCGGATCAAGCTCCACAATGTTTCCTAAGAAACAATATGCCTTCGAAGTCTGGAGCGAACACACCGAAGATACGCTCGCCATCCCCGCCGCCGACGGCGACGACTTTGCCGTCTCGCTTCTCGGCATGCCCGAGGAGTCCGACTGGATTATTCACGGCCCCTACTCCGACAAGACCATGCTGCGCAACTATCTGTCGTACACCTGGAGCAACGACATCGGCATGTATGCCGTGCGCACCAAGATGGTTGAAGTGTTCATCAATACGGGCGGAGGCAAGGTCAACTACAACGACGACTACATGGGTGTTTACGTCCTCATGGAGCAGATCAAGCGCGACCCCAAGCGCGTCGATATCGCCGAACTGCTGCCCACGCACAATTCCTACCCGGAAATCACCGGCGGGTATATCTTCAAGGTAGACCGGGGGACCGATTACTTTGTCAGCGGCAACGGACACGTCTTCGTCTATGTCGAACCCAAGGGCCCCAATTATCAAGGCGGCGATACGATCACACCCGCGCAGGATGCCTATCTGCAGGGCTATATCAGCGACTTCGAAGACGCACTGGGGGGCGGCAATTTCGCTGATCCGGACGAAGGGTACGCCAAGTACCTCGACGTCGATTCCTTCATCGACAATCACATTCTGGTCGAGATGACCAAGAACATCGACGGGTATCGGCTCAGCGCGTTCTATTACAAGGACCGAGACAAGCTGGACGACCAGGGCAATCTGATCGAGCCCGGAAAAATCAAGGTGGGGCCCATCTGGGACTACAACCTGTCGCTGGGCAATGCCAACTATCTTGCAGGCTGGCTATCGTCAGGATGGTATCACGAGCAAATGACAATCGACTACCCAGCTACCCGTGCCAACTGGTATCCCTATTGGGTGCGGCTCTCCCAGGACCCAAACTTTAGCCAGTCGCTGATCGACCGCTGGGGGAACTTCCGCCAAGACGAGTTCTCCACCGATCGCCTCCTGGAAAGCGTCGACGAGGCGGCCGCGATCATCGAGGAAGCCCAAGCTCGAAACTTCGCCAAGTGGCCCGTTCTCGGGACCTATGTATGGCCCAACTCTTACATCGGCCCCACCTGGCAAGCTGAAGTCGACTGGATGAAGAACTGGCTCAGTGGTCGTCTGGCATGGATGGACAGCCAGTTTCCCGCGCCCGTGACAATCGACCATCAGGGCGGCGTGGTGCCGTCAGGATTCGAACTGACGCTCACCGGCAGCGGCACCATCTACTATACGCTCGACGGTTCCGACCCGCGACAATTCGGCGGCGCCCCGGCCCCGGGGGCTTTGGTCTATTCCGGCGCGCCGATCGTCCTGACCGAGAGTGCAGTCGTCACCGCGCGGGCCTACTACGGCAACCCTGAGTGGTCCGCCTTGGGCGAGGCCGACTTCTTCATCGGGCCGGCCGCCAACATGGACAATCTGGCCATCACCGAGATCAACTACAACCCTCATCAGCCCACGCAAGCCGAGCTCGACGCCGGGTTCACCGATAACGATGACTTCGAATTCCTCGAACTGAAGAACATCGGTAGCGAGGCATATAGTCTGCACGGTTTGGAGTTCGTCGACGGGGTCACCTACACGTTCGAGCCGGCCATCGGCGGCGGAACCGCGCCGCAAATCGTGCTTACCGAAGTCGGTACCAGCACGCCCGACTACTTCGAGATCCAAAACGTTTCACCCGATCTAGTCGACACGACCGGCTGGCTTGTAGTAGCCAACGACGCCACCAACTCCAACATCAACGACGTTCACGCCCCGCTTTGGTCCTTCCCGGCAACGGTCGACACCGGTGCGATCCTCACTCGTCCCGACGCGGGAGCCGACGACATCTTTTGGATGCCCGGCGCGGAAGGCTGGTTGATGATCCTCGATGGCGCCGGCAGTGTAGTCGATTTTGTTATCTGGGGATACGGGGCCGCGGATATTGCCGGGTTTGGCATCACCGTCGGCGCGTTCTCCGGAAATCCGGCAGATCTCGCCTGGGCTGGCGATCCGATTCCCGGCAGCGGAGGAATCTATGCGATCCTTCAACGTATGGGTAACTCCGATCACGACGATGCGACCGATTGGGCCTTCGGCGACACGGGATCCCCGGACGCACAAAACCCCGGCTTGACGATCCCCTTCGTACCCAGCGAAGGTCTTTTCCAGCCCGGCGCGTATCTCATCCTGGCGAAGGTCCCGGATGCTTTTCGGTTCCGATACGGCGACCAGTTCGACGTGATCGGCCCCTACTTCGGGAACCTCGATAACGGCGGCGAACGGCTTATTCTTGCCGGCGGATACGGCACACCGCTGTTCGATTTCAGGTACGGCGATTCCAAGGACGCCGGCTGGCCTAATCGGGCCGACGGCCGCGGTGCAACGCTTCAATTGGAAGACTTGGCGACTCTTCCGGGAACCAGTGTCGAGAGAAAGGCCTATCTCGAAGACAGCGACAACTGGCGGTCCAGTAGCGAGTATCTGGGCAACCCCGGCACCACCGGCGCGCCCGCCTATCAAGGCGTGATCGTCAACGAAGTGCTCACCCGCACTGATTACCCGCTGGTCGACGCCATCGAGTTGTACAACCCGACCGCCGAATACGTCGATATCGGCGGGTGGTGGCTGAGCGATTCGAGTAACTACTACTTCAAGTTCCAAATCCCCGCCGGCACGATCATCCCGGCCGGAGGATATGCCGTCTTCCGTGAGGGCCATTACGACCAGCCGGGCGTCTTGCTATACGACCAGCAGATCGAGTTCGGCGGGCCCGACCCGAACGTCGACGAGGACTTCGCGCTGAATGGTCTCGACGGCGAGGACGTGTGGTTGTTGCTGGATCCCGGCGACGGCAGCTCGCTACGGTTTGCCGAGCACGTCGAGTTCGACGGCGCGATTGAAGGCGTGTCGTTTGGACGTTGGCCCAACGCCCAGGGGAATCTCTATCCCATGATCACCCGCACCTTAGGCGACGACAACAGTGGCCCGCGACCACCCCAACAGATCGTCATCAGCGAACTGATGTACAACCCCGTAGGTGACGACGACCCGGATGAATTGGAATTCATCGAAATCTACAACACCACGGCAGCGCCCATCGACCTGACGGGCTGGCGGTTACGCAAGCAGTTCGACTACGACTTCGGGCTCAACACGATCATCGATGCTCAGCAGGCGATCGTGATCACTGCGTTCGATCCGAGCGACCCGGTCAAGCTCGACGCCTTCCGCACCGCCTACGCCATTGGCCCGGAAGTCGTGGTGTTGGGCAACCCGAACGACAGCTTTAGCGACTCGGGTGAGCGGATCCAACTCCAACGTCCGGGCACTCCGCCACTAAACGACCCGTTGAACGTTCCCTACACAATCGAGGACGAGATCGATTACCTCAACAGTTGGCAACCGACAACCAACGACCAAGGTGATTCGCTCAACCGCACGGCCCGCGCCGCCTGGGGTAACGACCCGGCCAGTTGGTATGCCGCAGGCCCCACACCCGGCAGTGCCCTGCTCGTCGAGGTCACCGAGGTGACGGGGCGTTACGTGTTCTACAACAACTCGTTCTACGACGACGAATCGCGAGGGTGGACCGACGCCAATGCGATCGCCTCGGACAAAGTCGCCTTGCGGCCCGGCGAGCAAGCCGGCTTCGACAACTATACGAGCTATGTCAACGGAATCAACGGGATCATTGTCGACGTGGACAGCTTGGCCATCCCGGGTGGAATCGACGCGGGTGACTTCACCTTCAAGGTGGGCACCGACAACACGCCGGCCAATTGGCCCGATGCTCCCGCGCCGGACGACATCGACGTGATCGCCGGCCCCGATACTACCACCCGCATCGTGCTCACATGGCCCGACCATGCCATCGGGAACACTTGGCTCGAAGTGACCTTGCTGGACACGCAAAACACGGGCATCGATGCCGACGACGTGTTCTATTTCGGCAATGCGATCGCCGAGACGGGTAACTTCCCCGGCGTGACCACCGTGGACATGATCGACGTGCTCGCGACGCGACAGAACCCGCAACCTTTCTTCGACCCGGCAACGATCGACAACGCGTACGACTTCAACCGCGACAGCCGTGTTAATGCGGTCGACACCCTGATTGCACGAAACCATCAGACCTGGTCGGCCACGGATCTGCCGTTGCTCGATCTCACGGCCGCCAAAGGCGCGGTTGCCGTGAAGCTCGACCTCGAGTCGACGGTATCGTTCGACTGGCTCCAGCAGGTGGAACCGTCAAAGACCGAGTCCGCCCGCAAACAAACATCCCTAACGCGAGCAATCGACAAGCTGCTCGAAGACGGCTGGACGTAACAACGTGCCCTAAGTAAGGCGCGGTCTTGGGAACATGTAGGGTGGGTCGAGGCACGAAGACCCACGCGGAACCGATGGCGAGGACAGGAATGACACTGTCTCACGCAAAGGCGCGAAGACGCAAAGGAAGTAAGGCGAATACGTGTCTCTTAACTCTTCTTTGCGTCTTCGCGCCTTTGCGTGAGACCTCTTCGCGGCCTACTGATTCGCGTGGGTCTTCGTGCCTCGACCCACCCTACGAACAGTCTTAAGCGAGTTTTCGCTTCTCGTTGAACTTCAACACGATCTTCACCAACTCGGCCAGGCCCGGTCGGGGATCGGCCCACGAGAAGATGTCTTGTCGGCAGGCGGGATTCAGCAGACCGGCCAAGGCGGCCACCGCCGAGCGACGCTTGGGCATGGGAAGGAACGGGAAACGCCGTCGGCCCAACAGAACCGACGCGATCCACACCATGTCCAACTCGAGGTTCCGCGCCCGAACTCCGACTTGGTACGACACGTCGGTCGCTGTCTCGGGGGCCGGGGCGCCTTCCAGCCACAACCGGGCCAATCTGGCGGGGAAATCCATGCCGCAGAAGACCGCCAGCGGTAGCGATCCCCACACGCGGCCGTTGATCTCCATCAGCTTCGGCCCCGCCGGGCCGACCTTGAACTCGACCATCGCCAACCCTGTCCAGTTCATGGCTGAGAGCAGCTCGACGGAGTATTCGTAAAGCACCGGGTCGATGGCCACACTTTGTCGCAACGAACTGGCGCCTCCCGTAATGGGAATCTCTCGGAGCCGCTTGTGCTGAAAGGCGGCCAACGGGCGGCCATGATCCATCAGCAATTCCACGCCATGGCCCTCGCCGGCCGTGTACTCTTGCAGCAGAACCGCACAACGTCCCTCGAATCGTTTCATCTGTACGGCCAGATGGTCACGATTCTCTGCATAACAGACGGTATACGTTTCCACCGCTTGCCGATCGCGATACAGCCGCGAAACCTGCGGCTTCAGCACGACCGGCCAACTCATTTCCGACGCCCGTTCAAGCGCCTGGTCCACCGTTTCGACCAAGTGCGTCTTCGGCACGGGTACGCCCAGCCGCTGGGCCAGATGGACCGTGGCGAGCTTGTTCGAGGCCATCGCCAACGAGTCGGCCTCGGGCAAGGCCAGCCGGCAGACTTCAGCGAATCGTGCCCGTTGTTCGGAAAGGGGCAGAATCACTGCATCGGTCGCGGGGATGATCAGGTCGACGTCGTGCTTCCTTGCGCCTTCCAGCAGCGCGTCGACCATCTCCTGCGGGGCGGACTCCGGCGGCGGATAGAGAAGCGTCTGGTGCGCATACCGGGATCGAAACCCCGGGCTGGCCCGATCCGAGTCGGCCGCCACGACCTGCCATCCCTTTCGCCCCAACGAGCGAATGATGGCAATTGCGCTGCCGAGGCCCGCGTTGGTTACCAGGATCGTCGGTTTAGACTGTTTGCTTCGCTCCATCACTCACCTTATAGCTCTTGCCGGTCTGTTGACGATAGAACTGTTCGATTCTTTGCATCACCTCGTCGCAAACCTCTTCCTGTGAACGATCGGCGATCACGACGGCGAAGTGTTCGAGATGCTCGCGCATCTGAAGGTACTCATGTCTCCGTTGCATCAGGGCCTCGACGGTGCCTTCGCCCTTGCGAGCCAAGAGCACTTCCGCCGGCGCGTCCAGGTAGATGGTCAAGTCGGGTCTCGGGTAAAGCCGCGCAAGGAAGAACCCGTGAATTCGCCGGTGCAACGGGCGAGAACGACCGTCAGGGGCAATGTCGTAGGCATAAAAGTCGGGAAAGTAGTGCCGGTCGAACAGCACCACGTATCCGCGACGCCGGTAATACGACGCCAGGGCCTGCCGGTACCATTGCTCGGCGAGCCGGTTGCTCAGCCCCAGGTACACCTTGGCCGTATGCAGCGCGCGACGCAACACTCCTTGCGGCCGAACCGGCGCCTTGCGAGAATCTTGGGGACCGGCCGTGTCCTTTTGCACTCCCCGGGCGGTTTTGATCCAGTGTATCAGCCGACTGGTCGGCAACATGTGGTTACTCGAATGGAGATCGACGCCCATGTAGAGATACTTCATCGGCATGGGGGCCGTCTGCTCGACTTGCCGTGCGATCGTCGTTTTTCCGACCCCGTCAGGGCCGATCAATGCCACGGAAAACATCACCGTTCACCCCCTTGCTACCGCATGCGCTTCACAGCCGCACACTTGATGTATCACTTCTTCCAAGATCTCCCCACTTTGCCCCCAGCAGAAATGCTCTTCGACGAACTCTCGGGCCATGGTGTCCGGGCTGGGGTCGGCTTGGCTGTCGATCAATTGCCGAACGATTCGCCCGGCAAAGTCTTGCGGCGTCTCGGCGATCTCGACCGGAGCCGCTTGCCCTGCCTCCGGCCGCAATCCGTCGGCCACGACCGCCGAGGTGATCACCGGCAGGCCCATCGACATCGCTTCGAGCACTTTGTTTTGCATCCCCGCGCCGAAACGTATCGGTGCGGCAAGCAAGGTGGCTCGCTCCAGGTACGGGCGCACATCGTCGACGAACCCGGTAACTTCCGCGCCGGCTCGACGACCGGCTTTGATCAGTCTCGCCGGCGGATCGCGCCCCACGATCGAGAGGTGAACCCCGGGAACTTCACGCCGAACCAACGGCAGAATTCTTTCTATCAAGAGCAACGCGGCGTCGGTGTTCGGCGGATAGTTCATGCCGCCGGTGAACACGATTTCCTGTTGCCCGCGGGTCGGTGTCGAACGAGCCCAGGCCTCGGTATCGATCCCATTGGGCACAATTGTGCAATCGCGCGCCGAACCACCCAGCGCCGCGTCGCGATCGCGCGGCGAGATGAACAACAGTTGGTCCGCACCACGGATCAAGTGAGTTTCGATTTGCTTCATACGCTGATAGCTCACCCAGGCCAACGGCTTGCGCGAGGGGCGAACGTAGGGTAAGGTTCCTCGAAGCCTGGCCGCCGCCGCATCGCAAACATCAACCACCACAGGCAATCCGCCGAGACACTCCAGCACCGGATAGGTCTGCCGACCGCTCAGCAAGACCAGATCGTAAGTGCTCCTGCCGGTAAGCCGGGCCATGGTAGCGCACATCTCCCGCATGGCCGGTTCCCGACCCAGTAACGTGCGGGCCTGCGTCAGCGTGTTACCCACCAGCGATCCGTTCTTCGCCATCACGGGGAAGGTGAACAGTTCTTCGGTAAAGGATCGCATGGCCTCGCGGTGCTCATCGGCGAAATCGGGTCGCACGAGCGAAAGCAACGTGATTTGGTGAGCCCGGGCCAGTTGGCGAATCAGGAAATAATGCCGCAAGTAGCCGCTGGTCAGCGGGTAAGGGAATCCGTTGGTCACATAGAGTATTCGCATCCTATATACTCCCCACAGTGTTCAGGGTCGTTTCGTCCCAGACCATTTCCCCGACGCGCCCCAAGGCGTGGTTCCACAGGCGGTAGTATCGGTCTTGGCGAATCCAGGCCGCCGTCTCGACCGAGAGCGTTTCGCAGCCGTCACTTTCCCCGTCCAGCCGGTTTACCAAGGTGGCCACGCGGCGAACCCAACAGGCGATGAACAACGCGGGAAGGATCCGGCCGGGAAGGTCGAACGCTCGGGCGTAGTCGGCAATGTACGGGCTGGCCCAAGGCTCCGGCCCGAGGAACGCCGCGTCGAACGCCCCGGCCTGCGCCTTCCACGTGTCGGCCTTGGCCCTTGCCAACGCGACGTACGTCAGGAAGAAGAACAGGTCCTGGGCCGGCAGACCGCGCGGTTGGGCCAATTCCCAGTCGATCACGCCGACCTGCCCGTCGGGAAGCACCAGCAGATTGGGGTGACTCAAGTCGCCATGTTCCAACACCAACGGGATGCCAGACCCTCGCAACGGCTCTATCGCGTCGTGTGTCGCGGCCAAGGATCGCTGCTCCTTCGGGGTCAGCGGAAAGCGACTTGCGAATTGTTCCAAGGGTTGTTCGATCAGCCGCTCGAACCAATCGTCGCTGTCTTGAACAATCGCACCGCCGCGGAGCCAGTGCAACATGCGCCGGCAACACTCGGCCGGTCGGCGGCGAACCATGGTCGGCCCCATGGGCTCGCCTTGCAGGGCCGTTTCGACCAGAATCGTACGCTCTCCGTAGGGCTCGCACGCGACGACCTGCGGAACTCCGTCTGCGTAAACGGCCGCGGCAGAGCGAAGGTTGGCGGCTTCCCGTTGAACTTGTCGGTTATGGCCGGCCAGTCGCGGGACTTTCACGACCAACGCCGGTTCGGACGTGGCACGGTCGAGGATCAGAAACACCACATGCCTTGAAGCCCGAAAACGCGGCGTGACCATCAGCCACGAGATGGGCTTGGCCACCCCATAGCGATCCAGAGCCAACCGCTCTCGGTTCCTCTCCAGGAAGTTCAACACGCCGTTCACCACTGGGTCCTCTTTTGTGCCAATACGCTAAAATAGGGCGCCAGCCGCGGCAGCAGCCCGAGTCTTAGTAATCCGCGGCCGACGCCGATTTTCATGCGAGCCTTCATATCGCTACCGCGTCGTGCCATGGTTTGGGCCAAGGCGGCGCGATCTGTCAACGGGACGATCTCCTCGCAGTGCTCGAAGTTCGGCCAATGCCAATAGGTTTGCACGTCGGCCAGCCCCCATGTCCGCAGGGCGTTGACATACTGCGGAGCGTGACGCAAACCGCCCGCCGGACGCCACTCCCGCCCAGCCTCGACGTAGAGCCAACCACCGGAGGCTATGCTCGACACCAGGCGCCCGAGCACCTCGAGGGACGGCCGTGTGGCGACCACCAGTTCGTATCGCGTCGTATGGCTCTCTAATTGCGATACCGTATCCAACACGGTCACGGCCATGCCGAATTCTTCCATCGCCGCCAATAGGTCCCCGTCAGCCGGCCCGCAGTACATGACTGAAGTCCACTGCACCTCGGGCAAGAGAAAACGCCAGTCGAGTCGTCGCGAGGCCTGCAACCGCGCGTCACAGATCGCCCGCCCATCGGCGGACTCGCTCGGGTTCACTTTGGCGTCGAGGAGCGTCATGGCAGGTTCCCCGCGGTGACTGGTAGTTCGCGACTCACTTCGGAGTCGCACAACGGCTCAATGGCCCCGATCAGTTCGCTGATTTGCATGGGATACGGATGATAGATGGCGTAGGCCGGCTTCCCGGCCAGTGCTTTGGCAAGCATCGTCGCGTGAAGTTCGTCGGCTCGCTCGATCCGCGGGTTCTCTTTGTCCGGGAAGGCGAAGCGGAACTTGCGGTAGTACGACATCAGGCTCGATCGTTCCTGTTGCAATGAAAAGGCCATCCGCCGGGCAACTTCCCCGGGATCGATCGGCCGGACCGTCGTTTCCGGCGATAGATGACTGACAACCAGCAACAAACGATCGAACGAGGCGGATCGGTTGCCCAGGTCCTCGCCGAAGAGTATCTCGGGCGGAACGTCGACCTGGAGTTGACGCTGCATCAGCGCCACGGCCCGGGCCAAGAGTTTGCCGGGCGCGGACCTCGGAGTTCGCTCGGGCAACAAGCTGCTGCCGATCGATCGCATCGCCCTAATGGCTCCCAGTCGAACGCGTGCCTTGCGGCCCACCTTGGTACGATACAACGGCAATTGGCGAAGGTGCCAATCCCAGATCTGCACCGGCTCGGTCATCCCCAGCATGCGGCGGCCGTCGGGGGTCACGTAGACCCAATCGTCGGCCACGAATCTCGCGCCCTCGGCCATGGCGCCCAGCAGCGCTTCGGTCTTGCCGCCTTGCGACCAACCGGCCGCCAGCACCCCGACGCCGCGATACTCGAACGCCGAGGCGTGAATCGGAACCACGCCCTTCTCGAGCATCATCAGGTTGAGGATGTCGATCAGCAAAGGGACTTCCGAAGAGCCCGACTCGCAAACGATCTCGCACGGCCCGCCGAGTTTCTCGAACGGGATTTGCACGCGCGTACGGGCTTTGTGACGGGCTCTAAGCACGAGGAAGGCATCCTCGGTGAACGCGGCATCGTCGACCCCGATGGATCGCACGGGTGGGGTAACGTCAAGTCGTTCGACAAAACGAATGGTCAAGTCGGGCTCACGACCCGGCCCGGCGGGTTTCATCCCCAGTTGTTCGCCCACCGTGCGGACATCCCGCGCCGTCGCACCCAGTAGCCGGATGGCGACCAGGCTATGGACGTCAAAGTCGATCGTGTTTCTGTCGCGATGGTTTTGCATGGGGACCGGCAGACAAATACTCTACTAAACCGTAGCCGCTGCCTGCTTCCTGTTTCGATATAGGGTTGGGTCGATCACTTGGCCCATGGCTCGGGCATCCAGCTTGCCGCCAAGGAACCGGTTGATCTTCTTGACATAGGACCGTGGATCCTCGAGCAACTGATTGTAGTCGGCCTCGCGGACCGAGAAGTGCTTCTGGCCGGCGAGCCATTGCAGAACCTTGTCCAATTCGGCCGCAAACAATTGAGCCATTTGACGGTCGTCCATGGGCCCGTTGTCCTGGCCGCTTCGCACGAGCATCTTGTCTTGTGAGGCAAGCACCTCGTCGATGTTTCGCCGCATGAAGACGACGCGATACGTGTAGTCCGGCGGCAAGTCGTACAACAGCCGATAGACCATCTTCACGACCTTGCCCGAGGCATCATCCAGCCACGAGGGATCCTCCCCGGTCTGCTTGGCCGGTTCGAATTCATAATACCCGCGGGGATTGTCTTCGTCGGCCTGACGGAGATGGTCCGCCATGACGGGCATCCCGCCGGCCTCGAGCATTCGCATCATCATCGACGTGCCGCTGCGCGGCAACCCCGAAACGATCGTCACGAACTGCTGGGCTCGAAACATATTGTTCTCCCTTGGAGGCTCTGTCCTTTTAGTCTACATACCCCAGCGCTCGCAGTCGCTCGACGACGGCATCGTCGTATTTGGCGCGGGAGGCTTCGATGGTTCGATCGGCAAGTGATGCTTGCCATTGCTCGAGTGTGTGTTGCATTTGGTCGGCCACTTCCGGGCGGACCTCGACCAGATTGTTCGTTTCACCCGCGTCTTCGGCCAGATCGTACAGCTCGTGGTTGGAATTGGAATGCCATATATACTTGTACCGGTCGGCTCGCACCATTCGCGATACCACGCTTTGCATGGCCAAGGGGGCCGTGTTTTCAGCGACGGTGAACGCTTTCGAGGCGTCCTCCGGCGTCTCCAGCAGGCTCCGGCATCCGAGCAGGTCGGACGTGTCGAGTTCGGCCGCGTGCAGGATGGTCGGATACAAGTCGACCAGCGAGACCTGCTGCTTGCGACACTGGCCCCGGGGAAAGTTTTCCGGATGGCGGATCACCAGGGGGACATGCACCAATTCTTCGTGCAGTGCGGTGCGGTGCCCGAAATGGTCGTGCTCGCCCAGGCAATCGCCGTGGTCGGAGGTGACAATCACCAGCGTGTTGTCGAGGATACCGCGCCGGCGAAGCAACTCACACAGTTGCCCCACCTTCTCGTCCAGATAGGCCAAGGCGCCGTCGTATTGTGCCCGAATGACTTCCGCTTCGTCTTCGCGACGCCGTGCGGATTTAGCCCGGGCGGGGTCTTTGTAGTTGCCGATACTCGCGATCCGCCAGTTGGAGAAGCGTCGCGGCATGAACCGGCGGTCGAATGGCTGCGGCGGACGGTAGGGTTCGTGGCATTCCATGTAATTGACGAACAGGAACATCGGCGAGTCGGCCCTCCACGACCTATCCAGCCACTGCTCGATCCGGTCGTTCGTCAGTGCGGCCCCGTAATCGCGACGGTTGCGGCGTCGTTTCAATACGGACCACGCGTGCTGCAATCGACGAGCCAGATAAATCGCCGGCGCGGCAGGCCAACCCAGTTGTTCGAGCCGTTTGATCAAGGCCGACATGCGAGTTCGTCGGGTGCCACGTGGATTCGAAGTCCGCCACAAGTCTTCCACAGTTTCGAAGCCGCTACCCAGTCCCGTGACTTCGCTGATGTAGGCGTTATTCGAGAAGCAGGCCGTCTGGTATCCCGATTCGGACAACCTCTTCGCCAAGGTGGGATACTCGGGTGAGAGCGCGTCCTTCGAGACAACCATGCCGTGGTTGCTCGGGTAGAGGCCCGTGAACAACGAGGCGTGGACCGGCAAGGTCCAGCAACCGACGGAAATGGCCTGCTCGAACCGCACGCCCTCGGCCGCCAATCGGTCGATGTTGGGCGTTGTCGGACGCGAATAGCCGTAGCACGAAAGCTGGCTCGCGCGGACACTGTCGAGCACCAACAGTACGATATTCGGTCGCGGGGGCTTGTTTTGCGTGATCATGGCTTTATAACTCTTGGAGATAACCGGCGGTTGCAGCATCGGGCGACGGGCATGGCCGGGCTTGAGTCGAGGAATTCATCAACCGGCGATTCAAGGCCGAGCTGTCGTACCGGTCGATGCACAACCGCAGCAGTCGATAATAATGTCCTGTCGAGAGCTCATCCGTGGACAGTCGAGTGGCTTCCTTTAGTGCTCTGTGCATCCAACATGTCAGCAGGAGCGGCCCGATCAGCTCGGGCGAGAGCTCGAGTTTGCGGCAGTAACCACCAACGGAATCCACCAACAGGCGGCTCAGCGATGATTCGTCGAGGAACAATTGGTCGAACGCCTTGGTCTTGTCGCTGATGCCGACCGAGTTGGCCGCCAGCACGGTATACGATCTGAGGAAGTAGAACAGATCCCACAAGGGCATCCCTTCCGGCTCGGCGGCCTCCCAATCGAGCAAGGCGGGCTGGCCGTCGGGGGTGATCAACACGTTCCATGCGCCCGGGTCGCCGTGTTGGAAGACCAACGGAATAGGCCCGGGGAATTGTCCGATCGTGGCCACCGCATCGCGCAGTGCCGTCTGCTCGGCCGGCCCGGGCCGGTAGATTCTGTCGAACCGGCTCAGCAGCGTCTCCAGCGCAGCCCCGATTTTCGCCGGATCGGCCGCCTCGTACTGGGCCGACATGACGCTCATTCGGGTCAGTTGTTCGATAACCACCTTGGCATAGGGGCAATCGGGCTGGGCCGTGGTTTGGCTCTCGAACGGTTTGCCTTCGACGGCCGTTTGGCCCAAGACGGCCAGGTTGTCGTGGTAGCCGAAGAACGCCGCACGGGGAAATACCGCAGTCGAACCGATCGGCGACTTCGCGAGCCGTCGCAAGGCGTGGTATTCGTTTTCAAGCCGCCTGTTGAGCCGGGGATCTCGCGTTAGCTTGACCACATAGGCCGGCGTGGCGTCTTCGTCGGCGAACAGAAAGAAGTTTACCTTGCGCGAGCGAAACCGACCTCGGGCCGACATCCCCCAGCGATAGTTGGCCAGATCGACTCCGGCGCGTCGCGCGATCGTCAGCAGGTAGTCGGGCGGCCCCGAGTCCAAGGTGGCCGCGATCGGCCCCAACAAGGCCGCGTGCCGAGCGGTCAGTGGCCGCAGCCACCGATGTCGGTTGACGAACCGTTCGGCCTTGACCGCCGGGGGCTTGTAGATCGTGGGACAATCCAAACCTTGGCCAAGGAAGTAGTCGATCGTACGTCGATCCCGGGCGGGAACGGCCGTTGTCATTTCAGTGAAGCCGGTCGGCGTGATCCAGAGGAGCACCTTTCCGCCGAGGTCGACATCGAGGCGTTCTTGCCACCGATCGTGTCCTCGACCAGCCTCGACATAGACGGCGCCTTGCGAGCTTAGTATGCGTTGGATCTCACGTTGCAGCCGAGCATTGCGCGTGAGTTGCCGCACGGCAGTTCGTTCGGCCAGCAATACCAAGTCGGCCTGCCCGTCGGACAACGGCAAGGCGTCGTGGCCGGTTACCAGCACGAGCTGAACGTTTCGCAGTCCGAACTCTTCGATCACGCGCGCGGCACGTTCGAGCGGCCGCTGCTTTCGGCAGGCCACGACGACCTGTCCGGCCCGTTGCGCGACGGCTTGCAGGGTGCTCGCCGGCGGCAACCCGAGGCACACGGCATGGCGTCCGCGCAGGCTGGGTAACAGGTAGAGCCAGTTGGCACCCGGCACGTCGCCCTTGCGATTCGTGCCCGGCACGTAGCAACTGCTTAGCGTGGTCTCCAACATCCTGTCTACCTGTCTATTGTCCGAGAATGTATCGAAGCAAAGGAATACGTGCTAAAGCTGGAAAAGTTTCGTCCGCTTGCAACAAATGGCGGTTGCTCCGGATAACGGCCAACGACACCACGGTCGCCAGGGCCAGGCTGACATAGACTGGGGGCGCGAACGCTTGTTGTACGGTCCATACGGCCGCCGTCCCGACGATCATGGTCACATAGACCCGCATATATTGCCACTGGAACAGGCGGACGCCCGTGCCAAGTCGTAACCCGATGTGCTTAAAGACGTTATGCACCACAAGTGTAGCACACGTGCCGATGGCCGCTCCCAAGGCGCCATAGCGGGGGACCAGAATCAGAATAGCCGCCAAATTCAGTACGGCCGCCCCGATGTTGATGCCCACGATGTATCGCAATCGCCCGTAAACCTTCAACGTCAGCCCGTTGAATCCCAACGCCGCGTTGAAGAAGCAGCCAAACGACAGCAGGGCCAGAATCGTGCCCGACTCGGCATAGCGCGAGCCGAAGACCAGCACGGTGACCGGCTCGGCCAGGGCGAAGGTCACGAGGAAGATGGGGAACGACAGTACGGCAATCCACACGGCCGTTTGCCAATACAGCCCGTTGATGCCTTGGCTGTCCTTTCGGGCAAACATCCTCGCGGCCAGCGGCATGAACAGCGTAGCAAAGCTAGCCATCACCAACTGGTTCGTCACGGCCAACGGCTGTACGGCCCGAAGCGCCGCCACATCGGCCATGGTCCCGAACCGCTGCAACACGATCACATCGGCCGTATGCATGACAATGTGAACCAAATTGGAGCTGAGCAACGGAATGGTGAAGGGCAGGACCTCGCGCCAAGGTATGCTAACCCCGCTCAGCCGGAAGTGTGCCAAGAGTCCTTGTTGTTGCAGCAATCGCAGCAAGATAACGATGTAGATGGTCACTCCCACGGTCGTTGCCGCCAAGTATCCGCCGGCCAGGAACAAGACGCTGCCGTGACCGACAATCAACATCAGCACGACCGCCAACCTCAAGACGGGAGCCAGGATATGTTTTCGTAAGAAGATCGAACGGGGGCTGGCGAAGACGGCAAACATCCCCAGCAGAACCTTGTCGATCGCCTGAACCGGCGCCAGAAAGACCAACACGGCCAACAGCGTCAGTACCTGCCGGTCGTCGATCCACGATTGGCCAAGCCAGCCGGCGGTCGTGTAGAACAACAGAATCAGTGCCAAGCCGACCGAGAGAATCGTCCCGGCCACCATGATGATGGTACCGAAGAGCTTGTCGTACTGTTTGTGTTCGTGATAGATCGGCAGGAATCGGGTGATGGCGCGATCCAAGCCGAACGTGGCGATACTCTGCATGAGCGTGACGATCGACAGCGCATAGGCCAGGGCCCCGAACTGGGCCTGCGAGAGATAACGAACGATCAGGATCTGGGTAAGGCAATTGACCACCTTGGCGAGCAGTTGCCCGGCCAGCAACAGACTGGATCCACGGACCTGCTGCCGCACGGCAGCCTGTCCACCGGCACTCTGCGCTTCGATGGCCATCGTCGGTGTGGAACTCATCGCAGCACACCCGCTTCCTTGGGAGGTGATTTCAAAGCGGGTTCTGCGCAACCCTTCTCTTCTTGGGCGAACTTCCCTAAGCGTTGGGCATTGAGCCCCAGGAATACGGCCAAGGCGAAGGCCAGGCAGAACTCGGCCCACTCGCCACAGGACGTCACGGTGAACCCGCCAGGAATCCAGATCGTATGTCGCACGAACTGGTAACCGAACACCACAAAGAAACTCGATGCCAGAAAGAACGGCGGAATCAACAGGAACTCGGCCTGATCCCAGTAACGTTGTAGCCGCATCCTTCCGTTGACCAGCCACGCCGCGGCCCCTATGGCTCCGGCAGCCAGGATCATGGGTTTAAGGATACTGAGGATCGGGTCGATGTTATGCAGGGTGATCTCCTGTTGTTTGTTGATGACCTTCAAGACCTCGGGAGTCTTCAGTCCCAAGACGCGTTGTCCCCAAGCAATCTCCTCGCCGGCGACTCCGATCAGAGTCAAAGCCGCCAAGGCGAACAGGATCGCCTGCCCGCCATGGTCGCTAAGCCATCGGTAGCGCGCCACGGTCATCGCGGCAACGGCGGCGAAAGCGAAGCAAAAGAACTGGGCCCATTCGACCGGCCCGTCCTCGCGAAGCAAGAATCGGAAAAGATCCTTATTGAATCGGACCAAAATGACCACCACGGCGCCGACCAACGGCATCCAGAATATCCATCGGGCCTTCCTTAACGCCAACTGCCATAGCCGAGCCGATTCAGCGATTTGTCGATTAAGCCAGCGCATGAGCCTCTCCTCGGCGTGGATCAGCTTCCACCGGCGCGGTCGCCTCGCGACTCTCTCGGGCCGCGCCAAGGTGACCGGCTACCCCGGCCAGCGCCATCACTAGCCAGAAGTAACGTACGAAGGCGAAATGCAAAAACAGGGCGCTGGTCAAGAAGACCACAACGGCCAGCATCAGGGCGGTCGCCATGTTGGCCAACTCGGGTCGACGCTGGGCGTTGATACGCCTTGCGCGAGCCAGATCCCGCAACGTCACGCCCACGATCACCAGAAAGACAATCAGTCCGCCAATCCCCAATTCGGCGGCCAGTCCGAAATACAGCGTGTGGGCCTCACGCGGAGCGATCTTTCCCTTACCGCCGACCAGTTGAGCATAGCTCGGGTAATGCTCGGGATACATGCCGGGCCCCACGCCGACCAGAGGATGATCGACCGCCATCATCACGGCCGCCATCGATTCGTTATACCGACTGTGGATCGCGCCATCCGCTCGGGCCACTCCGGCACGATTGCCGGCGGCCGCGTCGCCCAGCGCACCCAACGAGGCTAGGCGCGTAGCGTATTGTGGAAACAGCATCAGCGCGACCAGCGCAACCACGCCGAAAAGAGCGCAGTGGCGGAGCTTAATGTAACCCAGCGCCCCCATGACCAGAAGCATCAGCACGAATCCTACGGCGGCTCCCCGCGAGAACGTCAGCGTGATCCCCAAGGCGATCAACACGGTAGCCAAGGCCGCCGCTGCACGCCACGTCATGCTGCGCTCACCCCAGAATCGGAATACGGCCAAGGGTATCAGCATCAGCATGATTTGGGCGTGATAGTTCTGGTTGCCAAGCGGACCGGCCAACCGTCGTTGCCGCACTTCGCCATGGGCGCCGGCGATACCGGTCCGGAAGTCGGTGTTGCTCATCTGCGCGAATCCGCCAAAGTCGTTGTGATAGGCCCCGGTCGTTTGCTGCACCAGAGCCAAACCACCCAAAAGCGTCCCGGCCGCCAGCATCACCCAAATCGCCAATCGCAACATGGCCGGTGTGCGAATCACATTGGTAACCAGCACGTACAGGCCGAGCCCCTCGATGATTGAGACCGCCAACACGCTCATCGAACGGCTCGAATCGGCCGAATAGAGCGTCGCGAGAAGTTGGATCAGCACGAACAGCCCGATCCACTTCACGACCGGCGTAATGACTACCTTCTCTTGTCGAATGACCAAATAGTAGGCCAAGGGAACCAGCAAGATCAAGGAGGCCGCTGCGCCGACAAAGTAGGGAACACCATGGAAATGAACGCCGATCACAGCCGCGTTGGTGTAGATAATGAACACCACGGCCAAGGTCGCCAGATGGGGCCAGGCCAGCAACGCCACAATCGCCGGAACGGCCGCGATCACCAACAGGGCCAGCAGCGGTTGTTGCGCCGTCAGCAGTCCGACCGACACCACGGCCAGTGCACCGCACAGCCACAAGGCAGCAATCCTAAAGTCAAAGATCGGACATCGACGGATGTGTGTCAGGGAAGTCATGTTATGCTCGCTTTCTCATTGGTGCCGGTTACCGCCGGTTGAGGAATTGATATGTCGGTCGGCGACTCGCTACGTTGTGGTTCCCAACGTTCGATACGGCGCCCGGTGATCAGCCGAACGGTCGCCAGCAAAGCGGCCGCGTTGACCATGCAAACGAACAACGGAATGCTCAACGGCTTTAGGCGTCCGATCCGAGTGCCGCCGAGAAGCACTCCGGCAAGCGCACAGCCATAGAATGCGACTTGCGCCGCCAGCGTCATCTGATAGAACCACCCTTGGTTCCAAAGAGCAAGGTTCGCCGTCAGCAGTGCCAACAGCGGGAAGACGACCAGCCGTCGCAATACCTTGTGCGAGAACAAGTCCACCGAGTAGAAGCCGAACCGCCACGGGTTCAGCAGCCGTCGCATTACCTGGATCGACCGCATACCTTGTGTAATCACCCGCACTTTGCGCCGAAACTCGGCGCTGCTGCCGTCCGCCACCGGCTCGTAGGCCACGGCGTCTTCGGCAAAGACCAGGCGATATCCCAGCGCGATCACCCGGGTCGAGACTACGAAGTCGTCGGTCACACCCAAAGGGATTTGCCGAAACAGCGCGCGGCGAATCGCGTAGATAGCGCCAGTGGCCGAGATCACGTTTCCTGCCCGGCTTTGAGCCCGTTTGAGGATCCGATCGAAGTTCCAGTAGCTTCGCTCGCCGTCGCTGGTCAATCCGCCGCGCTGTTCTTTCGAATAGCGTTGGTCGCCTGCTACGCCGCCCACGGTCGGATCGGCGAACGGCCGAACTAATGCCCGGATCGCGTCGGGAGCAAACATCGTGTTCGCGTCGGAGAACACGAGGATTTCTCCCCGGGCTTTCCGCGAGGCGGTATTCATGGCAGGAATCTTCCCTTGCCGCGGGAGCGACAGTAATCGTACGCCTTGGCCTTCGTATCCAGCAACGATCGCGTCCGTCCCGTCGCTCGACCCGTCCGAGGCGATCAGGATCTCCAACCGCTCCTTGGGGTAGTCGAGCGATAACAGATTCTCGAGTCGGGCCCGGATATTGTCTTGTTCGTTGTACGCACAGACGATCACGCTGAGCTGCGGCGTGACGTCGTCGGTCTTGAAGGGGCGGCGGATCAACCACCCTCGCGCCAGGACCATCAACGGAAAAACGATGCCCGTATAAACCAGCACCGCCAGGGCAACCCAAAATACAATCGGGCTCATTGTCGGTCCTCCTTTCCCAACTGGCGTGCCAACAGCGCGGCGTTCCCGCGAAGATCGAACTCGGCCGCCACCTTTTCTCGACCGCAGGTCCCCAGGCGGGTTCGCGCCGAAGGATCGTAGTACAACATCTGTAGTGCGTCGGCCAGCGCCTCGGGGTCCCGCGGCGGGATCAGCAGGCCGCTTTGCTCGTGGTCGACCAACTCGGGAATCCCCGAAATCCGGCTGCTGATTACCGGCACGCCGCTGGCCATGGCTTCCATCAACACCACGGGAATACCCTCGCGGCGACCGCTGTTCGTTGGGACACTTGGCGTCACCGAAATATCCGTCTGTTGCAAGAGCTGGCAGATGTCCCGACTCGTACGCGGGCCCAGAAAGCGAACCTCCCGGGCAAGCCCCGAGTCGAATACCTGCTCTGCGAGTTTCTCTCGATCGGGCCCTTCGCCGACCAGGTCGCAAACCAGCGCGACACCCCGTTGCTTCAGCAACCGGCAAGCCTCGATCAGGTACGTGTGACCCTTCACTTCATACATCGTGCCCACGCAAAGGATTCTCAGCGGCTCCTCATCGGTATGGTTATTGGCACTGCTTGAGCGCGGTTGAAAGACGTTCGTGTCAACACCGCAGTGAATCACGCCGACCTTCTCACCCAGTTCACGCCCACAGACCTCGTCAAACAACTGCTTGTTGTAACGCGAGACGGTCACGACGAATTCGGCCTCGGCGACCTTCTCGCGTAGCATGTGCTGGTCGACCTGCAGATCCGCACCATGGGCGGTGAAACTGTACGGGATCCCGCCGAGCCGATGGATAATAAAGGCCGCGGTCGCCGGGTGATTGGCGAAGTGCGCGTGGACATGCGAGATTCCTGCCTCCTGCATGAGTCGGGCGAAATGCACGCTCTTCGGGAAGATCGCCAGCCCGCCGAACAGGTAGTTCGGACTCCCGAGCGTTGCCCGAATCAGCGTACCCAGCGTACCGAGATACTTCCCCGGCCTGGTGCAAAACATGGCAAGGTTGCTGCGGATGATCGGCCAGGACAAGAACGGCGTAAAGTGAGCTCGCTGGACCAGCGGCTCGGCTTCCGGGTGCATGGCCGGCAGACCGCTGGCTCGAGTAAAACGTTCCCGCAGCTTCCTCCACCAGGAAGCGCCCTCGGGATGAACCTCCGTGCGACGCGCGCGCAGCAACGGATAGATCTCGACCGCCACTCGCTGCTCGTGCAAGGCGAGAATCTCATACAGAATGAAGGTCTCGGTCAGTTTCGGGAACCGCGACATGATGTAGGCCACCTTCGGTGGACATCGAGCGGAGGCCGCGTTCTCTCGGGTGTGCTGATCGGGTTGGGCTGCCGCGTTTGCAATCATCTTCGGCGCCTCCGGACTAAACGCTTCGCACATCCTTGCCAAATCGCCGCAGTTACGTCGCGACTGACCGACTGCAGATCGCCCGTTGCATCCACAACGACCATCTGCGGCAGTTGGCTGTGCAGTGCCAAATACGCTTGACGTTGCTGCTCCAACACATCGGGTGAGTGTTCCCCTTTTCGGGCGAAAAGCAGCTCGCCGGGCGCATCGAGCATCACGACCATATCGGGGGCCGGACACGCATGGGCCAACAGCGATAACCGCCACCGTCGCAACCAACCCAACCGATCTCTCGGCACTAGCATCGCGTCGTAGGTGTAACGATCGAACAACACGAGTCGTCCCCGCGCCTGATGATATCGTGCGGTTAGGTACTGTCGCCATTGCTTCAGCAGGTGCCCGGCCAGTCCCACACCGGGTATCGACAGCCGTCGTCGCGCAGAGCGGCCCCCCGGATACAACCCCATATAGACGGACTTGGTCGAGAAACAGAAGGAATCCTTAATGGCCTCGATCAGCGACGACTTACCGGCCCCATCGGGCGCGACCACGGCCACCAACGGTGTGCTTGGCCGAAAGACATTTTGCCAGCACCCCAGTTTGCGCATGGTGTGATTGCGCGCCGTTCGCCAGAATGTCGCCATACGGTTTTGGCTTCTGAGGTACGCGGCCACGTGTTTCCTTTGAGCCAGCAGCCAATCCCAGTCTCCGTCGTCGATATGCCGAGCCATGTCGGGCCAGGAGGTGCCGGGCAACCAATAGGAGTGCAGCAGCGTCGACAGGTACTCGTCGTCGAGCGTCTCGCGAGAAAGCGTTTGCAGACGGTCGCGCCGGAACTGCGCAAAGGCGCGCTTATCGAGTACTCCGTGCAGCAGCAGGTTCGTCAGCTCATCTTCCGGCCCAGGAACAAACACTTCTGCGTGCCGGCGACGCCGATTCAGGCAGTCGTCGGCTATGGGAACGACCATCGCGCGAATCGGCGAGCCGAAGGCCAACTCGGTGACCACATCGAGCTTCAGCCACCCGTTAGTGCGCTGATCGTAGTAGACGAAAAAGTGGTGCGGCTGGTAGCCCCATACCGGCAGGTCAACGAAGCCCAGCCGCACCAGTGTCGCGCGCAACTGGCGAAGCTTGGCAGCCTGCACCAGCAGGTCCACCTCGGCTTCGGAGGCGTCGGTCAGCGAGTCAAGCCGATCGCCGTCGCGCAGGAGGCAATAGCAGATGCCCTCCTGCTCGAGCGTTCTCAGTGCGTGCAACAAAGTCAGTAACATCGACTCTTCCGTAATTAACGTGGTTTACTTAACGCGTGTTTTCCATTTCCACCGTTTCGCCCGTTGCCTGCCAGATGGGCGTTGCCGTTTCGGCCGTTGCCATTTTGGCCGTTGCGTTTCATGTTGGTTTCCGCTCGATCGAGCAACCCGACCAAGGTCACCTCCTCCTCGGGGAAGGTTGCCACCCCGATACTCAATTCGAGTCCCAGCCTTTCCTTGGCGGCCACTTTGAGCTTCTCGGCCGCGTCGTGGGCCGTTTCCTGATTGGCCTCGGGCATCAGCGTGACGAAGTGACCGTCGCGTCGAGTAATGATGTCGCAATCGGCGGCCTCGGCCGTCAGCACATCGGCAATGCGTGCGATCGTATACTGGCGGATCGTCGAGTCTTGCAGTTCTCGAAGCAGCCGATCTCCGGCCACGTGCATGGTGTGCTCGGTCGGGGCGATCGACAACAGGGCCGCGGGACGCTCGAACAATCGGGCCCGCTGAATTTCGCGATAAAGCTCTTGCTGCCCCTGACCAAAGGAGTCGGGCGAATCCTGAAAATGGTCCAACATCGTGGCCATGGCCGTCCGGCGGAACTCCTCGATACTCAGGGCAAGCTGATACGCCAACAGCACGGTGGTGTCGACCGCGCAGAGTTCGGTAATCGTCAGCGGCAAGGAAGCACCGCCGATCGGGTATCCCAGCCGTCCCTTGATCGCCAGCACCAACGGCACCGGCAAGAGCATCAGCCACGCCACGCGGAGCTTCTGTACCCGCGTACCCAAAAGAAGCGGCAAGGCCAACATCGGCGCCAACACATAGACAAACGACGCCAAGTTGATGGGCTCGTGCAACCGTTCGATGTTATAGAACACGAACAGCCACACCACTAACGCCGTGCACGAGTACCGTATGCGTTTCATGGCTTCAGTCCTTATTGCCCGCTTTGTCCGTTGGGTTGTGGCTGGTGTTGTATGACTCGGATGATAAAGAGATTAGTAAGCGCCCCGTTGACTGAACACCACGGTCACCGTGCGCAAGAGAATGTAAATGTCGAACCACACACTTTGTCGTTGAATGTATTGAATATCAAGTCGCAGCCTATCGTCGAAGTCCACGTCGCCGCGGCCGCTGATCTGCCACAGACCGGTGATCCCCGGCAACACTTCGAGCCGCTCGGTCTGCCACAGGGTGTAGGTGCTGGCGTCAAAGGTGGTCGGGCGCGGGCCCACAAGGCTCATCTCCCCCTTAAGCACGTTGAACAATTGCGGCAACTCGTCGAGGCTTGTCTTGCGTAGGAATCGTCCGACGCGGGTCGTGCGAGGATCGTTCGTGATCTTGAAGTCGGGCCAGGAGAGCTCGTTCAGATGGGCATATTTCTCTTTCAACTCGGCGGCGTTGGTGGCCATGGTGCGAAACTTATACATCCGAAAACGCTTGCCTCGCCGACCGGTTCGCAAGTGCGTGTAGAAGATCGGCCCGGGATCGTCGAGCCACACCACCACGGCGCACAATGCCATCACCACCAACGCCAGCGGTAACATCAGCAGACATGCGACCAGATCGAGGACCCGTTTGGCGAGCAGATAATCCTTGCGGATCAAGGTCACTCCCGGTCGCGGAATCAGGTGAATAGCCGCCGCATCACCCGGCGACGGAACCCACGTGCCTTGTTCGGCAGCGGGTCGATCGACCCGTTCTATGGATCCGGTACTCATGTCAAACACTCCTCCAGTGAACGCGCGGTGCTCGGTCGGCGAGAGCGGCTAGGAAGCGAAGGAGGACGTGACACTTTGCCAGCGGCGTCGTCAGCCGGCTATTACGGCATTGTGCCGGGCAAGCGAGCATTAGTACCTCCTTGACGCTTCTTATGCCTGTTACCTCTAGCCCATGGAAACGGTTTCGAGTTCGCGCGCCTCGGCGCTGGCAATACTCACGCGTGCGTCGTAGGTGTCGTACTGCTTGCCGGCGGGAACCTGATTCAACACGATCCCCAATCCGATCGCACCGCAACCGTTGAGCAACTCCCGAGCCGCCTGGGCATCCAGCAATGAGCTTTGATCCATCATCGCGCTGAGAATCACGCCGTCGACTTTCGAGGCAATCATCGGCGCCTCGGCCGCGATCAGCAGCGGCGGCGAGTCCACCAGAACCACCTCGTAGTCCTGCCGCAGAATGCCGAGTACCTTGTCGAACTCCGGTCGCGCGAGAATGTCGGCCGGGTTCGGCACGGCGGGCCCTCGAGCCAGCACGTCGACTGCCCCCAGCTTAGAACGCTCGATGACGTCTTCCAGCGACTTCCCGTCACGCAACACGGAGGTCAAACCCTCGCAACCCGAGAGCCCGAAGATTTTCCCCAGGCAGCCGTTACGCAGGTCGGCGTCGATCACCACGACTCGCTTACCCAGTTGGGCGAAACTAAAGGCCAGATTGGCCGTTACGGTTGTCTTTCCTTCGTCGACCTTAGGGCTGGTCACCTGAATCACGCGGCACGGAGCGCCGTCGTTGCCGATTTCCAAGCGCGTACGCAAGGCGCGGAAGGCTTCCGCGGTTGGCGAGCCCGGTGCCTCGGCCACCTCGCGTCCGCGACGGATGTGACTGGCGCGGCCGTAGCGCGGCGTGGCGGGGATCACGGGAATGCGTCCGACGACGGGTAACTGCAGCACTTCCCCGATTTCTCGCGACGAACGAACCTTGGTATCGGTGCGTTCGAGAATCGTGATTACCCCGAAGCCCATCACCAAACCGGCAACCACACAGAACGCGATCAGCAACGCCGGTGGCGGCCAAGTCTGCGGGCCCGCCAAGGCCGGTGCTTCCAAGACGCGAACCTTCACGCCGGGCCGGCCCTCGGCCAACGCCTTGTCGGCCAGTTGCCACTCGGTCATCTGGGCCAGTGCCTGCTGGTGGGCGTCTTGGACGCGATGGATGTTGTCCAGTTTTTGCTGCTCTTGCAGCAAGAAGCCGTCAACCACTTTGGCTTCCGCGTATTCTTCCTCGTAGAGTGCAGCCAAACGTTCCTCTTGGCGCCGAACCGCGTCAAGTTCATGCTGCAAGGCGTCGGGCGCCGCTTCCAGCGTATCCCTGAGCAACTCTTCCCAAGACGCGATCTGCTCGAGGGCTGCTTTGACGTCCGGGTGCTTATGTCCGAAGGTCTGGCTGATTGCCTTCTCTGCCGCCTTGGCCTTGTAGAGTTGTTCGCGAATCGTCGCCACGTCGTGGGCCGCTATGTCCGTGGCCGTCCAAATGACCTGCGACACGGCAACCAGCGTGGCCGGCGACATGGCCTGAATGTCCGTACCCGTGACGGCGCCCGGCGTTTCGGTCGACACGAACCTCGTCTTCGGGCCGACCTCGGCGAGATCCGACCCGTTCGACCCGACAATGGTGTGCAATTGGTTCTCCAGTTCGATTCGTCGGGTCTTCTTTTCGGTGAGCGTCTGGCCAAGATGGGTCAGCAAAGAACGTTGCACGGAGGCGGCGTTCCTTCCTTGCCCCAGCAGGGGGCTCTGCCGGCGAATTTCTCGATATTCCTCTTCCAAGGCCTGAAGCTCGTTTCGCATCTCCTTTTCGTTTTCGCCCAACATACGCAATACTTCGATATGCGAGTTATGCTGGTTGGTTCGAAGGTATTCCCGATAGGCGGCGATAATCGCGTCTACGGTCGCAACGGTTTGATCGGCATCCGTCCCCGTGAACTGGATGCTCAGAACATTGGTACCCAGCACGGGGCGAACGACCATCGCGGCCAGGATCGACGAGACCGGGTTTTCCGCCTCGGAACCCTCGGCGGTCAACCCCAGCGAGTCGGCAGCCTTCTTCACCACGGCGGGACTGCTGATAATCTCGGCTTGTGTGGCCAGGAAATCGCGCCGATCCCTTTCCTTAGGTCGATGCCCCTGGTCCAACGGAGAATCGACGTGCTGCACCAGGATCCGGGCTTCGACCTGATACGCCGGTTGAACTTGGCTGATGTACGCCAGCCCCAAGGCCAACGAAAAGCACAAGGAACCGATAAGATACCATTTCCGTCGCCGGATCATTCCCAAGAAATCGAACTGAACCCTCGAACGGTCGACTTCGTCCGGCCGCTCACCGCGTTGAATGTAGTGTGACATGATTCTCTGTACCTCTCATTACTGAAGACACGGGATGCCTTTGACTCGCAAGCAAACCCGATTGCCGGTAAAACGCGCAACTGCGCTACTGATGTTATAGTTACTAGAACTCGCTCGATCGTCAACAAATGGTATGGTGCACCTGTGGTGACGATCAGGTGAACCCGAGCAGCCGAAGACTCGACATGTATCCGCCGACGCGAATCCGGCGATGCGAATCTAACCAGCATTTCGTGATTCAGGGAAAGTCCGCCCGGCCACCGCGTTCACGGGATGTTAGACGGTTAACCCGGCGTGGCCGTCGGGGCTAGACGGATAACTTCGACAATCATGAAACCCCATTTAGGCCGCCTCCCATCGATCGTGGATCGCCTCGTCCTGATAGGCCTCCGCGAGTTCGCTCGTAGTGCTCATGACTCGGCTCCTGTTTTCATGGTTGTTTCGTTACCGCCTCACCCGTAACGGCCCGGCAAGCAGACGCGCCCGCAAGATCGGCACCGTCGTGCGCTGCCCGACGTTTATGCGTCGAAGCATCAGCGGATCGGCCGAGCGGAGATCGTTGATCCCGTCGCACGTGGTAAAGGCCAACTTGAAAACGTCTTCCTCTCTCAGTGCGTCCGCCACGCGATCGTCGACTCCGCCGCCGGGATAGGAAAACACGGGCGGGACCTTGCCAATCTCCCGCCGCAGATCGTCCAGCGAGCCGACCGCTTCCGCTCGGGCTGCCTCGGTCGCCATGCGACTCATCAGGGGATGGGTCTGCGTATGCGCGCCCAGAGTGACTCCTTCATGTGCCAGGCGTCGAAGCTCGTCCCAACCCAACACGCCGTTGACTCCCGGCGGAGCGTCTAGTTCGCGGCAAACACCGTCGATTAGCTCTCGAACGGCCTCGGGTGAAGCCGTTCTTCCGTAGTCCACCAGTCGCACCGCAGCCCGGAGTCGATCCTCGGGCGTGGCCAACGGGACTCGTCCCAGCGGGGTGGGTATGTCATCGCGACGCGTCGTGGTGCACAACGCCTGATGCACCCGATCCCACCAGAACACCCGTTGCGGTTGATCGGGATAGGCCGTGGGTACGAACAGGGTTACTGGCAGTCGGTAGCGCCGCAGGGTCGGCCAGGCATGTTCGGCAAAGTCGCGGTAGGCGTCGTCAAACGTAATCAACACCGCACGCGGCGGCAGCATCAGACCCTTGCGCCGGGCCGCCAGCACCTCGCCGATCGACACCACACAGTAGTTTGCCGCCAAAAAATCCATCTGCCGATCGAACATTTCCGGCGTGACGCTGATCAGTCGGGGATTCAGGGCCGGCTGGGCCTCGCGCTCATCGACCCGATGGTAGGTCAGCACGCGCAGCAGACCCTCGCAACGGCGGTCCATCCGCTCCAGCCCGCTCACCAACAGCGAGAAGGCCGCGCTGCGTGTGGCCAACATCGATAAGTGCTTGACCGCTTCAACCATGAATCTCTTCGAATCTCGCTGGTGCCAACCCTGACCCGCCGGGCCGCTGAGGGCATTGAATGTGGGGTGCCTTCGACTCGCAAGCAAACCCGAGGGCCGGTAAAAAGCGCAAGATCGCTTCTGATGTCATAGTTACTAGGATTTGCTCGGTCGTCAACAAAGGATATGGTGCACCTATGGTGACAATCAGGTGAATCCGGACGACCGAACGTTTGGCATGTAACCGACGACGCCAATCCGGCGACACAGATCTAGGGGTTTCCCTGAACAGAAAGAAAAGCCTGCCAACGAATTCCGGTTGCCATGACACAAGGGCCCGAGCGTCCCGATAACCACCGCCGTGGATACCCACGGGAAATTCCCCCTCCCCTCGCATCAGCAACAGGCGTTCCTCCTGCAGCCGTGGTTCCTGTAAGCTCCCTTTGCGACAAGAGTTAGGGCGAAACCAAGTCGCCATAGATCGGCCATAAGACGAGGCAACACGCGCTAAGAAGACCGCGGAGCAGGGATTTTGTTTGACCGACTCTATTGTCTAATTATAATAGACAAATAACGAAGCCAGCCTCTCGGGCAATCACGAAGCATGCCCGAGGGCTATCGAACCGGCAAGTTCCCAGTGAGTCTCTCAAGAAAAGGGCTGGGGCCCTTCGTGCCGAAGGGTCCCCGTAATGCGCATGCGCGAAGCACCTCCAGACGACAGCGGTATAAAAAGAATCTCGCACAACGGCCAAGCAGCCCTGATCCTGCTGTGGGAAAGTCGGCGGTATGCCCGCGAGCTACAGCGTAGCCGTTGGGACTTCGCCGTTGAAATCGGCGAGTTGCGCCACGTGGGAATGGCCACCAGCGATCTTCGCTGGTTGATCTGCAAGGACCTGATCGAACACGCCATGGAAGTGGATCCCGAGGAAGGCGAGAAACGTCGCTTTCAAAGATGCAACGGCAGCCTCCGTTTTGATCGAACGACTTGCTTCGTGCTGACGGACCCGGGAATTACCTTCGCACGGAATATCTTATCTGCTGAGGCGGCGAGCCTCGATCTTGGCAACGATCAGTCCAACGGCCGCCAACACAATGGAACCGTCGCCAAACTGAAGCCCACCTGGGACAGCGATCTCCAAGAGCTACGACTGAGCGTGCATGTGGTCAAGCAGTTCAAGGTCCCGGCGGTCAACCAGGAGCGCATTCTGGCCGCGTTCCAGGAAGAGGATTGGCCGGTGCGGATCGACGACCCCTTGCCGCCAAACCACGAACAAAACTCCAAGCGGCGCCTGCACGACACGATCAATTCGTTGAACCGCAATCAGAAACAGTCTCTGATCCGCTTCATGGGTGACGGCAGCGGCGAAGGCATTCGCTGGGACCTTGTCGATCCCCTACCGGTGGAGATCTTCCCCACCGCCTCCAGCGCGTGAAACACGCGCCCCTGAGAAATCCAGGTAAAAGAGGCACTCTAGGTAGTTACTGGCCGCTTGCGGCTTTGCAATGGCCATAGGCTGGGGATTGCCATACTGTCAAGGGTAGACCTTGCGGAAAACCGACTGGGGCGTTACCTTATGTCTTTGGCGAGATCCGACTCCGGCTTCTGGAGTCGACCTTCGGCCCTGAAAATCGCGAGGAAGAGGTCGCGTAGGGCCTTGGCGAGCCGACTTTCCCACACGGAATCCCCCCACCAGTGGCACGCGCGCCAACGGCGCACGTATAATTTCGTGTGTCGACATCCACCGAGGTGGACCCCACCCGTGGATCGGGACAACCGATCCGAGGAACATTCCCAAACATCCAAACTCTTGTACTATTCGAACCGAGGAGGCGACCCGTGGAAAAAAGACGCTTCGTGACCGTCGATGGCAATGAAGCGACCGCCTATGTTGCTCATCTTTGCAATGAGGTGCTGGCCATCTATCCGATTACCCCATCTTCGACAATGGGTGAACTGCCGGACGCCTGGGCGGCGGCCGGCCGGAAAAACATCTTCGGCACCGTACCCCAAATCACCGAGATGCAGAGCGAAGCCGGCGCCGCGGGCGCCGTACACGGTTCGCTGCAAGCCGGAGCCCTAACGAGCACCTTCACCGCCTCGCAGGGCCTGTTGCTGATGATCCCCAACATGTTCAAGATCGCCGGCGAACTGACCCCCACGGTCTTCCACGTTTCGGCCCGAACCATCGCCACGCACGGGTTGTCGATCTTCGGCGACCACAGCGACGTGATGGCCTGCCGCATGACCGGTTGGGCCATGCTCTGCTCCAGTTCGGTGCAAGAGGCCCAAGACATGGCCATGATCGCTCATGCCGCCACGCTCGAAAGTCGTCTGCCGTTCTTGCACTTTTTCGACGGGTTCCGCACCTCGCACGAGGTGAACAAGATCGAGCAGTTGACCGAGGACGACGTCCGCTCGATGATCGACATGGAACTGGTCCAAGCCCATCGCGATCGGGCGATGAACCCGCAAAGGCCCGTCCTGCGCGGCACGGCCCAGAACCCGGACGTCTTCATGCAAGCTCGCGAGGCCTGCAACCCCTACTACGACGCGGCCTCCGGCATCGTCCAGAAGACGATGGACCAGTTTGCCAAACTGACCGGTCGGCAGTACAAACTGTTCGATTATGTCGGGCCGAAAGATGCCCAGCGCGTGATTGTCCTGATGGGCTCGGGCATCGGGTCGGTCGAGGAAGCGGTCGAGAAGCTATCGGCCGACGGCGAGAAGGTCGGCCTATTGAAGGTGCGGCTGTTCCGCCCGTTCGATTCCAAGGCCATGGTCGAGGCACTACCGAAGACCGTCAAGGCCATCGCCGGTATGGATCGGACCAAGGAGCCGGGCAGTGCGGGCGAACCGCTTTACCAAGACGTGGTCACCGCGGTCTCCGAGCACTGGGCCGCCCACACCGGCAACGACGTGTTGCCGAAGATGATCGCCGGGCGATTCTCGCTGGCCGGCAAGGAATTCACGCCGGCCATCGTCAAAGCAATCTTCGAGGAACTCGCCAAAGACAAGCCCCAGCAGAGATTCACCGTCGGCATCAACGACGACGTGACCAATTTGAGTCTCGACTACGACGCGTCCTACTCGACCGAAGCCGACGACGTCATCCGGGCCGTCTTTTTCGGACTCGGCAGCGACGGTACGGTGGGAGCGAATAAGAACTCGGTGAAGATCGTCGGCGAGAACACGCCGCTCTACGCCCAGGGTTACTTCGTCTACGACTCGCGGAAGGCCGGCTCGCTGACCACCTCACACCTGCGGTTCAGTCCGCGCCCGATCAAAGCTTCCTACTTGATCGACAAGGCCAACTTCGTGGCCTGCCACCAATCGCACTTCCCCGAGCGACTCGACATGCTCTCGATGGCCGTTGATGGCGCAACGTTCCTGTTGAACAGCCCGCATGGTCCCGACGAAGCTTGGGACCATCTGCCGGTCGAGATTCAAGAGCCGATCGTCGAGAAGAAGCTGCGGCTGTTCGTGGTCGACGCCTACAGCGTGGCCCGCGAGGCGAAGATGGGCGTGCGGATCAACACGGTCATGCAGACCTGCTTCTTCAAGCTAGCCAACGTGCTGCCCGAGAAAGAGGCCATCGCCCAGATCAAGAACGCCATCAAGAAGACCTACGGCAAACGGGGCGAGACCGTGCTGGAGCGAAACTATGCGGCCGTCGACGGAGCCTTGGGCGCCTTGCACGAAGTGAAGGTTCCCGAGAAGGTCACCGCGACCGAGCATCAACTCCCACCGGTCCCGGCCGGGGCGCCGAAGTTCGTGACCGAGGTGCTGGGTAAGATCATCGCCAACCGAGGCGACGAGTTGCCGGTCAGCGCCTTCGTGGCCGACGGCACCTTTCCTACGGCCACCACTCAATACGAGAAACGCAGCATCGCCCAGGATATCCCCATCTGGGACAGCGGCGTCTGCATCCAATGCGGCCAATGCTCGCTGGCCTGCCCCCATGGAACCATCCGCATGAAGGCGGCCCAGCCCAGCGTTCTGGCTGGGGCTCCCGCCAGCTTCGAGACGGTCGACATGAAGGGCAAGGACTTCCCCAACTGGAAGTTCCGCCTGCAAATCGCGCCGGACGACTGCACCGGTTGCGGCGTGTGCGTCGACGTGTGTCCGGCCAAAAACAAACAAATCGCCGGCCGTAAGGCGATCAACATGGAGAACAAGCTCGAGCACCTCGACGCCGAAAGGGCCAACTGGGACTTCTTCCTGAAGATTCCCGAGATGGACCGAAGCCTCGTCAATGTCGACACGGTCAAGGGTTCGCAACTGTTGCAACCGCTGTTCGAGTTCTCCGGCGCCTGTGCCGGCTGCGGCGAGACACCCTACGTGAAGCTGATCACCCAGTTCTACGGCGACCGAATGATGGTCGCCAACGCCACGGGCTGCTCGTCGATCTACGGCGGCAACCTACCCTGCACGCCCTACGCGGTCAACAAGGACGGCCATGGCCCCACCTGGGCCAACTCGCTGTTCGAGGACAACGCCGAGTTCGGACTAGGCATGCGGCTGGCCACCGATCAACAGACGGTCTACGCCAAGACGCTGCTGAAGACCTTGGCCTCGAAGTTGGGAGACAATTTGGTTACCGCCCTGCTCGATGCCGACCAGAGCACCGACGAAGGCATCCAACAACAGCGCCAGCGTGTGGCCGAGTTGAAGCAACAGTTGGCCAAGGTCGATCACCTCGAGGCCAAAAACCTGATCGCCTCGGCCGATTACCTCATCCGGCGGAGCATCTGGTGCTTCGGCGGCGACGGTTGGGCCTACGACATCGGTTTCGGTGGCCTGGACCACATCTTCGCCTCCGGTCGCGAACTGAACATCCTGGTCATGGACACCGAGGTCTACTCGAACACGGGCGGACAGGCCTCGAAGGCCACGCCGCGCGGCGCGGTGGCTAAGTTTGCCGCCGCCGGGAAGCCGCTCAGTAAGAAGGACCTCGGCATGATCGCCATGTCGCACGGCATCGTCTACGTCGGTCAGATTTCGATCGGCGCCAATCCGATGCACGCCCTGCGAACCATCCGCGAGGCCGAGGCCTATCCGGGGACCTCGGTGATCTTGGCCTATTCGCACTGCATCGCGCAGGGCATCAACATGACCACGGCCATGAGCCATCAGAAAGAGGCGGTGGCTTGTGCCTATTGGCCGCTGTACCACTTCGATCCCCGCGACAAGGAACAACCTTTCCACCTCGACAGCAAGCCGCCGGTGGGCGACTTCAAAAAATTTGCCATGCAGGAAGGCCGATTCGCCATGTTGGCACGCTCCAAGCCCGACGAGTCGGAACGGCTGCTCGGCCTGGCCCAAGAGGACATCACCCGGCGGTGGAAGTCCTACGAGGAGCTGGCCGCGATGGGTCGGGCAACCGCCGAAGAACTGGCCGCCGCGGGCAAACCGTAACGGGAATTGACAACCCTTACCCGCAACTGAGGTGTAGATGTGACCGTCGACCTGTCAACCAATTACCTGGGACTCCGTCTGAGGAGCCCCCTGGTGGTCTCGGCGTGTCCACTGACGCAGAAGCTCGATGTGCTGAAGTGGCTCGAAGAGGTCGGGGCCGCCGCGGCCGTGATGCCCTCGCTATTCGAGGAGCAGATTGAACACGAAGACATCCAGATGAGCGCGGTGCAAGACTCCGGCACCGAACGGTTCGCCGAATCCTTGACCTATTTCCCCGAACTCGCCGACTACCGCACCGGTCCGGAAAGCTACCTCGACAAGATCACCCAGGCCAAGAAAGCCGTCTCGATACCGATCATCGGCAGCCTCAACGGCACGTCCGAGGGCGGGTGGCTCCGCTACGCCAAGCAGATCGAGGATGCCGGCGCCGACGCCCTGGAATTGAACATCTACTACGTCGCCACCGACGTGCAGATGTCGAGCCAGGACGTCGAGTCGCGATACCTCGATCTGGTCGCCGCCGTGAAACAATCCGTGTCGATCCCCCTGGCCGTAAAGATCGGGCCCTATTTCAGCGCGCTGGCGAACATGGCCCGGCGACTGACCGAAGCCGGCGCCGACGGGCTGGTGATGTTCAACCGCTTCATCCAGCCGGACATCGACCTCGATGAGCTGGAGATGTCGTCGCAGTTGGAACTCAGTTCGCCCGACGAGCTGTTGGTGCCGCTGCGCTGGACCGCCATCCTGCGCGGCCAGATCTCCGCCTCGCTGGCGGTGACCAGCGGCATCCACGACGGCGACGGACTGCTGAAGGCTCTACTGGCCGGCGCCGACGTAGGCATGGTCGCCTCGTCGTTGTACCTCAACGGCCCGGACCACGTCGGCACGATCCTCCACGGGCTGCGCGACTGGATGCAGCGCAAGGAGTACACCTCGGTCGAGCAACTCAAAGGCAGCATGAGCCGCGAGAACTGCCCCGACCCGGCCGCCTTCCAACGCGGCAACTACATGAAAGCCCTAACCAGCTTCACCGGCCCCGCAATTTAGTAAAATGACGAAGCACGAATGACGAAAACATACGTGGCCATTCGTCATTCGGATTTCCCCGCGTGGGTCTTCGCTGCTTGACCCACCCTATCCCTGAAACGCCCTCGCCGGTCAAGGGGTGGTTTGTTTGTTTTCTGTCGGTTATTCTTACTCTCGCCTCAGGCGGAGGATAGGGCAACGCAGGGATGCGACCCGAGCGTCGCCTGGGGTCCACGAGCTGATGGGCCTGCCTTGCGCTGCGGGGCAGGCCTGCTTTTTCATCCTCGACGGGTTCTCCTTGGAAATCAGCTTGTGGTCCAACTGCGATAAACCCAAAGGGGCTGCACGAACATGTGGTGGTTCAAGTAAACCAATAATCCCTACGTGCTGGGGCAGCGGATTGGCTGTGGCGCCTCGTCGGCCACAACCGCCCACCCGGCACAACATGGGTATGCGGCCC